>OLZW01001700.1_pt1 | contig 15771 bp, 15 predicted proteins | sample 1674281 | NCBI WGS metagenome assembly OLZW01 (sample SAMEA103958157, study PRJEB25191) | human gut metagenome | biome: human-associated habitat [ENVO:00009003]; feature: intestine environment [ENVO:2100002]; material: feces | place: Germany | collected 2013/2015
TCTGATAGTTGAGCGAGTGGGAGGTCTCCCGTCCCCGGCTCTCTCCGGTGTTGTAAGTGTCTATGGTCTCCTTTCCCAGAACAGCCGCCAGCTCTTTCAGCGTTGTTGGCTCTTTGCCACCCAGGAAGATGGAAGTATCCATATTGCCGATGATGGTATCGGCATTATCTTTGTAAATTGCCTTGAGCTGGCTCTGTGCCTGCAACACCAGACAGGCAGAGATTTCACGGCTTCGGATGGTGGCCACCAGCTTTTCCAGCTTCGGAATCTGCCCGATGTTAGCACACTCATCAATCAAACAGCGCACATGAACCGGAAGCCTGCCGCCATACACATCATCGGCCTTTTCACAAAGCAGGTTGAATAACTGGGTGTAGCACATGGAAATGAGAAAGTTAAAACTGTCATCCGTATCACTCATAATGAGGAACAGAGCCGTTTTTCTGTCTCCCAGCGTATCCAGTTCCAACTCATCGTAGGATGTAACCTCGCGCAGCTCCGCAATATCAAATACGGCCAGACGCGCACCGCAGGAAATCAAAATCGACTTAGCGGTTTTGCCTGCCGCCAGCTTATATTTCTTATACTGCCGCACTGCGAAGTGGTTTGGCTTTTCCGATTCCAGTGCATCAAACATCAGGTCTACAGGATTTTTGAACTCCTCGTCATCCTCCCGGACTTCCATGGCGTTGATGAACTCGATGAGGGTGGAGAAGTTTTGCTCCTCCACCGGAGCTTCATAGTGGATATATCCGATCAATGCGCAATACAGCAATGTTTCCGCCTTGACCCAGAAATCGTCTCCGGCCTTGCCCTCGCCTTTGGTATTAGCGATCAGCGTTGTCACCAGCTTCAAAATATCCTTTTCCGAGTGGATGTATGCAAAGGGGTTATAGTGCATGGACTTCTTGAAGTTGATGGTATTTAGGACCTTGATTCGGTACGGCTCATAAATGACCTTGCCGTGCTTATCCTTCATGGGCTTTCCGTCCTTCCCCAGCTTGGGCGCACCCCTTTGGAGCATTTTTCCGCACTCCACCAGAATTGTTCCTTTCGGGTCGTTCCTGTCAAGATAGAAAACAGAAGTGTTGCATACGATTTTCGGCTTAGAAATTATCTGCTTTCACATCATCACGCATCAGCCGCTTCATTTTGTCCTCCAAGGTGTCCTTGCTCTCTGCGCTGAAATGAACGCCGATGATATAGGTGGTGCTGCCCATTCTCATGCTGAACGAGCCTGCCGGATTTGCTTTGGGTGTTTGGACTGCTTTGTTGTTCTGTGCCATGCGATACCTCCTCCTTGAAACGGAAAAGCCAGACAGGGTGTGTCGGCAACGAAGTCCGGCAACGGGCTTCAAAAAACCTCGAACATAGTCCTATCTGGCTCTTATCCTGTTTTTGCTTTTTTCTTTGATTTCTCCGTTGCTTTCGTTGTCAGACCTCTTAAAACCCTTGTAAATAAAAGAGATTTAAGGGATTAGCCCAGCAACGGGGTCGGCAACGGGATAGCAACCAGCTCGGCAACACGGTCGGTTTATCAAAAGGGAAGTTCCATCTGTCGGGCTTCTTCCTCGGTCACCTCACGAAAACCGTCCGGCAAATCAGAGCCGGTTGCTGCTTGCTCGTTGCCGGAAGCAGCTCGCTCCCAACCTCGCTGTCTGCCATACTTGGCAAAGATTCTGGGATTGGAAAACGCAGTCCAGCCCTCGATGCTGTTGTTCATGATTTCATTGATCTCTCTGATTTCCCATTGCTTCGGCTCGTCAAAGGAATGGTTCAGGGCTTCTGCGTAGATCAGCTTGGAGCAGACCAGTGTGCCGCTGAAATCATCAAGGAAAGACTGAATCAGCCCTGCCTTGGTGTCCTCCGGCATGAACTGCTTTTGCAGCTCCCGCAGCTCCTTGTTCATCTGCTTGGAGAGAGTAAGGCGAAAAGAACCATTCCGATAGATGGTCATTGCTTCTGCCCACATCAGGTCGATATACGCCCTCGATGCGGTTTCATCTTCCAGAATATGAACCTCGGCTCGTTCCGGGTGTACCATGATGGGCAGGAATCTGCGGTTGCCGCTTCGGTCAAGGGGCAGGAAGTCCATCGTATTGGAGCTGCCGCCGAACACACATTGCCGCAATCGGTCTGCCGGGTGGGTTTCATACGGCACTTTATAGGTTTCCTTCGCCCTGCTGATAAAGGACTTAATATCCTCAATGCTCTTGGCATTGGCGGTGGCAATCATCTCCGACATTTCGATAATCCAATGTCCCTGCATCTTGCGGTAAACATTGTCATCGTCAATTCGTTTTAGGTCATCGGAAAACCACTCGTCCTTGACTGCCAGCAGCCGGAAGAAGGTGGACTTTCCTGCACCTTGTCCTCCGACCAGACAGAGCATGGTTTCAAACTTGCTTCCCGGCTTGAATACCCGGCTGATTGCGCCCAGCATGAACAGCCGCAGACATTCATAGGTGAACTCGCTTTCCTCCGCTCCGAGAAAATGGGGCAAGGCGCAGCGGATGCGCTCGATGCCGTCCCATTCCAGACCGTTCAGATAGTCACGGATGGGGTGGTACTTGTTACAGTCAGCGACAATGGAGATTGCTTTCTGGATTTTCTTTTCGCTGGTCAGCGTGTACTGATCTTCCAAATAGAGCATCAGATAATTCAAATCCGTATCGTTCAAGGTCGTTGTCGGCTTGCTCCACCAGAGCGGCTTCACAATGTCAATGCGCTCCGTCAGGATATTGTAGCGGATCGCTCCTTCCAGCTTCGGGTCATTCTGAAATACCGTCAGACAGTTTCGGATGCTGTTTTTGACAGCTCCGTTATCGGTCGAGTCCAGACTTCCTCTGACTTCCTCCACGGTCATGCCCGGCTGTGTGTTCTGCAAATCGCTGTTCAAGTTTCATCACCTCTTTTCTTTGCTCGGCAACCAGAGCCTTCTTTTCCTCAGCTGTGCCATACAGAAGAACATCCAGCAGATATTCGATGTGGCTTTCTCTTTGCAGAGCTTCCACGAACAGAGGATGCCATTCGTCCTCCGGCTGCTTTGGTGCGTATTGCTGCTTCCATGTCCTGAGATGATGGAAGTAATCGGACAGTACCTTGTAGCATCTGCTTTCTTCCTGGCGGTATCTCTGTTCCTGGGTAGGCTCTCGGATATGGGGCTTGATTCTGTGCTTCTGCCTGTTGTCGTAGCTGATACCGAAATCGTCAGCCAGCTTCATAGCGGCGGCTTTGTTGGGCAGTCCGAACAGACGGGAAACAAAATCAACTGCATCTCCGTCCGCTTGGCAAGCGAAACAATGAAAGCGCTTGTCCACCTTCATGCTGGGATTCTTGTCATTGTGAAATGGGCAGACTGCCATGCCATGACGGTTGACCCGGATGCCGTACATCTCTGCCGCCTGTCGGGTGGTCAGGTTCTGTTTGACCGCTTCAAATACATTCATTGCATCTTCCTTTCGGGGGACAAAAAAGACACCTGACATTTTCACAATGAAAACGGCAAGTGCCTTACAGTTCCATATTCTGTTTTTTCTGTTGCGGGGTTTTCTTCTCCTGCTGATTGCTGCTCTGCTCTTGCAGAAACTTCATCTTCTCCGTGACGGAGTGCTTCGGTTCAGGCTTCTTCTCGACCTCGGACTGCTCCGGCGTGAGGACTTTGCTGACCCAATAGCGAATATCCTTCATCGGCTGCAATTCCTCCTTGGCGGCGGCGAGCTGTCCGGCAAGCTCTGCGTAGGTCGCTTGCAGCTTGCTGTACTCCGCTTGCAGGGAATCCAGATTGACATTCAAATCCACGCCCTGCTTTTTGAGATAGCGGAACGCTTTGTTGAAGCTGTCCAGCTCGTCCTTGTGGCTTTCTGCAAACGCTGCCTGTCGTGCTTTCCAGCCGATTTTCAGATACTTGTCATGAACCGCTTTGTGGGTCTGGCAGTCTGCCACGGCGTTCTGAATGCCAGTAATGACCTTCATGCGGGCAGATGCTTTCTTCATGGCGGCGTTGATGCCCTTGGACTTCTCACTCATTCCTTGCAGGGCTGCATCCAAATCTTCCAGCGTGAAAAGCTCATGCTCTTTCAGATAGATGATGGCTTTGGAGACTGCCTTCAAATCATCGGTCGTGCCTTTCTGCTGACCGTATCTCGACCAGTCGCTGCGTTCTGCCTTTCGCAAGTTCAGATAGTCACGAAGCAGAAGAATCAGATCGGGCGAGGTGCTCTTTGCTTGCGCTTCCGTTTCTGCAAGGGCTTCCTTGGTCGCTTCCATAATGTCCGCAATCCAGTTTCGCAGATTTCGGATTGTGCTGCGGATGGCATTCATCATGCGGTTGGCAGCTTTAATATCTCGGTTGAGAGTGCCGATGTTGGTTTCAATGCCCTTGCGTTCCAGCGCAGAAACGGCGGCTCCCATGTGGACGGTGGGAAGAACATCAAGCCCCTGCCGCTCATAGGAGCGCATATCCACTCGTTCAGGGCTTCCGGCAAGTTCCAGATACTTATTCTGAACAAGCTCCCAGCCGTGTCTCCATTCTTCGGCATGGTACTGTTCGTTCCAGTCAACGGTATCTTCCTTGTGACTTTTCCATCTGCCGGAGGGCAGCTTGATTCGCTCTCCGTTCTCGTCAAGGTCATAAACCTTGCGGCTCTTGGGCAGCCACTTTCCGTTTTCGTCAATGGCTCTCATGGTCAGCATGATATGGCAATGAGGATTGTGTCCGGGAGGATCGGGGTCATGGATTGCAAAGTCACAGCACATTCCCTTGGACACAAAATGCTCCCGGCAGTATTCCTGCATCATCTGCGGATACATTTCGGTCGGGACTTCTCTCGGCAGGGCAAGAATGAATCGTCTGGCAAGCTGCGAGTTCCATTGCTTTTCTACTTCCTCGACAGCGTTCCAGAGCGTTGCCCGGTCGGCGTATTCCGGCGGGGCATTTGCTGGAAACATGATTTCCGTATAAAGGACTTCCGGCTGTTTTCTTCGATGGTCTTTGGATTTCTGGTCGTACTCGGAGAACAGTTTTTCTCCGGCTTGGTAGGCAGCTCCGGCAACGGCAGAGCTGCCCTTGCTCCGCTGGACGATGCGGATTTCCAAATGTGGTACTGGCATCTTTGGTTGAACCTCCTTTTGATGGTACAAAAAAAGACCGATACTTTTCAGTACGGTCGGGCGGGGGATATTCACTTGTTGTCGGGGAATGATTGCTTGCAATCGTTCCTCGGCGGCAAGTCCACAAAGGGGTAGCTGGCAAAGCCAGCGCAGGGGAAGTGTAGCTTCCTCTGGATGATTGAAGCAAGAGATTTTGCGGAAATCATCAAGCTCCATGCAATGGGCTTTCGGCAGAACGCAATCACCATCTTTAGGTGGTGTATAATTGCGCCCTTGTCTCCGTCAAGGGTTTTCACCCTCGTCCGCTTCCTGCGTTTCTCTCCGGCTCTCAATCAGCAGATTCAGCTTCTTTTGAACCGCTTCGCTCTGGAAGATGAAGGTCAGCAGCTCCATCACATCCTCATCGGTCAGGACGGTCGGCTCTTTCAAAAAGGTCTCCAACATTCCGGCACGAGTGCAAAGCCGATGGGTTCTCTCGCTTCTGGTCAGCCGTTTCAGCTCGCTCTGCAATCGCTTCTCCTTGTGCTTGGCTGCGGTCAGCTTCCTCTCCGCAACATACTGTTTGTGTCTCAGCTTTTCCAATTCTTCGCTCATGGGCAACTTTTCCTTTTTGATAATGGGCAAAACAAAAGCGACCAACTTTTTACGGTTGATCGCCTTTTGTCTGCTTACTCTTTTTTCAAATCATCATATGCGTCACAGAATTGTTTTTTGCCTGTCATCTTCGATTGAATACTTTATAAAATCGAATTTTTCTTTGTTGTTCTTGTAATAGTCCTCTGCTGCCGTGGATAGAATGTAGCACAAGTGGGATATATGTACTTTCAGTCCTCTCTGAACTATATTCATATCTTTATCGTAGGCGACCTCGCTTAAATCACCGTTGGTGCCATCTTCTCCGGTTATGACAAGCTCGAATTTATCAACCCTGCACCGAGATTCGTGAATTGTGGATTTCTCTATGTTTGGTGTACTTTGGTGGAGCAGACTATTACGCAAATTATAAATAATTTCCTCGCTCAGATAGGGCATATCATATCCATATGGAGAATCATGTCTATCTGAGATAACATATTGGCTGCACCATTTTTTATAGCGTGCGCCACTATACTTCTCGTTTGGATATTCAGCTTTGCCACAGGTATCTGGCAATGTCAGCGCAAGTGCTAACGCTGACAAATACAGTTCATGGGACAAAGCCATACGAATCTCATGTACAATTCGGTTAATCAGGCAAATCACCTCATTTCAACCGTTCACACAGCGGCAGTAGTTCTTCAATTTTTGCAACAATACGCTTTTGCTCGGCAAGGGGCGGGATGGGAAATGCCATACCAAGCACCGTTGCACGGTCAATACCAGGAATAACGCCTTGCCCCTTTGACTTAATAAATTGAATATTTGCTTGTAAAAAATATCGAATATAGGCCATACTCATATTTTCTGTTTTTTTAACTGCCATGATTTGCCGGGCAATGTGTGCTTCGTCAACATCACAAATCACAGTTTTTCCATATCCAGAACCCTTACAAACTAATAAAACATCACCACGATTAGCTATATTTCGAGGTGTTTCGGTCCATCTGGAAACAATGACGCCCTCCTCTGACAAATTACTTGCACCTGTAATATAGACTGTACCCTCGCCTTGATTGTTGTAGTCCTCCGGCTTAAAATCAGTTCCAGAGAGCAAGGACACAACACTCCCAAATCGAACCATTGCCCAACTCTCCGGAATATCAAACGGCACTTCATCCTCTGTGATTTCCGGCAGAGGTTTTTCTTTTTTGATTTTACCCTCTTTGACAAGCCGCTGTTTCTTAGCCTGTATTTGCTGATAGAGTTCCTCGCCGGTCCCTTCTTCAGGTCGCTGCTCCACCAGCTTACCCTGTATGGCATATTGCAGAATGGACTTCTTCATGTCCTCCGGGAACTTGGTGTTAAACTGCTCCAGCTTCTCATAGGCGACAGCATAGCGGTCAACCAGAGGGAGGAGTTCTTCAATCTTGGCAACAATGCGCTTTTGTTCGGCGAGAGGGGGAAGTGGAATTAAAAGATTAACCATTGTTTCTGTCCCAACTCTGGGCATTTTTATGCCGTAAGTAACAGAGTTGACTACATAATCAATATGCGGGCTGCGCAATACATACACAATATAGTTTGCGTATACGAGATATGTATTGAACGGAACTAATTCTGGAGTGCATATTCCGTTGTCCGGTGCAACCAAAATTTTCTTTAGATATGGACGGAGTTTGCTATATAGAACTTGCCCTTTATAAAAAAGCACCTTGTCCCCTGTGATCTTTCGTTCAGAAGCTGTTGTTCTTGTAAGAATTACTCCGCTTTCTTTTTGAATGTCTTCCAAATCTAATGACCACATATTATCTGTGATGTCTTTGGGTGATATTTTGGGTTTTGTCTGAGAATATCCGGTGCAATCACCTAACCTCACCCACTTCCAACTCTCCGGAATGTCAAATGGAATTTCATTCTCTGCAATTTCGGGCAGGGGCTTTTCTTTTTTAATTTTCCCTTCTTTAACAAGCCGTTGTTTCTCTGCCTGAATCTGCTGGTACAGTTCCTCGCCAGTGCCTTCTTCCGGTCTCTGTTCCACCAGCTTGCCTTGAATGGCATACTGCAAAATGCTCGCTTTTAACTGCTCTGGTGTCATTCGCTCACACCTCCCGGCAGCAAGGACTCCAGCTCTGCCAGCACCTTGTCGATTTCCGCATTGAGGGTAGTCCGTCTTTCCTGATATTCCCGGATGGTATCCATAGGGTCAAGAATTTCTTCTTCCTCATGGGGATAGCCGCATAGGTCGATGTTGCAGCCCTGTTCATTCAGCAGATACTCGGCGGTAAACTTCTTCGCCTTGAAGTTTTCGCCGTCCGGAATTTCCTTTCGATCATTCCACCAGGCAATGCAATCATCAAAGTGCTTCAGCTCCATGGGCTTCGTCTTGGAAAAGTGCTTTCTGTCAGACGGAATATCCACCCGATAAAACCATGTCTCTGTGGTCGGCTTGGTGTTGTCAAAAAACAGCAGATTGGTGGTAATTGAGGTATAAGGGCTGAACACAGAGCCAGGCAGCCGGACAACAGTGTGCAGGTTGAACTGGGAAATGAGCTTCTTCTTAATGTTCACCTTGGCGTTGTCCAGACCGAACAGGAAGCCGTCCGGCACGACAACGGCAGCCCTGCCGTTCTTCTTCAAGCGATACATGATAACCGAAAGAAAGAGGTCTGCGGTTTCGGAGCTTGCCAAATCATCAGGGAAGAAACCCTGAATGGACTTGTCCTCATGCCCACCGTAGGGCGGATTCATCAGGATCACATCGAACTTATCATCGTCCGTGTAGTCCAGCAGATTGTGTTTCAGCGAGTTCATGTGGTAGATATTCGGAACTTCAATATCATGCAGCAGCATATTGGTCACGCACAGCAGATAGGGAAAGGGCTTTTTCTCTATTCCGAAAATACTGTCATCCAGCTGCTTCTGAGCGGTGGTGTCCGTTACCTGTTTGGAGAGCTGTCCCAGCCAGGAAGTGATAAATCCGCCGGTGCCACAGGCGAAGTCTGCCATTTTTTCGCCCAGCTGCGGCTTTATCATCAATGCCATAAACTCGGTGACTGCTCTCGGCGTATAAAACTCACCAGAAGAACCGGCAGATTGCAGCTCCCGTAAAATCTCCTCATAGACAAAGCCGAAAGCGTGGCTTTCCTTCACATCGTCAAACTCGATCTCGTCAATGACATCAATGACCTGACGAAGATAAACGCCGTCCTTCATATAGTTGTTGGCGTCCTCGAAGGTGGACTTGACAATGGCTTTCTTAATTGGAGTATCGGGTGTCACCTTGATACCTTCATAGAGAACCGCATCACCATCTTTCACATCATTGCCTTTCAGCACCGGGAACAGAATGTTGTTGACGAAGTTCAGCAGTTTGTCCCCAGTCATAGCATGACCGTGTTCATCGGCTTTCGCCCAATTTCTCCATCTCAATTCTTCAGGAATGATGGATTCGTAGGCGTCCTCGTTCAGTTCCCAATCATCTTCTTTTGCATCATAGACTTTCAGAAAGAGCATCCATACCATCTGCTCAATTCTCTGGGCGTCGCCATTGATACCTGCGTCCATTCGCATAATATCTCTAATTCGTTTTATAAATCCTGACTGCATCGCCATATTTATCCTACCTCTACTTCTTCATAGATACTTGCTTCAAGCTCTCTAACAGCGGCTTCATATTGAGCCTTGCCGCCAAACAGCTTGACAATTTTTGCAGGCTTACCGTAATTGGCAAAATCCGCAAGGGAGAGAACCTTAATATCCTCAACCTCTGTGATACCTTGGTTCATGTACTTATCCAGCAATATATCAAGAACGGCCTGTGCATCGGCAGAATACTTGCTGAAAAAGTCTTTCTTCTTGACATTGTTAGCTCGTTCTTTTCGGGTCAGCGGTTTCTTACCGTATGCCACATAGCAGATGAAGTCAAAATCGTCCACATCTTTCATGCCTTGGTCTACTTTTAATGCTTTCAAGTCGATACCCATTGTCATAAAGGATTCTTCAATGGTTTTCTTCTTGTCCGATGCTTTCCATTTACGGATAAAGTCGGATAAAGAAGCGTATTCACCCTTGATGTTGGTTCTGGTGTAGTCGATAATATCTTCCTGTCTCAGCAGCTTGCCGTTGGCATCATAGACCGAAACAGTTTTATTGATAATCTTTACTCGGCAGCCGTCTTTATCGACAATCGGGGTTTCTACGGGGTCAACAGGAGGTTCTTTTCCTCCGCCACCTTGTCCACCACCGCCACCTTTCGGCTTGCTGCCACCATGCTGGAAGCCCTCGTTCTGTTCAACAGGACCATCCCAATCCGGGTCGGAAAATAGCCTTGTCACATTCCGAAAGTCCATAACAACGAAATGTGTCTTGCCTTCTTTTTCTCTAATACGGGTTCCTCGCCCAATAATCTGCTTGAATGTGGTCATGCTTTCAACAGTCTTGTCAAGAACAATCAGCTTTGTCATCTTGCAGTCCGCTCCGGTGGAGAGAAGCTCCGAAGTCGTTGCGATAACAGGATACGGGCTGGACACAGAGATGAAATAATCAAGTTTAGATTTTCCATACACATCCGAACCAGTGATTCTTACGCAGTAATCGGGGTTCTCCTTCACCATATCCTGATTACAGTTGATAAGGGCAATTCTCATGCGCTCTGCATGGTCTTCGGAAGCACAGAACACAATGGTCTTTTGCATCCTGTCTGTGCTTTTCAGATACTCCGTAATCTCCCTTGCAACCTCATCAATGCGGTCTTGGAGAATGATGGTGTAATCGTAATCCCGATTGTTGTAAATGCGGTCTTCAATGACATTGCCGTAGATGTCGGTCTGTCCATGGTAGGGTCTCCATCCATCTCCGATGTTGGTCGTGATATTGATAACCTTGAACGGAGCGAGGAAACCATCCTCAATACCTTGTTTCAGACTATATGTGTAGACAGGCTCTCCAAAATAATCTATGTTCGATACTTTTTCGCTTTCCTTCGGTGTGGCAGTCATACCGATTTGGGTAGCAGAAGAAAAATACTCCAAAACCTTACGCCAGTTACTGTCCTCCTTGGCGCTGCCACGGTGACACTCGTCTACTATAATAAGGTCGAAATATTCTGCTGGTATCTGCCTGAAATGTTCTTCGTCATTCTGACCTACCATCTGATGGTAGAGGGCGAAGTTCACTTCATGAGAAGCAATCTTGTTCAAGCATTCTTTATCGGAGAAATCCACCTTATAGATGGTCTTTTCGAGAGGGGCGAAGTCCTGCAAAATGCTTTGGTCAACCAGAATGTTTCGGTCTGCCAGATATAGAATTCTCTTTTTTAGGTCAGAACGGAGCAGACGATATACAATCTGGAAAGCAGTATATGTTTTACCCGTTCCTGTTGCCATAACAAGCAACAATCTCTGCTGTCCTCTGGCGATTGCTTCAACAGTTCTATTTACAGCGTTTCGTTGGTAATATCGTGGAGGATATGTGCTTTGAGAGGAATAGTAGGGCTGGGCTACAATTTTCTTTTCCTGCTCGGAAATGCCCTTGCCACCATTCAGCTCCGCATAATAGCGTGCAATCAGCTCATCCTGTGTCGGGAATTTTTCCAATTCGATCTGTTGTTCCTGTCCGGTCAGGAAATCATGCTCATAGAAAGCGTCGCCGTTTGACGAATATGCAAACGGCAAGTCCATCATCTGAGCATATGTCATCGCTTGTTGCAATCCATGAGATACAGAGTGGTTGTTATCCTTCGCTTCCACAACAGCAATCGGCTTGCCATCGTTTAAGTACAGCAAATAATCGGCAAACTTGGGTTTGCTGCGAGCCACGATATTGCCTCTGATGTTGATGCGGCCATCTGTGATTCTGGTCTCCATCGTGATATGACCTTTCCAACCTCTCTGAATGACCGGAGTTATGAAGTTTAATTTGATGTCTTCTTCGGACATCTGTTTTTTGCCCAATATCGTCATAGTAACACCTCCCCATTCATTCTTTGTGTTGGCTATTCTCTGATCGTTTCAAGAATATCTTCTATGCGGCAGTCCATAACCTCGCAGATACGAAGCAGAACATCTGTGGTAATGTTTTCCCCCTTGCCCAGCTTAGCAAGGGAAGCAGAACTAATACCGGATTTTTCCCTCAAATCGCTTTTTTTCATCCCTTTATCTATAAGCATCTTCCAGAGCTTATTGTAACTGATACGCATCATCGGAAGCCCTCCTTGCTGATTTCGTTAATTTTCTATATTGTATCACGCATCGACAGATCTTTCAATTTGTTTTGCGAATACCGTATTTGCAATAGCGAATTTAGTTTCACATTTATAAATCTATTATCTGTTTCCTTTCTGATAAAAGCTCACATCCTTGCAACGCTATTTTACACCTGTATTGTTGTAGCAGCGTAATTTGTATTCTTATGTATTTTTGCAGTCAGAACATCGGATACAAACCCGACATTCTGACCGCAAATCGCCCCTTAACTGTTACATTATTCCGTCCTGCTCTTGAACCCGGTTTGCTTTGCGTTCTCGCTGGCTTTCCGTCTGCGTTCTTCGTTGTATCAAGGAACTTCTGAAAACGGCACAGGAGATCACGGAGCTGTACAATAATGGTAAGAAACTGGGGTTGTCGCAGGAAGAGCTGGCATTTTACGATGCTCTGACCAAGCCGGAGAACATCAAGGATTTTTATCGGAATAATGAATTGATCGACTTGACCAGAGAACTTACAGAGATGCTGCGCAAAAATCGGACGATAGATTGGCAGAAAAAAGAAACAGCGCGTGCCAGTATGCGGAAGATGGTGAAACATCTTCTGAAAAAGTATAAATATCCCCCTGAGGATTACGACACAGCAATCAGCACGGTTATCAGCCAGTGTGAGATGTGGGCAGATAACATAACAGCGTAAAATGCGAGAAATATCGATGATTTCCTCTTGACAACACACAGCTCAGTCCTTAAAATAATCTTAGAGAATACTATTATTGAAAATACGAAAGGCTGCTTTATGGGAAAGATGATTTTAGACGACCTCCGCAAGCGTCTGGAACGGCTGGACGAAGATGCTGACCTGATGATCGACAACGACGACCGTTACCAGATGGTGATCGTGGGCGGCAGTGCGTTCATTCTGCTGGGCAAGCTGACCCGTGCCACCCATGACATTGATGCCTTGAGCGTCCCGAAAGAGCTGTACGGACTACTTGGCAAGTACGACATCAACACGGATGTGGAAGCCTATATTGATAATTTTCCTTATAACTATCCCGACCGCTTGAAACCGCTGCCCTTCGGTGGCACAAAGGTGCAGTTTTACACACCCAGTCTGGAAGATCTGGTGATTGCAAAACTTTGCTCTTTCCGTGACACCGACAAGGCAGACGTGGAGAGTGAAGCGGTGCGGAACTCGTTGGACTGGGACCTGTTGGAACATCTCGCAACGGATGAGGATGAACTGAAAGCCAGTATCCTGAATGAGTGGCGGTATCGGGATTTTTACATCCGGTATCAGGAGTATCTGCTTATTTCGCGTTGCAAAATACTTGTTGGGAACACCCAAACCCTTGAACTGCATCGTGCCGGTGCAGGCTAGATGCTCTCGCAAACCTTACCCTAGTTTCTCCCACAGTGCATCATTCAATGCGGCAGCAGCATCTGCATCCATGCCCTCGTTCAGGCGGCGGGCGGCGTACCAGAGGGTAGAGCTTTCGTTTTGCAGCCCGGCAAGTGCGGTGCCTTGCAGCGGCAGGGTAAAGTCTGATACGGTCAGAACATCCCCTTCCTCCGGGTCGGTGCCGTCCAGCGTCTGGAAACAGCCGTACCGCTGCTCCATGGCGGCGGGGTCGTCTATGATGAACAAGGTACTCTCGCACAGATAAAAATCAGAGTTCAGCTTGTCCTCACTGGACTGCATCAGCTGCTGCAGGGCGGCATCCTGCGTTTCAAAGTCCAGCGCCAGCCAGATGCCCTTTACGGTTACCTTTACTTTGCCATCGCCGTTCACGTCTTCGGCAAGGCCTTCCAGCTGGGTCTCCAGTTGACTGAGAAAGGCGGTATCCGGGTCGGTGCGGCTTACCACAGCCACGGTGTAGTCCGGCTGCACCTCGGTGACCCGGCTCCAGACAAAATACCCCACCGCCAGCAGGGCAGCAGCGATCAGCACCACATAATACCAGTGGTAGTGCCACCAGTTGGCACGCTGCTGCGCCGGGGTCAGGGGAGGGGGCGTTTCTTGGATCAGGTCTTCGGGGGTGATATCCCGTTCGTAGCTGTAGGATGCCATGGCTGTGTCCTCGTTTCTCTGGTAAAATTTGCGTTGATTCTATTATAGCACAATTCCCGGACAGTGAAATACCGTCCGGGAATTTCTGCGTTTACGGCTCAGATGGACTGTCCATTGGTGGCGGCAACTTCACCGTACCAGAATGCGCTGTCTTTCGGGATGCGCTGCCCGGTGGCGTAATCCACATACACCAGACCGAACCGCTCCCGGTAGCCGCTGTGCCACTCGAAGTTGTCCAGCAGACTCCACTGGAAATATCCCCGCACATCTGCACCGGCATGGATGCCCTCCGACAGCTTTTCCAGATACCGTGCCAGAAAATCGATGCGGTCTGCATCGTGCACCTTGCCGTCCCGGTAGACCTTATCCGTACAGGACAAGCCGTTTTCGGTGATGAACATGGGCAGACCGTACCGCTCCTGCATCTGGCGGGGACCCCAGTTCAGGCATTCCGGCTCCACCGGCCAGTTCATGGCGGTATGGGCGTACCCGGCGGGGCGCTCTACATAGCTGGGACCGTTTTCGCCCATCTGCGCCGGGGCAGCGTTGTAGATGTTCAGCCCCACCATGTCCGGCTTGCCCAGAGGCAGGGCATCGTTGATGTACTGCGGCACAGCGGCGATGCTGGCGGCAAGTCTCGGTCCGCAGATGTCCGGTTCCGGCCAACGGCCCAGACAGACCGGGTCCAGTGCCATGGTGTGGGTGAAGGCCCAGTCGTCATCCGGGCAGGCGAAGGTCAGGACCCGGGCAGCGTCCACGTCTGTTTTTGCCTCCGACACCGGATAGCAGATGCGGCCGGTGGAAACAAAGCCCACCTTGTTTTCCGGGTCTGCATGGCGCAGCTCCTGTGCGGCAAGGCAGTGGGCGTAGATAACGTTCCGCCAGCAGGTAAACTGACCTTCCAGCGGCAGTTTCAGACCCGGGGCGTGCTCTCCGGTGCCGTAGCCCATTTTTACGATGCAGGCAGGCTCGTTGAAGGTGAACCACTGATGTACCCGGCCTTTGAAGTGCTCTGCCATCTTTGCGGCATAGCTTGCAAACGCGCGTGCCGTTTCCTCACTGCGCCAGCCGCCCTTTTCTTCCAGCGCCTGGGGCAGGTCCCAGTGATACAAAGTTACATAAGGCTCGATCCCGGCTTCCAGCAAGGCATCCACAAGGGTATCGTAATAGGCAAAGCCTTCCTCGTTCCAGTCTGTGCCGCCGTTGGGGGCAATGCGGGTCCATGCCACGGAAAAGCGGTAGGCTTTCAGGTGCATGGACTGCAGCAGTGCAAGGTCCTCTTTCCAGCGGTGGTAGCTGTCGCAGGCAACGTCACCGGTCTCGCCCCGGTAGGTGCAGCCCGGTGTGTGGGAAAAAACATCCCAGATGCTCAGTCCCTTACCGCCCTCTGTGGCACCGCCTTCGATCTGATAGGCCGCTGTTGCAGCACCCCAGACAAATTCTTTTGGAAATTCAGCCATAATAGTTTTCCTTTCTGTCATTCAAACTTGTGTGCACAGGCATTCCACTGTCATGGTAGCGTGTCGGGTCTTTCATCTCGTCTGCCGCCAGCCGATTCAACCATTTCTTCAATTCCTCTTTCAGTGCAGAGGTCATGAAGATGGTGCGGCATGAGGATGCGGTTGCGGCTCGATCTGCGATTTTCGGATCCCCGAATAAGCGAAATACAATTTTGTATAGTCCAGTTCCTCAAGCTGGTCGCTTGCCTGACAGAGCGCATGATGTTTGTTGATTTGAATTTCTGTCTGCATTCGAAATTTTAACTGTTGACTTTTCTCCTCAATTTCGATATGCTGTTCTTGCT
>OLZW01001711.1_pt1 | contig 15662 bp, 11 predicted proteins | sample 1674281 | NCBI WGS metagenome assembly OLZW01 (sample SAMEA103958157, study PRJEB25191) | human gut metagenome | biome: human-associated habitat [ENVO:00009003]; feature: intestine environment [ENVO:2100002]; material: feces | place: Germany | collected 2013/2015
TCCTTGTTTACCGCGGCTGCACCGTGTGGCTGCGGTAAAATGGCATGTGCGGGCGCAAAAAACCGGTAGTTCCCGGATGCGGAACGTAGCTCCAAAAATATACGGTTTTATCCAGGAGAATCCCTGGTTTAGGTCAAACAGGAAGGATTGTATATTCCGCAAAACGTCAGCGAAAAAAGTCTCTAACCGACCGAAATCGTTGAAAATCCATGCCGTTTATAGTATAATAATCTATAACTGTACCATTGCGGAGAAAGGGAGTGGAATGGGACGTATGGTAATAATAAAGAAAAGCTTCACAAATCCAAAATCCATTTATGCGATTCTGCTGCTTGGTATTTTTACTTTTCTATTTCTTGGCGCCGAGTACCTATATGTGAATATGATCTCGCTTACGGCAGGGGAAGAAAAAACGGTGATTGCGCAAAACTACGCGTTAGGAATAAGCGTTGTCGGTTTTTTGCTCTATCCGCTGTTTCATCGCTTTTTGAAAAGGCGGGTACAAATCGTTGGACTTTTTATCCTTGCACTAGCAGCGGCAGTATGCAATTTTTTGGTTCAAAAACATGTTTCTTATTCGTCCACTCTGCTCTCCGGAATGGCATTGTTCCTGTTTCTGGGGATATTGGGAAGCGCGGCCCACTACCTGTTTTTCAAACTGGCGAAGGATCGCACCCATCTGGCGCGTATGGTTGGTATCTCCTATGCCCTTGGGATCTTCCTGCAGTTTCTAAATAACAATCTTGTGGATCTGGAAACTGCGGAAGCCTTGATACTTTCACTCTTTGCCCTTGTAGCGTTAGCGCTGTTGCTGAAGGCAGAAAGGCTTTGCCGCCAGGAAAATGCAGAAGCGGAAGAACTCCCGTCTCCCGCCATAGAGGAGGATGGGAAGGGAACCCGAAAGAAGATCGCCGCCGGGGGACTCCTTGCACTGCTTGTCATCCTGATGGCATGTATCTTCAGTACGCTGGACAACGCGGTCACCATGCATCATACAGCAGGCACTGACATCGGGCAATGGCCGCGGCTTTTGCTGGCGGTAAGCGGCCTTTCTGCCGGCTTTCTTTTTGATATCCGAAAGCGGAAATTTATGGCCATGATGATGTACTGCGTCATGCTGATGTCCGTCATCTGTTTGGTAGTACTCAAGCTGGGCGGCCCGTTTTTGATCGGCCTGATCGTATTTTATCTTTCGGCTGGATTTTTCGTGGTATTCTTCACCACCAGCTTTCTGGATTTTGCCCGCCATATGCCCACGCCAGCGCTGTGGGCCGGTATGGGGCGCGCCATGAATAACGTGAGCGCCGCTTTGCTTACCAACGCCTCTGTAGCGCTGCTTGTTTCTGACAGCAATGGCATGGCATCCATCATTCTGGCACTGGTCCTGTTTGTGGCCGTCAGCGTAGTCATCTATCTTTATACAGCCTGGATGCCGGTTTCATCCGGCACCCCCAAGGATATCCCGACAGACCTGGACCCTCAGGAAGCGTTCCGTCTTTTGTCGGAGCTGTTTATCCTTACGCCCAAGGAAACCGAAGTATTTGACAAGCTGGTCAATTCAGAGGAAAGTATTCAGGAGATTGCAGATGGACTGTATCTATCCCGGCGAACCTGTCAGCGGCATATCGCGGCGATCTATGAGAAAGCAGGTGTAAAATCACGCATGGGATTGTACCAGCTCTACATAGAAAAACAGCGCAGGCCATGACAGTCAGAAAGGGATTCGGATGAAGAGGATTAAAATTACCGTTTTGCTGATTTTATTGTGCGTACTGGCGGGGTGTTCCCCAAAAGACACATCGCTTCGGGCCTATTGCACCGAAAGCCAGCAGGAATTTCTGGATCAGTCGCTGGAAGAGCTGCCGGTCGCGCTTACCTATCATCACAACGATAACATCCTGGGACGCTACGAAACGACGGATGAAGAAATCATCTCCGAAATCCTGCAGGCATTACGGGAAACGACCATTGTATCCAAAGCTTTCAGCGGCTCTACAGACAGCCGGATCCTGGAGTTTGAGACAGCGGATGGGGATACCTGCCTCTTCTGGTTTGATGAAAACCGGTTCCATGGCGCCGGCGGAACATCCTATGTGCTTTCCGGCGACGAGGAGATTTGGGATCTGGCGCGGAAATTCCAAACAATCCTCTTATCATATGGAACGCCTCGCTGATTCTGTCTGTATCCACCAATGCAGTTATGGCGAAATAAACATCATCCATATTCTCAATCCTCTGGCTGTTGGAAAACAGTTTGTCGATCAGGGGCAAGGTATAGGCTCCGGAGATCAGATTAACAGCATTGTTCACATTACTAGCGGATTTTCTCATTTTTTTCATAAATAATTCCTCTCTTTCTCTTTTGGCAGGCAGCCATATATTTATAGAACGCCAAAAAGCCGCCTGCTCTCAGTTAAAAGAACAAACGGCTTTCTGCACATTTCTATCTCTTTATTCATTTTTACTCATTGCAATTTTAGTTCCAAAATAGTACCACGGAGCATATGACAAGCCGGGAAACCCAGTGTTTATGCGGTCTCCCGGCTCCCTGTTTACTATTCAAACTCTATCGTTCCAGGCGGCTTGCCGGTGCAGTCATAAAGCACTCGGTTAACGTGTTCCACCTCATTTACGATTCTTGTGGTTGCTCTTTCCAAAACTTCCCACGGCAGCTTAGCCGCTTCAGCAGTCATAAAGTCGCTAGTGAGCACGGCTCTTAAGGCGATGGCATAGTCATATGTTCTGAAGTCGCCCATTACACCTACTGAACGCATGTTAGTCAGTGCCGCAAAGTACTGGCCGATATCCCTTGCGATGCCTGCCTTTTCCACCTCTTCACGGTAGATGGCATCTGCATCCTGAACGATTTTAACCTTTTCAGGTGTAACTTCACCGATGATTCTTACTGCGAGGCCAGGACCTGGGAACGGCTGTCTGTATACCAGGTACTCAGGAAGTCCCAGTTCAAGACCCGCCTTTCTAACCTCATCCTTAAAGAGCTCGCGGAGAGGCTCGATGATGTCCTTAAAGTCCACATGTTCAGGAAGTCCGCCAACATTGTGGTGACTCTTGATTGTGGCACTGCTGCCAAGGCCGCTTTCCACGATGTCAGGATAGATTGTACCCTGTACCAGGAAGTCAACGGCGCCTATTTTCTTAGCTTCCTCTTCAAATACTCTGATAAAGAGTTCGCCGATTATCTTTCTCTTCTTTTCAGGATCATCTACGCCGGCAAGAGCTTCATAAAATCTGTCCTGAGCGTTAACCCTGATAAAGTTAAGGTCGTAGTTGCCTTCCGGTCCGAAAACCGCTTCGACCTGATCGCCTTCGTCCTTTCTCAAAAGACCATGGTCAACGAATACGCAAGTCAGCTGCTTTCCTACCGCTTTACTCATCATTACCGCAGCAACAGAGCTGTCAACACCGCCGGAAAGGGCGCAGAGTACTTTGCCGTCTCCCACCTGTTCCTTGATGTGCTTTATTGACTCTTCCACGAAGGAATCCATCTTCCAGTCACCGGAGCAGCCGCAAGCGTCCTTTACGAAGGCTTCGATAACTTTCATGCCTTCCACTGAGTGCATTACCTCCGGATGGAACTGAGTTGCGTAAAATCCCTTTTCAGGACATTCCATAGCTGCCACAGGACAAACAGGTGTATGAGAAGTAACCTTAAAGCCTTCCGGCGCCTGAGAAATGTAGTCCGTGTGGCTCATCCACATTATGGTTTCCGGAGAAACGTTTTTGAAGAGTACGGAATTGCTATCCGTTGCAACTGTTGTTTTTCCGTATTCGCTTACAGGCGCTGTCTCAACCTTTCCGCCCAGTGCATGGGCCATAAGCTGTGCTCCGTAGCAGATGCCGAGAACAGGGATGCCCAGTTCAAAAATTTCCTTATCGTAAGGAAGGGCGCTGTCCCCGTAAACGCTGTTAGGGCCGCCTGTAAAAATGATACCTTTAGGTGCCATCTCCTTTATCTTTTCAACGCTGAATGTATAAGGCTGGATTTCGGCATACACGTGCAGTTCTCTGACACGTCTTGCAATCAGCTGGTTGTACTGACCGCCGAAGTCCATTACCAGTATTTTTTCGTGTTTCATTTTTATCCCCTTATTATCATCAGAAGCCGCGGCAATACACCGCGGCCGCCTTAATATCCTATTTTATACCGGAAGAAGTTTCCTTTGTGATTACGTCGTGGGCTCCGCCTTCCACGATGGAAGTGGCGGATACAATTGTAAGTTTTGCCTTCTTCTGAAGTTCAGGTATTGTCAGAACGCCGCAGTTGCACATTGTGGATTTAACCTTCTGCAGTGACTGCTTAACGTTGTCTGAAAGCATTCCGGCATATGGTACATAAGAGTCAACGCCTTCTTCAAAGCTCAGCTTGGCATCGCCGCCCATGTCGTATCTCTGCCAATTTCTAGCTCTTGCAGAACCTTCACCCCAGTATTCCTTAACATAACTTCCGTTGAGGTTGATTTTCTGACCCGGCGCTTCCTCAAATCTTGCAAAGTATCTTCCCAGCATCAGGAAGTCAGCTCCCATGGCCAGAGCCAATGTCATGTGATAGTCGTATACGATACCGCCGTCGGAGCAGATAGGGATATATATGCCTGTTTTTTCAAAGTATTCGTTTCTCGCTTTGGCAACATCCTGTACCGCTGAAGCCTGTCCGCGTCCGATACCTTTCTGCTCTCTTGTGATGCAAATGGAACCGCCGCCGATACCGATTTTTATAAAGTCAGCACCTGCCTCTGCCAGGAATCTAAAGCCTTCGCCGTCAACTACGTTTCCGGCACCTATCTTAACGCTGTCGCCATACTTTTCTCTTACAAACTTAAGAGTTTCTGCCTGCCATTCGGAATAGCCTTCCGAAGAGTCGATGCACAGTATATCGGCTCCCGCATCCACCAGAGCAGGGATTCTTTCCTCGTAGTCCCTTGTGTTTACGCCGGCTCCCACGATGTATCTCTTGTGCTCATCAAGGATTTCATTAGGATTTGCCTTGTGGCTATCGTAGTCCTTTCTGAATACAAAATGTGTAAGTCTCTGATTATCGTCTATTACAGGAAGGGAGTTCAGCTTGTTGTCCCAGAGAATATCGTTGGCTTCGCTGAGAGTTGCTCCCGCCTTTGCATATATGAGTTTTTCAAAAGGAGTCATAAACTCTGACACTTTAGTATCCGGATCCATACGGCTTACTCTGTAGTCTCTGGAAGTTACAAGACCTACCAGCTTGCCTTCAGCTGTACCGTCTTCTGTTACCGCCGTTGTGCTGTGTCCTGTTCTTGCTTTGAGTTCCAGCAGATCTCTGAGGGTCTGATCCGGTCTGATGTTAGCATCGGATGTTACGAATCCTGCCTTTGTAGACTTTGCCTTTCTTACCATTGCGGCCTGATCTTCTATGCTCTGAGAGCCGTAGATAAAGGATATGCCGCCTTCTTTAGCCAGTGCAACTGCCATCCTGTCATCGGATACCGCCTGCATTACAGCGGATACCAGAGGGATGTTCATGGTGAGCGCCGGCTCTTCGCCCTTTTTAAACTTTACAACAGGTGTCTTTAAAGATACGTTGTCTGTTCTGCATTCCTTGGATGAGTAACCAGGAATCAGCAGATATTCGTTGAAAGTTCTTGACGGTTCATTGAAAAACTGTGCCATGTGTCCTCCTTAATTTATATCCATTACTCAAATAACTTCTTTATTTATCTTTCCAAATCCACTCTTTCGTTAATAATTCATTTTATATGAAAAGACTGAAATTGTAAACAATTTAAAGACAATTCAGCGTTAAAATAATTCGTAACAGCAAACACTTAAGAATTGCCGGTATACTGGAGATTGTTATCGGTGCTGTTATGCTTATATTTACATGGCAGCTTGCAGGAGCAGGAGACTTTTCCGATGTTATCGACGAAGGTCTTGCAAACAAGGCTCTGATGCTCGGTCTGATTCTTTTTGTTATGAATCTGTGGGAATTCTTTATCTACGCAAACGATGTGACACAGATAATACTGCACGCCATCACTTTGATTGTGCCGTATTACTATCTGCCTAACGCATTCAGAAACATCAGATCTTAATTTTAGGGTTATAGGACAAAAAATCGGGGATTTATTTCCCCGATTTTGGTCTTAATCTTTCTACTGAATCTTCATCTTTTCTCTTTTTCTTATCATGGAAATAGTAAGCAAACAGAATAACGCCTACTGCAATCAGTACTATTCCCACTATCTGATATGGTTGCATATTGTAAAACACCTCGTTTCTTTCATGAAATATCATTATCATGAAGCCTGCGACCAAAAACGGCCCCAAAGCAAAATAATCCTTTAAATTCTTTTTTCCGGTTATGAGAAGCATAAGACCATACATTCCCGATGCGGTTATTCCCATTAGGGCTCCTGTAACGGTTATTTTATATCCGCAAAAGAGTCCAACAGCTGCGGTTAGCTTTATATCGCCGCCTCCGAATGCTCCCGGCACAATCACATTTGTCAAAAGCATAAAGATTGGAACAATCAGCATTCCTGCAAGCTCATCTGCAGGGCTGTCCATTGTAACTATGCCCGCTGCTAGAATTAGCAGATTCAGTCTATCCGGAAGCTTGCGAGTCTTAATATCTATAACCGCTTGAGCTATAAGCAATCCCGTTACAGCTGCAACAAGATATATATTATTCACTATTTATATACGTGAATGGTCCCCTTATCCGATAACCCCGACACTTGGCTTTCTTCTGCTGCCAGTTTAAGATTTTCAAGTATTTCTTCGGTAAATTCCTCGCCCGGACATATAAATGGTATTCCCGGTGGGTAAGGTATTACCGTAACTGCACTTACCCTGCCTTGGCATTTATCCAAAGCTATTTCTTCGGTTTCATTTCCGTGTTCCTTTACAGAGCCGGGCTTTGGCAGTTTCCATGCCTTACGCTTTTCTTTGCACGGCACATCCGTTGCAATTTCTGTCGCATCGTCTAACGCCAATAAAAGTTTTTCATAATCGCTACGCTCATTTCCCATGCCTGTCATGGCCATGAGAATGTCGCCTGTGTAAAGCTCAGAGTCTATACCTTTACTTCTCAGATATTCATCGAGAGCTTTGCCACTTACATTGCCATCAGCCACCTTTATGTTCAGTTTTGTCCTGTCCATATCCAATCCGGAAATGACTTCTACCCCGTCAATATCTTTGATTTTTTTATAAAAAAGATCCAAATTTTCCTTCCACTGACCAAATAGCTCTTTACCATGGCTTTTTATAAGCTCAGCATTTACAGCCAGGGATGCCATGAGAATATATGAAGGGCTCGTGCTCTGAAGCATATTCAGATTTTCCCTTAGCAGCCTTTGATTTACTCTGTCCGATACCACATTGAGCAAAGCGCTCTGGGTGAAGCTACCCAGGGTCTTATGAATGCTGTTGATGACAATATCAGCACCGCCTGTTTCTGCAGATACAGATAAATCTTCATTTAAGCCAAAGCCTTCAAATAGTTTAAGATGCGCTCCGTGGGCCTGATCCGTAATCAGTATCCTTCCTCTTTTGTGCACCTCATCTGCGATGGCTCTGACATCACTGCATACACCGTAGTAGTTAGGGCTTGTAATAAGCACCGCCTGTATGTCTTTATCCCTATCCAGAGCCTCTGCCACATCTTCGGGATTTATCTTACCCATAATCCCATAATCCTCATACATTTCCGGCTGAAGATATACGGGCGTTATATTACCCAGCTTGAGTGCCGAATATGCAGATCTATGGCTACCTCTGGACATAAGGATTTTTTTACCCGGCGCCGCCGAACTCAGCATCGCCGCCATAACGCCGGCGGTGCTGCCGTTGACCAGCAGGAAGCTCTTTTCAACTCCGTAAAGCTTCCTGTAGTCCTCCTCCAGCCCCTTTATAATGCCTTCCGGGCGGTGGAGGTTGTCGGCGCCGGTAATTTCCGTAATATCCATATCGGCGACAGTTGCCATATTCCCTAAAAATCTGTCATATCCAAAGCGCCTGTAAAGTCTGCCGCCCTTATGACCGGGCATATGAAAGGACACTCTGTCGCCCTTTGCGTGTTCTGTCAAAAATTCCAGTAAAGTCATTTTCTTACACACATCTGTAACTGTGTTATTTACTATTTAGTGATTTTGTCGCAGCCCATGTACTTTCTCAGAGCTTCAGGTATCACGATGGAGCCGTCAGCCTGCTGATAGTTTTCCATAACCGCCGCAACTGTTCTTCCTACTGCAAGGCCGGAACCGTTGAGTGTATGAACAAATTCAGGCTTGCTCTTGGCATCTCTTCTAAATCTGATGTTAGCTCTTCTTGCCTGATAATCTTCAAAGTTAGAGCAGGAAGAAATTTCAACATATCTGCCGTAGCTTGGCATCCAAACTTCGATATCGTAAGTCTTTGCAGATGAGAATCCCAGGTCGCCTGTGCTGAGAGTTACGACTCTATATGGAATTTCAAGAATCTGAAGCACTTCCTCTGCTGCGTTAAGCAGGCTTTCCAGTTCGTCGTAGGAAGTTTCAGGCTTTACGAATTTAACCAGCTCAACCTTGTTAAACTGATGCTGTCTTACAAGACCTCTTGTATCTCTACCAGCAGAGCCTGCTTCCTTTCTGAAGCATGGAGTATATGCAGTGTAGTAAAGAGGCAGTTCTTCAGCTGTGAGGATTTCGCCGCTTCTCAAATTTGTTACAGGTACTTCTGCAGTAGGAATCAGGAAGAAATCCTTTGCAGGTACATGGAACATATCGTCTTCAAACTTAGGAAGCTGACCTGTGCCTGTCATGGCATCTCTGTTTACCATGAATGGAGGTAGAAATTCAGTAAATCCGTGCTTTTCAGTGTGCAGATCCAGCATGAAGTTAACCAGGGATCTTTCCAGTCTGGAGCCTTTGCCCTTGTATACGGTAAATCTTGTTCCCGCAATCTTGGCTGCTCTTTCAAAGTCCAGAATGTCAAGATCTGTTCCCAGATCCCAGTGAGCCTTAAATTCAAAATCAAATTTTGTAGGTTCGCCTACCTTTTTGTATTCAACGTTGTCGCTGTCGTCTTTGCCGAAAGGAACATCTGAGGCCGGAGTGTTAGGTACGTTGAGCAAAGCGTCTTTGAGTTCCGCTTCAACTTCCGCAACCTGTGCATCGTACTTCTTGATTTCGTCGGACAGCTCTTTCATTTCCGCCATAACAGCTGAAGTGTCCTGTCCTTCCTTCTTCATCTTAGGTATTTCTCTGGAAACTGTGGACTGCTTATTCTTCATCTGTTCAACTACAGACAGAAGTTCTCTTCTCTTTTTGTCCAGTTCAGGTATTTTGTCGATACCAAAGTCTCCCTGTCCTCTTCTTTCGACTGCCGCTTTGACTTCATCGAAATTTTCTCTGATTCTTTTAATATCCAGCATTTTTGTTCCCTCCGATCAAATATTTAAAGTTTATTAAAACAAGTTACGCTTGTACATCATGTACAGATAGTTCAGTTCTTCCACCTTATCATTCATTTCTATCTGAAGATCTGAAGCTGTCTGATAATCTCCCGAATCAAGGGCTGTTATAATTCTTGCAAGCAAGCACGGTTCAGCCAGAGTGTTCTTGCCAAGATAATTTCTCAGCTTATCTATTCTGCTCCAGTATGCCACATCGTAGTCGGCACAGTCGCCGTCAATGTGAAGCTTAACCGTACTTCTTATAAGGTCCATATTGTTTGGAATAATTCTGTTATGAAGCTCTGTGGCCCATCTACTGAGCATCGCCTGTCTATAGGATTCCAGTGTCACATCATTCATAACTCCCCCTACGCTAAGAACCTTGATCTTTTCATCCTGATCCTCATATGCACAGAGGTTTTCCCACACAGTACGAGGAGCCCTACCAAAGTATATATCTCTTTCAGCAGGAGTGTAGCTGTCATACACATTTTCCTCGCTTCTATATATTCTGTCTGTTTCCAGATAAAAATCCTCTTCTCCCATTTTCTTGGAAAGGGATTTTTCCAAATCCGCCGATGTCTTGCCATTTTCCAGAGCAACCTTGATACCGTCCAGCATTGCCATATATGCCGCAGCAACTATCAGATAAGTATTTGCCGTTGGACATGGTCCTCTAAGCTCAAATCTTGTTGCCAGCGGATTGCCTATATCTCTGATAAGACCAAGCAGCACGGTTCTGTTTCTTGAAGGTGTGCTTGGATTGTGGCCCAGAGAAGTTACAACACATACAGGAGCCTCGTATCCAGGCTTAAGTCTGTTGAAGGCATCATTATTTGGAGCCACAAAAGGATTTACTGCCTCATAGTTTTTCATAAGTCCCATAAGAGCCGCAAGGCCTACAGGAGAAGCAAAATCCTTTGTCATATCCTTAGGGCTAAACAGGTTTACAGGCTTTCCGTTTTTAAGCTTTGCGGAAACTCCAAGGTGAGTATGTTCACCGCTTCCGGCTATGCCCGGCAAAGGCTTTGCCGCAAAGGTAACATCGAGGCCATGTACTCTGAATACATCTCTTACGATGTATTTAACCATGTTTTCGTTATCGGCAGCCTGAAGAGCTGTAGAATATTTCCAGTCGATTTCCAGCTGCTCCATGATGTGGTCGTAGTTTCCGGAATTGCTCATCTTGGCTTTAACGCCGCCTACTTCCTTATGACCCATTTCCACTTCAAAGCCATAGTGATCTAAAAGGATGAGCACAGACTCAAGAGCCTTTCTTACAGGTCCCACAGTCCTCTTCCAGTACTGCTCCTTGAGCACCTGAGCTGTTGAAAGTTCTTCTCTATCCGTCTGATCATCAGGAGTCTTTACCCAAAATTCCAGCTCCGTTGCCGATGTCAGCACTAGATGATCTATGTCATCCACACTGTCTATCATCATATTTTCAAATACATAAGGATGCTGTCTCAAAGTGTCCATAAGCTGCTCTTCAAACACCCTTACAGCATTTCTGAGAACAACCCTTGAGCCTACCTCTGCCACATCGTTATGAATCAGAAATGACGGTATTCTCAATGTACCCACAGGCAAACCGGTCTGTCTGTCTATGTTTATAAGGTTATGGTCCACATACCAGTTGACATCCTTATCGGGGATAATATCCACCTTGGCATTGTTTAGCACTGCGATATTAGGAAGCACAACCGATGAGCCGTCCGTCTGAACGCCGGAGCTCATAAGCTTTTCAAAATCGTCAAAGAAAGCCTTTACCGGAATCTTTTCATCGGTATCATTTCCGCTCATATCTATTCCCACAAGGGAAACAAACTTTACTTCCGGATGCTCTCCCAGTATCTTTTCCAAGTCTTCCTTGCTGTGCTTTTCCGGTGGTATGCAGTAAAGCATTTTGTTTAAATCAAAATCAAACATCAGACCCTCCTGTCTTTATTTTTCCAGATCCTTAAGGTATCCTTCCAGCTCGTCCAGATACTCTCCATATTTTGCCCAGTCGCCGCTTTCCTGTGCCTTCACGGCATTGTCAAAGGCATCGTTGGCTGACTGTATCAGTTCCGTCATGCTTGCCTTTTCTCCCGATGAGGAATCTTTGCTATCTGACGACGATCCTGAGGATGAATCCCTTTCTTCTATAGTGCCGTCACCGAACAGAGAATTAAGGGCTTCTGCCAATGTCGGCTCGTAGGCTATCCTATCACCGTATACTACGATTACACGTTTTACCTCAGGTATTGATGATTCCGAAGCCTCCAGGTAAACCGGTTCTACATAGAGCAGTGACTCTTCTATAGGGATAACGAACATGTTACCTCTTGAATACTTGGATCCCGAACTGTTCCACAGTGAAAATTCCTTGGATATTTCCGGATCCTGGTCTATCTGAGCTTCAACCTGCTGAGGTCCGTATACAACCTTATTCTTAGGAAGCTGATAGAGTATCAGCTCGCCGTAATTGTCACCGTCGTTACGGGCAACCATCAGTCCTGCCATGTTCTTTTTATCCTTTGGAGTAAACGGAACGGAGTTTACAAATTCCGCTTCACTTTCTCCCGGAAGATTCATTATATAGTAGTTTGGCTCCATCTCCTTTTCTTCGGTGCCGTAAGTTTCCTTAGCTATATCCCACTGGTCTTCGTTCTGATAGAACACTCTCACGTCTTCCATATGGTATCTGCTGTATACCTTTGCCTGGGTATCAAACAGCTGATTTGGATATCTCATATGAGCCTTGAGACCTTCCGGCATGTCGTCTCCATCCTTAAACAATTCCGGATAGATCTTGCTAAATGTTGCCGCTATAGGGTCTTCCTTATCGACTACATAATAATCCACTGTTCCGTTATATGCGTCGATTATTACCTTAACGGAGTTTCTCACATAGTTTGTCTTTGTGTTATCCACATCGTAAGGCTCCGAATAAGGGAACTGAGTGCTTGTGGTATATGCATCTATTATCCAGTACAGTTTGCCGCCTTCAGTTACGATGTACGGATCGTTATCGTACTGCAGATATGGCATTATCTTTTGCACTCTGTCGGAAATATTTCTGTTTATGATAATTTTTGAATCTCCATCAATATTGGAGGATACCAATATCTTAGGATTTTTCTCCTTGATGGTGAACATCAACCTGTTTATGAGGTTGAGCTTTATACCTGCAGTTCCTTCGTACTGTGTATACTTGTTTTCATCTCCGTCAGGATAGTCGAACTCATCTTCATTTGTTCCGACTATGGCATATTCGTTTGTCATTTCTCCAAAGTAGATTTCCGGCCTATCTATGGAAATCTCTTCAACCTGTGAAGTCGGAGGAATGTTCTTTATAAGCATCTCCGGCTGACCGCTGGCCGTTATTTCATCAACCCTGGAAAGGGTGACGCCGTAGCCGTGAGTATATTTAAGATGCTTGTTGAGCCATGTCTGGCTTATCTTTTCTTCATCTATTTCTCTGGCGGAAAGGAATGTCTGTGTATATTCACCGTTTACCATGTATCTGTCCACATCCACGTCGTGGAAAGTATAGTACTGTCTTATGGACTGTGTCTGATTATAGAATGTCTCCGCCGGTTCATAGTCGTTTATTCTGATATTGGAGATGGTAGCCTGATTGTTGGCTATATCTTCCCCTGTCAGTTCATCATTTGCTTCAAAAGACTGAACCTTTACATCCTCAAGGCCGTATGCCTTCTGAGTAAACTCGATGTTTCTTTCAAGATATTCGCTTTCTCTGGCGATTTCATTAGGTGAAACGATAAGGCTCTGTACAGCATAGGCTCCTCCTACACCAAGGAGATTAACCGCTATCATCACCACAGGTACAACGACTATCATCTTTAGCTTATGCTTTGCAACGCCGACGACAACCGAAACTGCACCTACTAGAGAAAGAACTATAAGCAGTCTATACATCCACAGTGTAATTGTAACATCTGTAAATCCCGCTCCGTATACGGCACCTCTATGTCCGTAAAGCAGCTCAAACTGCTTAAGCAGGAAATGCACTGCCAGCATGATAAACAGCAGCGTACCCATGATTGTTATCTGCTTTGAGGCGATTGTAAATAGCCTCTTTATATTGTCACTGTCGATGGAGTTTTTCTTTTTTTCTACACCTGAGCCGAAGTTTCCAACCTTGTCAAAAATTCCTGCAAACTTTTCAAATGGTGTTCCCTTGAGATTTTCGGAAAATCCACTTCCGCCGGAGCCCTCTGAGCTGCTGCTCTTGGCTTCCGTACGATAAGCCTTACCGTCACGGAAAGTATAGCTGTATTCTCCATCTGAAAATCTGTCATATTCTTTGAAAGGATCTCCTCCCGGAGAAGTTCCTCCAGTGCTGCCTTCTTCTCCCTTGAACAATCTCGGATGTCTCGTACCCATGAGCACCATGTAGTACAGCACCGTAAATATCAAGAATGCTGCCAGCACTATTATTATCAGAGTGTTAAGCTGTCTTAAAAAGTCCAGCTTGAATATATAAAAGGAAACATCCAGTCCGAACAGCGGGTCATCGTATCCGAAATCGGTGCTGTTAAAAAACTGGAGTGCTGAAAACCACAGGAGAGTTACCGCAAAGAAGGTAACGATGGCACCGAATATCGCTGCCATCAGCCATGATATTGCATTTATGCTCCTGCTTTCTTCAAAATCGTTTGAAATAACCTTTTTATAATAGCTTTTTTTGATAAGCTTGAAATATACATATGTAAGGAAAGTGATGACAATAAATGTCGGCACACCTATCTTAAGCTGCGTAAACAGCTTTGTGAAAAATACTCCTACATAGTCAAGCTCTTTAAACCACAGAAAATCTGTGATAAATCCTATAAGTGCTACAAAGAGCACCAGCAGTATTACTATGGCAACAATGACTGCTTTAAGCTTTTTGTGGCCGCCTTTATGTCTTTCTTCCTTGGGCGGTCGCGTTTTTCTGCTGAGTTTCAAGTTTTACCTCCTGCGCGGCTTATGCATCATATACCGCTCTGACTACCAGGGATTTATCCTTTTCCCTGAATTCATATATCTTCTGAGACTGTTTGCCGTCTATTGTTTCGTTTACCCATACAAAATAGGAATTGCCTGCCACTTTGATGTCGCCTATTTCAAGCTGAGAAAAGTCGATATCTTTGTCACTGCCGGCTTCTTCCTTCAGCTGATCTTCGATGCTGCTGGATTTTTCAACCATGGACATAACTTTATTATCCGCATCATTTATAAGTGCAAGCCTCTGGGACTCAAAGGCTATAACAGCTCCAACCAGTTCTTCGTCATAATAGTGACTGTTATCGCTGTCATCTGTATACCACAGATTGCTCTGGATATCCTTGGCATCGTTTAAGCCTGTGTCCTTGGCGTAATCCTTATTTTCATCGTAGGCTGCATCAGCGTTATATTTTATTGTGGCAATACCATCTTTATAGTTCTTGTCAATCTGAAGCTGAATCAGTCCTGTTTTATCTTCTACAAGGGAGTCCCTTCCTGCGGAAGCATCTGCATCTTCATCCTCACCGGTAAAAAGGCTTACCACTTTGTAGGCAATGTTGTCCATCTGCCTTGATATAACAGTATCCGGTAAAGCAATTCTCACAACGAGCAAAGCTGCTGTAATTACGATAATGATGCTCAGTATCCAGATGAGAATCTTGCTTCCTTTTCCCATCTTTTTCTTCATATTCACAGCACACTGTCTGACTGCCGTTACAGGTTCTGCAAAAACCTGAGATAAATTCTTCTGTTTCCATTTTATCATCCTCTCAGCTTATGCACAAAGATCCCGCTTCGCAGCTTCGGCTCAAACCAGGTGGATTTCGGCGGCATCAGTCTTCCGGCATCTGCTACTGCAAACAGCTCTCCGATGCTGGTCGGATACATGGCAAATGCCACTTTAAAATTATTCCACAGCATTTTCAATGATTTTTCCTCCTTTATGCCAGATTGGAATCCCATATACTACTTCAACCACCTCATCAGCCATTTTTCCAATGTTCTGGTTGATTATCCCCAGATATTCCTGATAGCGGATGGTATCGCCCTCATAACTGGCTGCTTCGGAAAAAATCTCATTCGTGACAATCACCAGATGACGTACCTGGCTTCTCAACTTTTTTATGCCTTCCAAAACGGCTTCCACAGTTTTTTCACCAGCCCCTTTTTCCTCAAACATCTCATTAGCGGCAAGATTGGACATACATTCCAGAAGAACCACAGCGCTTTCCGGGAAATC
>OLZW01001716.1_pt1 | contig 15627 bp, 13 predicted proteins | sample 1674281 | NCBI WGS metagenome assembly OLZW01 (sample SAMEA103958157, study PRJEB25191) | human gut metagenome | biome: human-associated habitat [ENVO:00009003]; feature: intestine environment [ENVO:2100002]; material: feces | place: Germany | collected 2013/2015
AACACCAGCCTTCCAAGCTGGATACGTGGGTTCGATTCCCATCACCCGCTTTTTTCATGCCTGATTTTAATTTCATTCTCATATAAAGGTGTAAATACAAAAAACACTATATTCTATCCGAAAGAAGATGGAGTATAGTGTTTTCCTTTTTCCAATATTCTATTTTCTGTTATATTTCCTGTTATCGTTTTCCGATTCTTCTCATCCACATCAGGACAGATCCTATCAGGATATAGACATCTGCCAAATTCGCTGTTACATCACCTAATATCTTATGGCCAGATCTTATACCAATGTAATCTACGACTTTACCTCTGACGATCCGGTCATACGTATTGCTGATAGCTCCTGCACTCAGTAATATCCATGCTGTCTTAGTCACCTTATGACCTTCCCTGAATGATTCTGCCAATGTCAGCATCAGGATCACTGCCGTCGTTATCACAGATGCCTTTTTTACCTTATCTGGTTCGGAATCCATGGAATTAAATGCAAATCCTTTATTGTATACTTTTCTGATCAGGACTTTTGTCCCGCAAAAGTTTTTTTCCTCTTTCTCACTTACATTTTCTTCTATGTACTGTTTTACAGCCATATCCAGAGCAAACAGTGTTCCAACCGCACCCGGTATGCGTGTGTGCATCTATATCTCTCCCTGAATCTTCACGATCTCTTCTTCCTGCTTTTCAATCTCTTCCTCGCGTTTTTCGATTTCTTCGCAGAGTGTTACGTAATCCATGTCAGATACCTCCCCACTCTGGAACTTCTCATATACCATACGACCGATATCTGCAAGATCTCTTTCATTTGCTCTCTTTAAAGTTCGTACATTACTTTTGATCTTCTGAATCTCCAGTGTATCTCCTGTCTTCTTAGTGATGTCACTCGCAACATCTGAAACTCTTCTGCTGAATTCTTCAAAAAAATCTGCCATCTGTATCCTCTCCTTATCTCGTTCTTCTTTACAGCCGTCTTAAAATATCCAGTGAATGATACAGGTTCATCGTTCCATATCCCCACTGTGTATTTGGATATTCTATCGCAGGAAGCTTCTGCACACCCATCACGATCACATTCCTTACCTGACTGGCTGATGCTCCACCCGCTCCCGGCTGATCACTGATCCACTTCATGATCAGTGCACAGCCACCTGCCGCAATTGCTGTTGCTGCACTTGAACCGGTGCGTTCTTTGAATCCTCCGCCCGGTACCGCACCGGTAACCGCTACTCCCGGTGCAGCATAATCCGGTTTGATTCTTTCATCTCTAGTATACCCTCTGCCCGAATTAATATCAACCGTATTCTCCTGACTGTTATAATAAGACACCGTCATCGTATGCTCCCCTCCTGCCGGTTCTGTAAATGTGGTATCCGGATTCGATTCCAGAAAATATACTTCTCCATCCAGAAACTCTCTCATGGGCAGCCACATATGAAACTCCCCCTTTGTCTGCATCGCAGGCTTTACTTCTATTTTCCAGATTCCCGGTACTGCTTTCTGCAGCCGGATAAACACCAGCTGTGCATCGCTATTCTCCTGCAGAAGTCTGTACTCCACAGTAACAGCTGTCCGTTCAAAAGCAAATACAAAATCAAACAGATATCCCAGACGTACCGGAATCTGCCCGGTACGTTCTCCGGAAGGTGATGTGATCGACACGGTCACAATGTTCGGAAGGGTACTCCATAACTCCGTCACAAAACCCTTCACCCCTTCCCCTACCCTGATCTCCGCTGTCCGTATATTCTGTGCCTCCGTAAATGTTCCGTAATAATGATGTCTCTGCGCTGCCTCATTCCCGGTTCCCGTTACTACACAGCGGTTTCTCAGCAATGCATAGCCATCCAGAACTCCTGCAAGCAAAGAGTCACCATTATGCCCTCCGAAACTGGTTCCGATCGCCATACAGATCACAAGCGGCATCTCCCGTCTGCGGGCCAGTTCATTCAGATACCGAAGTCCGGCCAGGATATCATTTTCCTGATAACAGTGTGCATCTTCTGCAACAGCAAAAAATTCTTTCAGATATTTTTTTGCCGGCTTCAGCTTTACCATCGCGATCACCGCCTCCGGGGCAGCCCCAAGAAACTGTCCACTGCTTTCTGCACTTCCGGCAGCCACACTTGCAACAAATGTTCCATGCCCATCTGTATCTTCCGAAGAGATCAGTTCTTGCGGACTTTCCGAATGCAGAGCCGCATTGATTCTTTCTTCGGTATACTCTGTTCCATACAGAAAGCCCTCCGGCGGATCCCCATCCTGAATTGTCTGATCCCAGATCCCCGCAATTCTTGTTGTCCCGTCAAGATTACGGAATACCGGATGGGTATAATCGATCCCCGTATCCAGGAAACCGATCATAATCCCCTCTCCCATAAGCTGCAGCGTCGGATAATTCTGCAGCGTAATAATTCCGGCTGCATCTAACGGCTGCATATCCAGAAGTGTATAGCACTTGGGGATCGCACCGTACCAGTACTGCCGCAAGGATAAGGGAAGTAACATCCGACTGTCTAACGACACACTTTTATATCCGAAATCCAGCTCCTGGATACACATCTTTTCCGTATCCACTCCTTCTAACTCATCTTCCCTGTATGGCGAGATAATAAAATCCCAGTAATCTTCCGATAATATCTTTTCTTTACATCTGTCTTCCAATGAAAAAAGCCTTTCATATACATTTGTTTTATGTATATGAAAGACTTCGTGTCATTCATTATTATTTTTATGCATTTGTATGCTGGTTCAGCATACGCTCGATGATCTCCACAGATTCTTCGATACCATAACTTGCACTGTTAAAACAGATATCATAGTTCACAGCATCTCCCCACTTCAGGCCGGTATAGAAATTGTAATATTTCGAATGCTGACGGTCAATCTTCTTCAAAAGGCGTTCTGCTTTTTTATGATCCAGATTATTGACTTCCATGACTCTGTGTACACGCTGTTCAAAAGGAGCTGTAATAAAGATACTGATATGTGGAATATGATTATTTGCCAGTATCACATCCGCACATCGTCCCATAACAATGAAATCTTCTTCTTTTGCCCTCTTACATATCAGATCACTCTGATTAAAGAAGATTGCATCTTCTTTTGTCAGACCATGATAACGGTCAAAATCTTTCAGACGTTCTTTCAACGTCCGTCCGGATCCCTGGTACTTATTCTCAATCTCATTTGTTCCCAGATCTGCCACATCTACAACCGAATCTTTCTCCGCGTCCAGACGTCTCAATACTTCATTGAATATCTCTGCATCGTAATAGTTGATCCTGAGTGCATCTGCCAGTGCAAATCCAATATCGTTACCCGCACTTCCATGTGTTCTTCCGATACAGATGATCAGATGATCATCCTTTGAAAACTTCTGACGCAGGTTCGATGTATTTAGCTTTGCCCTGTTTTCATCCAGAATCTCTACTTTTCCAAAACCTGCCGGCAGTTCTGCGATTTCTTTTAATATCTCATCATATTTTCTCATCAGTCTGGATCGGTCTTCATCCTTACGGATCGTACGTGCCATGTTACTGATCAGCGCAAGCTCACTTCTGAGCAGATGCCCCTGTGGCTTTGTACGCATCAACTTCACAAGACTGCCTACACAAGTACGTTTGTCTCCCGTAAAGGTACGGCCAAGAGAAGAACCTACACATTCATAGACTTCTCCATCCAGATCATAGATCCGTTCCGCTATGTCATAGTATTTATTCTTATTTTCCATGTTCCGCACCTCCCCTTACAAAAAGAATACCAGCATATCGATAATAAATACCGGTATCAGACATGTCAGTGACCATACCATATATCCGAAGAACGATGGCATACGCACACCATTTTCATCTGACATAGATTTTACCATGAAGTTCGGCGCATTTCCGATATAGGTATTTGCTCCCATAAATACAGCTCCACAGGAGATTGCCTCCAGCATCTTAACAGGAACTGAACCAAGTGTCGTCACAACACCGCTCTTGAACCCAAGTGCTCCTGCCGTTGTAAGGAATACCAGATACGTTGGTGTATTATCCAGAAAACTTGACAGTGCTCCGGTTGCCCAGAACATTTCAAATGGTTTATTGATACCAAGTTCCGCACCATTTGCCTTCAGGATCATCAATGCAGGCTGCATCGTGATAAAGATTCCGATGAACAGAACCGCAACTTCCTGAATTGCCCCCCAGGTAAAATGGTTACGGATACGTACTTCTTCTTTTGTCGTTTTAAATGATAAAAATGCTGCCAGAAGGATGATCACAATCTCGATCACAGACGGGAATCCAAGCGTCACTTCTCCAAGGATATGGATTCCTTTTACCGTTCCGTCCGCATTCTGGAATGCAGACATACCAGGAAGCATTCCACTTAAGATTACAGCTCCGACAATCATTGCAACATATATCAGATTATGAAGTCCTACAATTCTAACGTGTGTTCCGGGCTCTCTGATATCTGGTTTTCTACCTTCCGCAATATCTTTTCTGTAAGCTCTTCTATCCAGAAAATAGAATAACATCAGCAAAATGATCATGTTAAAGATCAGTATATGAAACAGCTTCAGGCTCCAGAAAAACGGAACACCACGCATGAATCCCATCAGAAGCGGCGGATCTCCGATCGGTGTCAAACATCCTCCCATATTAGAGATCAGGAAGATAAAAAAGATCATAATGTGACTCTTTCTTTTTCTCCACGAATTCATCTTAATAAACGGACGTACCAGAAGCATACTTGATCCGGTCGTTCCGATCACGCTGGAAAGCAGTGTTCCCAGAACAAACAATGCCGTATTGATCCTCGGTGATCCGGCAAACTCACCGTCAATTGTAATGTTACCTGCTACACAGAACAGACCGAACAATAAAATGATAAATGTCAGATAATCATTTACCACACATTCCAAAACTGTCTCTCCCATTGTAAACATTCCGTACTTTGCAGCAAACGGAACAATAAACAGTACCGACCAGAACGCAACTGCAAGCGGCTGATGCTTTTCCCACCAGTCCGGCTTGATCAGAGGCATAACGGCAATACTGAGCAACAGCCCTGTAAAGGGTATGCAGAGCCAAACTGGAACAGCTGATAATTCCTCCATTCCTTTCTCCTCCATTCTTCCTCAAGTAAAGTCTTATGTGTCATTGCATAATGAAAGCTGTCATTGACAGCTCTCTTAGCATTCTATATGTAAAATGTATTATTGAAGCCTTGGTACTTCCTGACCTCTCAACATTATTACCGGTCCTCCGGTTCCCTCAATATATTCTTTTGTGATAACAACCTCTCCAATATTGTCATCCTTCGGGATTTCATACATAATATCAAGCATGAATTTCTCGATGATCGCACGTAATGCTCTGGCTCCTGTTTTCTTTTTCAGAGCTTGTTCTGCGATAGCCTCCAGAGCCCCTTCATCGAATTCTAATTTTACTTCATCTAATTCTAATAACTTCTGATACTGTTTTAAGATCGCATTCTTTGGTTCTTTTAGAATCTTGACTAACATCTCTTTTGTCAGTCCTTCTAATGTAAATATCATTGGAAGTCTTCCGATGAATTCCGGTATGAATCCATATTCTCTCAAATCTTCATTCGTAACCTGTGCAATGATGTTTTCTTCCTCATCAAAACGGTCTTTTAAATCTGCTCCAAATCCGATCGATGTTTTCTTCATCAGACGTTTTTTGATGATTCCTTCTAAGTTCGGGAAGGCTCCACCACAGATAAAAAGAATATTCCTTGTATTGATCGTTGTGAGTGGTACCATTGCATTCTTGCTTGTAGCTCCGACTGGCACTTCGACTTCTGCTCCTTCTAAGAGTTTTAGCAATCCTTGCTGAACGGATTCTCCACTGACATCTCTGCTGTTTGTATTTTGTTTCTTGGCAATCTTATCAATCTCGTCAATGAATACGATTCCATGTTCTGCACGGTCTACATCGTTATCTGCCGCCTGTAAGAGCTTTGATAAAACACTTTCTACGTCATCACCAATATATCCTGCTTCTGTTAAGGATGTAGCATCTGTGATCGCTAGTGGTACTTTTAACAGTCTTGCAAGTGTCTTGACCAGATATGTTTTACCACTTCCTGTTGGTCCGATCATCAGCATATTCGATTTATCGATTTCGATCTCATCCATTGTGTTTGTTACCACTCGTTTATAATGATTGTATACAGCAACAGACATGACTTTCTTCGCATAATCCTGTCCAATAACATATTCATCCAGCATTGCCTTGATCTGATGTGGTGCTGGAATATCTTTTAATGTAAACTCTGGCTCTTCTTTTTTGTCTTTCTTTTTCTTCTTTACTTCCGCTTTTGGCTGCATACTCTGCATATCGTTCATCATCTTTGTGATATCCATGCTGTCAAGATCCATATTTCTTGCGTCAATAAATCCAAACTGACCATTGCCCATAGAATTTAATGTCCTCTGCATACAATCTGTACATATAAAAATATTATTCGGAAGTTCTAACATCTTACCGGCTGCAGATTCCGGACGTCTGCAAAGATAGCAGTAATGTTCCACATCTTTGTGTTCATCCTCATTTGTTACTTCCTCAATCTCATTTTGATTTTTCTCTTCTGACATATGATTGTCCTCCACTTTTTATTTTGAATAGAGTACTTCTCCTATAATTTCAATCCCTCTTATCATATCTTCTTTTTTCATTCTCGTAAACCCCAAAATATATTCTTCTTTCAATGGTTTCCCTTCTATATAATACCATGAGAGCGGATAGATCATCACGCCTTTTTGTCTTAATTTTTTTTGAAACTCTTTTTGATCACTGACAGGGAATCTTACGATGATATGTGCTCCTGCTCCATGACCATATATTTGAATATCGGAGTTTAACTTCTTAATTTCTTTGATCAATAGATCATGTTTCTCTTTATAAATATTCCTCATACGGTTTAAATGTCGTTCAAAATGCCCTTCTGTCAGAAACAGCGTCAAAACTTTCTGATCGATCCTTGATACTGCACAGGAAAATGTCTGGCCAATCTGCTGATATCTCTTTGCAAGTTTCTTTGGGAGCACCATATAACTTGCTCGGATCGCTGGTGCGATCGCTTTTGAAAATGTTCCCATGTAGATCACATTTTCTCCATCATCTAATCCCTGCATCGCTGGAATTGGTTTTCCATGATATCTGAACTCGCTGTCATAATCATCTTCGATAATATAATGATCTGGATCTTTTTTAGCCCATCCTAATAATTGACTTCTTCGCCCTATTGGCATGATCACGCCTGTGGGATATTGGTGTGCCGGGGTTACATATGCTAAGTTCGCATCTGTTTTCTGCAATTGTTCTACACACATTCCACTTTCGTCCATGGAGATCGGATGAATCTTAAAATCCAATTCCTTTAAGATTTCATACGCATTTTTGTAAACTGGATTTTCAATTCCAATGGAAACTTTTTCTCCTAAAATCTGACGTAGTAAAAATAGCAGATTCTCCATTCCTGCTGCCACTACGATCTGGCTGGCATGAACATGAACACCTCTGGATTGTCTCAGATAATACATGATCGCTTTGCGCAATTCCAAATCTCCTTGAAAATTCCCCTTTTGAAATAACTCACTGTTATCATTGATCATGATCTCTTTTAGTAGTTTTCTCCAGATATGATAAGGAAACTGTTCCATATCAACTCCTGCTGATGAAAAGTCGTATGGTATCTTCTCTGGTCGTATTTCTTCTTCCTCTTCTTCGATCTTAACTGGAATGTGAAGCTCTGCCAGTTCTTCTACCTGACAGACAAAGAAACCACGTTTTGGTTTTGATTCAATATATCCTTCTGCACAAAGCTGTGCATATGCAGTGTCCACAGTATTCCTGCTGACATCTAAATGTTTGGAAAGTCTCCTTGCAGAAGGGAGTCTGGCCCCAAAGGGCAAAACTCCTGTTATAATTTCTTCTTTGATAGAATTATAAATCTGCTCATATAACGGCTCTTTTTTTGAAGTATCAAGTGCAACGATCAGCATATAACCACCTGTTTTCCTCTAATTTATTCTGCATTTGAAACAGTCATTTTTTCTATTACAACTTTCTTCACTGGCTGGCTTACTTCTCCACTTCCATTATCTTGTGTCTTGCATCCTGAAATCTTATCTAACACATCATATCCATTGATCATTTGTCCAAACACAGTATAGCTTCCTGTTAAGGATGGATATCCACCCTGATCCAAGAATAACGCTTGTTGTTTCTTTGTGAGCTCTACATTCCCTTCTTCCAGACCTTTCTTCGCTGTATCTGCTTTCGCCTGCACGATAAAAAACTGACTTCCATTCGTATCTGCTCCGGAATTTGCCATACATAAAGAACCGCGAAGAGGCAGAAGTTCCTCACATACTTCATTATCAAAGTCTTCTCCCCAAATACTTTCTCCGCCTGTTCCTGTTCCTGTTGGATCTCCACTCTGGATCATAAAATCATTGATGACTCTGTGAAAGATCTGTCCATCAAAGTATCCATTCGATGCAAGAGTTACAAAATTCTTCACAGCCAAAGGCGCTTTCTTCATGAAGAACTTAAACTGCATTTCTCCATAACCTTTGACTTTCATAGTGACGATCGTTTCTCCCTTTTGTGCATCCGCAAGTTGGTCTGTTTTCTTTGCTGCTGTGATCTTTGGTACTTTATATTTTGATTGCACTTTCATCTTTGTTTCTGTTGTTGCTTTTGTTGTATCTTTGCTGCCGTCTTTTGCAGATGAACACCCAACACAAAGTGTCATGGCTGCCATCAGACATGCTGCTGCTATGATCTTTCTCATGTTTGATTTCCTTTCTATTTTAAGAGATTGCTCACTTGCGATCACTGTTCTCGGATCTTATCCGCCGGAAATACGATTCCTGTCTGTCTTCGCACTTCATCCGTGATATCCATCTCAATCTCTGATGATCTTAAAAATTGATGATCCACTTTATGTTCTTTGATCAGTCTGATAAAATCTTTTGTTTCATAGATCATCGGATTATCTCTTTTGTCAAATTGTAATTCTTCTGTTTCTCCATTTCTATAGTAGATCGTGATCTTCTTGATGATCGGACATTGTTCAATGATCATACATCCATTTTCACCCTGAATCTGTGTTGGCAGTTTGGAATCTGTAATCTTGGAATATATGATCTCTGCCTGTTTATCACCATACGATGTGATCACACTTCCTGCACCATCCACTCCATTTTCAAGGAACAAACTGTCTGCGAGAATCTTTTCTGGTTTCCCAAATAAACTTGCAAGGAAATGGATACAGTAAGATCCAATATCCATCAGTGCTCCATTCGATAATTTGGGATTAAATGCGTTTTCAATGATCCCTTTTTTAAATTTGTCATATCTTGAAGAATACTGACAATACTGAATCGTTGCTCTTCTCACTGTTCCAATCTTATGAAGATTGTCCATCATCGCATGGAATCCTGGAGAATGTACATTCTTCATGGCTTCCATAAATACAACTCCTTGTTCTTTGGCTGCTTTGATCAGGATATCTAATTCCTCACGGTTAGAGCAAACAGGTTTCTCACAAAGCACATGCTTTCCGTAATTGATCATTGTGATCGAATGTGCATAATGCATATAAGTTGGACTCGCTACATAAACCGCATCAATCTCTGGATCTTTTGCCATCTCTTCGTAGTTATCATATACTTTTTCTACATTATATTTTGCTGCAAACTGCTTTCCTTTTTCTAAATTTCTTGAATATACTGCTGTTAATTGGATCTCATCTAATTCTAAAATCCCTTCCATCAGCCAGTCTGTAATAAAATTGGTTCCTATCGTTGCTAATCTGATCATTGATTCTCCTCCATCATATATCTTATATTTTATAGTTGTGACGGTGTAATGTCAATGATCACGCCTATCGCATAATAATGTACGCACTATAGCAAAGATACATGCAGATCATTGCAATTCCTTCGGTTCTTGAAATCTTTTTTTTCGTTGCTCCAAATATCCATACTACAACTGAAAATACGACTAAAACTATGATGTCGATCACATTTTCACCAATTAGCTGTAATGGACTGATCGCAGATGCGATTCCAAGTACCATAAGGATGTTAAAGATATTGGAACCGATCGCATTCCCGACCGCCATATCAACTTCATTTTTTCTTGCGGCTACGATGGATGTGACCAATTCTGGAAGAGACGTTCCGATCGAAACAATCGTTAATCCTACAAGATTCTGGCTCATTCCAAAATCTATGGCAATCCTGCTTGCGGCATCAACTGTAAGATCTCCACCAAATGCAATGGCTGCTGCACCTCCAACGATACATAACAGACTCTTTGGATAAGACATGATCATCAATTCTTCATTTTCCATTGTTTCAAGTTGTACGACTTCCTGATTATTTCTGGCACGCATTGCCTGAAAAACCATCATAAGAACATATACGGCAAATATAATAAGGAAAATGATTCCATCAAAACGTCCAAGGATCATATGTGATCTATCTCCGAATGCAAGATAACCAAATATGAGAAGTAATGTCGCACATACAAGAGATAATGGAATATCTCTTATAATTGTTTCTCTTTTTACACCGATCGTTGCTAAAATTGAACAAACTCCGATCACAAACATCATATTAAAGATATTAGAACCAACTACATTACTGATCGCCAGGGCATTATTATTGGCAATAGATGCTGTTACACTGACTGCAGTTTCTGGAAGTGATGTTCCCATGGCTACGATCGTCAATCCAATGATAATAGAAGGAACTTTTAAACGTTTGGCGACACTTGAACTTCCTTCTACAAAATAGTCTGCTCCTTTCATTAAAAATGCAAATCCTATGATCAGACAGATGATCACTAAAAATAATGGGGATTGGTTGATAAATTTCTCCATTTGTTTTTCTCCTTTCAAAATTGTCTTTTTATTTGTACATAAGAAAAACTCATGTATGTTCCAGATGTACTATAAGAACATACATGAGTCTCATTCTTTAATATTTGCCAGGCTGACTTGCTTGATATCTGCGAGTCATTACCGAGTCTGTTGACAAATCACGTCTTTGTATAACGCGAACTACTCCCTCATGGAATATTGATTGTTTGATTACTTTAACAAAAAAATATTGATCTGTCAAGTATAGTTTAAATTGCAAATTGAATCATAATTATGTTGATTTTGATATACAATGCGATCAACAAATGGAGGGGGAAAACTATTTTGATCAGAAAACCATACAAAACTAATAAAAATATTTCCAGACTATTTTATATTTTGATGATGATCATCTTTGTCTGGTTCATTGGAATTCAGATTTTAGGACCTGATGAACAGTTTTTTGACCAATCTGGACATTCCATCATCTACAATGGTACTTTTACATGGAAGAAATCCGATGGCACAAAACAAAACATTTCTGTTCCTGGACGTTATAAAGTTCCAGCAAAACAGACAATGATCATTACTACTACACTTCCAGATGATTATAACGAGAATGTGATCGCGATCCGTTCTTCCCTTCAAGATGTACGTTTTTACATTGATGGAAAACTTCGAAAAGAGTACAATGCAAAAAGTCTGCACCGATTTGGCAAAAACTCTGCCAGCCGTTATATATTCTGCAATACTTCGTCTGCAGATGCCGGAAAGGAACTTCGTCTGGAACTTACAACATATACGAGTAACTACTCTGGTGTTGTCAATACGATTTACTGTGGAGATCAAATGCAGATCTGGAGTTATATTTTCAATCATAACTTCTCTGGAACCGTGATCGGATCATTTATCTTTTTTGCATCGATTGTCACAATCTTATTCAGTATCGCCCTTGGAATTGTTTACAAAACCAAGTTTAATATGGAATATCTTGGATGGTGTATGCTTATGGGTTCTGTCTGGATGATCGGAGAATCAAAAATGCGGCAGATCCTTGTTCCAAATGCATCTGGACTTGCAACTTCATGTTTTATTATGCTCATGTTATGTCCGTTGCCGATTTCCTTATATGTCAATAATCTTCAGAAAGGTAAATATAAAAAGATCTTTCAACCGATCTGTTTTATTGCTTTATTGAATTTTATCATCTGTACGATCCTGCATCTTACAGGCGTTGCAGATTATATTGAGACAATGCCAGCAGCACACGCAATCCTTATTATTACTTTCCTTGCTGTCATTCTTACTTTCCTGATCAGATATTGGAATCATCGGAGTCGGAGTGATTGCCTGTTGTTCTTTGGACTGCTTATTACAATGCTTTCTGTGATTTTTGAAGCAATTTCTGTATATTACAAAGTATCTGTTTCTGGTGTATTTGTCGGTATCGCTATTTTGATCTTACTGTTTATAAATGTGATCTATACGATCCATATCATCCGTGATATCATCAAACGCCAGCAGCAGGAAGAACTCGATAAACGTAAAAAAAATATAGAAGAGATGTCTCTGCAGTTGATGCAAATGTTATCCACCACGATCGAGGCAAAAGATGAATATACGAAAGGACATTCTCATCGTGTTGCAGAGTATTCCGTTTTGATCGCGCGTGAACTTGGATGGAATGAAAAAGAACTTAGTAATCTAAAAAATGCTGCTCATCTTCATGATATCGGCAAAATTGCTATTCCTGATACCATTTTAAATAAACCAAGCAAACTTTCTGAGGAAGAATTTTCTATTATTAAGGAACATACGATCATTGGTGCAAATATCTTAAAGAATATTTCTCTGATTGATCACGTACAAGAAATTGTACGCAATCATCATGAACGTTACGATGGAAATGGTTATCCTGACGGTTTAAAGGGAAAAGAGATTCCACTACATGCAAGAATTGTTGCGGTTGCTGACAGTTATGATGCTATGAGTTCCCAGAGAATTTACCGAAATCAACTTCCACCAGAAAAGATCATACAGGAATTAGAGAATAATAAAGGGACTCAGTTTGATCCTGAGATCACTGATATCTTTTTAAAACTATTAAGGGAAGACCGTATTCATGTCAAAGAAGATCATTTAAGTATCACTGAGAATACTCAGGATTCCTGAAGCTGAAATCGAAATGAGTCAATTCATTTCTGACATCATGAGCACGATCCGTACACAAAAAGCCAAAGAAAATCTCGACTTTTTAACTGGGCTTCCAAGCAGAAATAAAGGTGAGCAAGCCATTGCGCAGTTGATGAAACACCACAGCGGATGTCTTGTCTTTATGGATATGGACAATTTAAAAACCATCAATGACATCTATGGCCACAAAGCTGGTGACCGTGTATTGAAGCTTCTTGGTAATTTATTATTAGAATATTCCAGTGAATGTCTTGCCTGTCGTCTTGGCGGAGATGAATTCCTATTATTTATGCCAGATGCTGATCAAAATAGTATTACAGAAGTTATAACTGCTATTTTTAAGAAATTTAATACTCGAAAGGAACAAGATCCTGAGCTTCATGCTGCATCCATTTCTGCCGGACTATATATGTGCAATATTGGAGATTCTTTTGACGAATGTTATACAAAAGCTGATAAAGCACTATATTTCGTAAAACAAAATGGAAAAAGCGACTTCTCCTTTCATGAAAAATAAAGCACAAAACATATAAAGAAGAGAGTGGCAAGAATTTACTTTTGCCACTCTCTTCTTTATATATGGAATAACTGAATCAACACAAGACCAGAAAGTCCATAATATGTGATAACTGCAACTAGATCATTGATAGTTGTGATCAATGGACCAGAAGCCACTGCTGGGTCAATGTTGATCTTATGAAAGAACATTGGAATGATCGTTCCTACAAGGCTTGAGATCACCATCGCAACGATCAGTGAAATTCCTACGCACCCTGAAATCAGGAATGAAGAAATCCATGCATAATGTTTAAATAAATGGATGTACACCCCTAAAAATACGAGTGCCATGATCGCTAGGCTCGCTCCATTTAAGAAACCGATCTTCATTTCTTTAAATAACAAAGCAATCTTTTTCTTACCTGACAGATTTTCATCCATTAATACGCGGATTGTTACAGCTAAAGACTGTGTTCCAACATTTCCCGCCATATCAAGTACCAGGGATTGGAAACAGATAACGATTGGTAATACCGCAACAATAGATTCAAACATTCCAACAACTGAGGATACTGCCATTCCTAAGAATAACAATGCGATCAACCATGGAAGTCTCTTCTTCATACTAACTATCGTGGGTTCATTTAAATCTTCCTCTTCTGTTAAACCAGCAAGTTTTGCATAGTCATCTCCCATCTCGTCATCGACCAATTCTACAATATCGGAAGATGTTAAGATTCCTGCGATTTTCTTATCTTGTGTCAGTACTGGGATGGAATCTTCTTCGTAATCTGTTAAGATTTCCATACATTCACTGATTTTTTCATGTTCATATACATAAGGATAAGAACTGCTTATGATATCCTGTAGATTATCATGTTCTCTTGCGATGATCAAATCTTTCAGATCGATCGCTCCTGCAAAAATCCCATTCTCATCTATCACATAAAGTGTCTGGATATTATCATGTTCTCCTGCCTGCTTTACAAGTGTACTCATTGCCTCACGAATCGTTACATCATTTCTTACTACGATATAATTATTCGTCATACAACTACCGATCTGATCTTCCTCGTAGGACAGCAGTTTCTGAACATCTTCTTTTGCTTCTTTATCCAGTCTCTTTAATAATTTGTATTTATCTTCTTCATTTAATTCTTCAAACAGATCCATCGCATCATCTGAATCCATGTTTGATACAACTTTCGCTGCCCGTTCAATTGGCATTTCTTCCAGATATTTTCCTGGTTCCTCTTCGATATAAGAAAAAATCTCTGCAATCTCTGCAATGTCTAAAATGTCATAGATACATTTTCTAACTGTTTTATCTGATTCTACGATCGCATTTGCAATATCTCTTTCGTGATAAGCTGCGATCTTTTTCTTTAATTCTTCTCTATCTTTCGTTGTCTGTACGATCTTGACCAATTCTTTTGCATAATCTGTTCTATGCTGATTTCTTGCATTTTTCATGATATCCTCCTTCTTTTCCTAAATCTGGTTGCAAAACACCAATATTTAGGCACAAAAATACACCGCTTCAGATTGAAATTCCTAAAGCAGATCACATACTCTGTTGTGATGTAAAGAACTTTCTGTTTCGCGGTGTATCAAAAAGGATATCATAATACAAATGTTGCTATTCATGTATCTTCACAGAGAGCAGCATTCGCATCTTATATTTTCTTTTTTGACCCCGCATACAACTTCGTCCTATACGATCGCAACTATCCATGAACATACACCTCCTTTCACATCTTTACTAATATCTCTCAGCATTCTTTGTTTTCATTCTGGGTTATATTATCAGATTTTTCTAATATCGTCAACCTGTTTTACTATGATTTAACAATCTTTTCCGCCGCCGCAGTGTGATCCTGCCCGGAGGGCTTTTTATTGCATAGGGGATTTCATCGAAATTTTCTATGCAATAAAAAAACATCCTTATCTCTAAGAATGCTTGAATCTTCATATTAAATCTATATATAAAGGATATACCTTCAAAACAACATACAAGAATCTTTCTACATCTCTTACACTTCAGCCT
>OLZW01001727.1_pt1 | contig 15571 bp, 14 predicted proteins | sample 1674281 | NCBI WGS metagenome assembly OLZW01 (sample SAMEA103958157, study PRJEB25191) | human gut metagenome | biome: human-associated habitat [ENVO:00009003]; feature: intestine environment [ENVO:2100002]; material: feces | place: Germany | collected 2013/2015
AGCTGCAGATGCTGTTCCGCGGCCAGAACATGCTGGGCTACCGCCCCTACGCAGACGATGCCGTTGAGTACTTTGTGCAGAAGTCTGTTGCAAACGGCATCGACGTGATCCGTATTTTCGATGCACTGAACGATCCGCGCAACCTGCAGACCGCCATCAAGGCAGCCAACAAGGAAGGCGCTCATGTGCAGGGCTGCATCAGCTACACCCTCAGCCCCGTGCACAACAACGAGTACTTTGCAGCCTACGCCAAGACCCTGGAGGAGATGGGCGCAAACTCCATCTGCATCAAGGATATGGCCGGTCTGCTGACCCCCTACACCAGCTATGAGCTGGTCAAGGAGCTGAAAAACACCCTGTCCATCCCTGTGGACATCCACAGCCACTACACCGCCGGTCTGGCTTCCATGTCCCTGCTGAAGGGCATCGAGGCAGGCGCGGACATCGTGGATACCGCCATGAGCCCCCTGAGCGGCGGCACCAGCCACATGGCCACCGAGAGCCTCGTCGCCGCCCTGCAGGGCACCGATTACGACACCGGCCTCGACCTCAAGCAGCTGAATGTCGTGCGTGCATACTTCGCAAAGCTGCGTGAGAAGTACATCGCCAACGGCCAGATCAGCCCCAAGTCTCTGGGCGTGGACGCAAACACCCTGCTGTATCAGGTGCCGGGCGGTATGTTCTCCAATATGCTCAAGCAGCTGAAGGATGCCGGCAAGGAAGACAAGCTGGACGAAGTGCTGGCTGAGATCCCCCGCGTCCGCGAGGATGCAGGCTATCCTCCGCTGGTCACTCCCACCAGCCAGATCGTCGGCACGCAGGCTGTCTTCAACGTCATCCTCGGCGAGCGCTACAAGATGGTCACCAAGGAGTTCAAGGGCCTCGTCCACGGCGACTACGGCAAGACTCCGGCTCCCATCAGCCCCGAGTTCACCAAGAAGATCCTCGGCGACGAGAAGCCCATCACCTGCCGCTTTGCTGACACCCTCGCACCTGAGATGGACAAGCTGAAGGCTGAGGCTGCAAAGTGGGCTACGCAGGAAGAGGACGTCCTGACCTACGCCATGTTCCCGCAGGTCGCTCCCAAGTTCTTTGAGAAGCGCAATGCCAAGGCACAGGGCGTGGATGCAGACCATGCAGATTTTGCAAATAAGTCTCATCCCGTCTGATAAAACAGCATAAGCACCCAAGCCCCTCGCAGTGCTGCGGGGGGCTTTTTGCGTCCACTTTTTTATCTTCCCGGCTTGCAAAAAAGCGGCTATCAGAGTAGAATAATAACATATGTATCGTAACATGGGCTTGTGTACCCAAACGCGGATACATATACCGTGATCTGTCCGCATATCCACCCATAAAAAGAGAGGGAACGTACCGCATATGATCCTGAGCATGACCGGTTTTGGCCGGGGGACTGCTGTGTGCAATGGCCGCGAGATCGCGGTCGAGCTGCGCAGCGTCAACTCCCGGTATTTCGAGTATTCTTCCCGCATTCCCCGCAGCTGCAACTACATGGACAGCCGCCTGAAAAAGCAGCTCAACGAGCGGGTCTCCCGCGGCAAGGTCGAGCTGAGCATGACCGTCCAGAACGTGGAGGCTGCCGATGCCGTCGTCACCGTGAACATGGAGCTGGCCCGCAGCTATCAGCAGGCTCTGCGCAGTATTTCGGAAGAGCTGCGCATCAAAAACGACATCACGACCTCGGGCTTGGCCCGCTTCCCTGATGTGCTGGCCACCCGCCACGCCGACGTGGACGAGGAGCAGCTCTGGGCGGATGTCTCCGCCGTGACGGCGCAGGCACTGGACAATTTCATCGCCATGCGTGCCGCCGAGGGCGCAAAGATGAAGGCCGATGTGGAGGGCCGCCTTAGCTTCCTCGAGGAATGCGTGGGGAAGGTGGAGACCCTGAGCGCAGGCCGGGTGGAGGCCTACACCAACCGCCTTTACGAGAAGCTCAAGACCATTCTGGAGGACCGGAACATCGACGACGCCCGCGTCCTGACCGAGGCCGCCATCTTTGGTGACAAGACCGCTGTGGACGAGGAGACCGTCCGGCTGCGCAGCCACATCGCCCAGTACCGCTCCATTCTGGAGCTGGACGAGCCGGTGGGCCGGAAGCTGGACTTCCTGACGCAGGAGCTGAACCGTGAGACCAACACCATCGGCTCCAAGTGTCAGGATCTCGACATCACCCGCATCGTGGTGGATATGAAGGCGGAGATCGAGAAGATCCGCGAACAGATCCAGAATCTGGAGTAACCAGAATACGGAGGAGTTCAGATGAAGCTCATCAACATCGGCTTTGGCAATCTGGTCAGTGCCGGGCGGGTGGTGGCTGTGGTCAGCCCCGACTCCGCGCCGGTCAAGCGTCTGGTGAAGGAGGCGCGGGAACGGGGGATGCTCATTGATGCATCCTATGGCCGCAGCACCCGGGCCGTGCTCGTCATGGACTCCGACCATGTAGTCCTTTCGGCCCTGACGCCCGAGACGGTGGCAGGCCGCGCAGCGGGCCAGCCGGAAGGGAAAACGACAGAAGAGGAGCAGTAAAAAATGGAAAACGAAAAGTACCTGTTTGTCGTCTCCGGTGCCGCCGGCACGGGCAAGGACAGTGTGGTCAAAGCCCTGCGCACGGCCCACCCCGAGATCGAAAAGACCATTTCCGCCACCACCCGTGCACCCCGCCCCGGGGAGCAGGAGGGCGTGGACTACTACTACCGCAGCGTAGAGCAGTTCCGGCAGCTCATCGACACCGATCAGGTGGTGGAGCACAACTTCTACAACGGCAACTACTACGGCACCCTCCGCGAAGAGGTGGATAAGCGCCTCGAGGCGGGCAAGCTGGTGGTGCTGGTCATCGACGTCCACGGCGCGGCCAACATCCGCCGGATGTTCCCGGGCGCGACCACCATCTTCCTGCTGCCGCCGTCTGTAGAGGAGCTGGAGCGCCGTCTGCGGGGCCGAGGCACCGAGACGGAGGCAAGCATCCTCGAGCGCCTCGACACGGCGAAAAAAGAGCTGGCAGAGCAGGATAAGTTCACCCTCACCCTCGTGAACGACGAGGTGGATGCCTGCGCCGAGAAGCTCTACGGCATCATCCGGGAGCGGGCAGGCCTCGACAAATAACAATTCAAGGAGCCGCGAATGCCAAAAACGGTAGGCGTTGCCGTGAGCAACGCGACCTTTCACTTCGACAAACTCTACACTTACGCCGTCATGCCCGACCAGCAGGAGGCCGTCCGCCTCGGCAGCATGGTCCTCGTCCCCTTCGGGCGGGGCAGCAAGGCCCGGATGGGGGTTGTGCTGGCCTGCGACGAGGAGCCGGAGCACGCAAAGCTCAAATACCTCTTCGACGTGGCCCCTGCCTCGGCCTGTCTGACGCCGGAGCTGCTGCGGCTGGTGCATTTTTTGAAAGAGCGCACCTTCTGCACCTACTACGAGGCCGTCAAGGCCGTCATCCCCTACGGCGCACAGTACAAGCCCGCCCTTGCGGCGGACGGCGTGACGCCGGTGCTCCAGAAGCAGCTGACCCGCCACACCGAGAACTGCTATAAGCTGGTGGGGACCTTGCAGCAAAAGCCCAAGCCCACGGCCAAGCAGCTGGCGGCGGTGGCTCTGCTGGGCGGGGGAGAGCGCACCCAGAACGAGATGGAGGCCCACGGCATCAGCCGGGCGGTGCTCGACAACCTCTGCGCCAAGGGTGTCGTCGAATGCAGCAAGGTGAACAAATCCATCGACCTGTATTCGTCTATCCCGCTGAAAAATGAACCCATCCGCCTGACGGCAGAGCAGCAGGCAACCTTCGACGCCCTGCTGCCCGGCCTTGAGGATGCCGCGCCCCACTCGGCGCTGCTCTACGGTGTCACCGGCAGCGGCAAGACGCTGGTCTTTCTGAAGCTCATCGAGCGGTGTCTGGCGCTGGGGCGGCGCGCCCTCGTGCTGGTGCCGGAGATCAGCCTGACGCCCCAGATGATCCTCCGGCTGAAGGGCCAGTTCGGGCGGCGGGTGGCCGTCCAGCACTCGGCGCTGAACCACACCGAGCGGCTGCTGCAATGGCAGATGATACAGGACGGCGGCGCAGACATCGTGGTGGGGACCCGCAGCGCCATCTTCGCACCGCTGGAAAACATCGGCCTCATCATCATCGACGAGGAACAGGAGCACACCTACCGCTCCGAGTCGTCGCCCCGCTATGCCGCCCACGAGGTGGCCCGGCAGCGTGCGGCGGAGAATGGGGCGCTCCTTCTCCTCGCCAGCGCTACCCCCAGCACCGAGAGCTTCTACGCGGCCCGGCAGGGCCGCACCCAGCTCGTCCGGCTCACCCAGCGCTACGGCGGCAACCCGCTGCCCAGCGTGAAGATCGTGGATATGCGGGCCGAGCTGGCGGCGGGCAACCCCCGGGAGATCAGCCTTGCGATGGAGGACGCTATCCGGCGCAACCTCGACGCGGGCAAGCAGACCATCCTGCTGCTCAACCGGCGGGGCTATCAGACCATGGCCCAGTGCGACGACTGCCGCGAGGTGCTCAAGTGCCCCAAGTGCAGCGTCCCCATGGTCTACCACAAGGCGGGCCACAAGCTGCTCTGCCACTACTGCGGCACCCAGCTGGACCCGCCCCCCAAGACCTGCCCCGCCTGCGGCGGAAAACTGCTCTACCGGGGCTTCGGCACCCAGAAGGCCGAGGAGGAATTGGCAGAGCTGTTCCCCGAGGCCCGGGTGCTGCGGATGGATCAGGACTCCACCGCCGCTAAGGACGCCCACGAAAAGCTGCTGGCGAAGTTCGCCCGGCACGAGTACGACATCATGGTGGGTACCCAGATGGTGGCCAAGGGCCTCGACTTTGAGGATGTGACCCTTGTGGGCGTGCTGGGCATCGACTCGCTCCTCTTCGCGCAGGGTTTCCGGGCCTACGAGACGGTGTTCAGCCTCATCACGCAGGTGGTGGGCCGCTCCGGCCGGGCCAAGGACCCGGGCTTTGCCATCATCCAGACCACCGACCCCGACAACCCCGTCCTGAACCTCGCCGCTGCGCAGGACTATGACGCCTTTTTCGAGCAGGAGATCGCCTACCGCAGGTTAGGACTTTACCCGCCCTTCTGCGGCCTCTGCGTCGTGGGCTTCTCCGGGCCGAAGGAGATCGAGGTGGCCCGGGCCGCCGCCCGCTTTGCGGCGCTGCTGGGCCGTCAGGCCGCGCAGCAGCCCGACCTGCCCCTGCGGGTGCTCGGCCCCACCCCCGGCAACATCGAAAAGATCAACGAGAACTACCGCTACAAGCTCACCATCAAGTGCCGGGCGGACAGGCGCTTCCGCGACCTTGTCCGCCAGACCCTCGGCCTCTACGAGCAGGAAAAACTGCCCGCTAAGGCTACTGTGGCCGTGGATATGCACTCGGACGGTGATATTTGAGATAAGATGATTTGGAGGTATACTTCATGGCTATCCGCAACATTGTAAAAGAGGGCGACCCTATCCTGAATAAGGTCTGCCGCCCTGTGACCAACTTCGACGACCGTCTGGCCACCCTGCTGGACGATATGCGCGAGACGATGATCGCCGCCGACGGCGTGGGCCTCGCAGGCCCGCAGGTGGGGATGCTGCGCCGCGTCTTCGTGGTGTGGGACACCACCGACGCCCCCGAGGAGATCCCCGAGAACTACGAGTACAAGTTCATCGACTTCGTGAACCCTGAGATCCTGGCCGTGTCCGAGGACGAGGAGACCGCCTACGAGGGCTGCCTGTCCTTCCCGGGCCACAACGGCGCTGTCACCCGCCCGGTGGCTGTCAAGGTGCGTGCACAGGACCGTCACGGGGAGTGGTTCGAGCTGGAGGCCGAGGACCTGCTGGCCCGCTGCATCCAGCACGAGAACGACCATCTGGACGGCATCACCATCATGGAGTCCAGCGAGTTCTTCTATGAGGACACCGAGGAGGGCCGCGCCGCTGCCGCCAAGAAGAAGGAGAACGACTGATGCGCATTCTGTTCATGGGCACGCCCGACATCGCGGCGGACTGCCTGAAGGCCCTGTATGAGGCGGGCCACGACATCTGCGCGGTCTACACCCGGCGCGACAAGCCCGTGGGCCGCAAGCAGGTGCTCACCGCGCCCCCGGTGAAGGAGGTGGCGCTGGCCCACGGCACCCCCGTCTTTCAGCCCCGCACCCTGCGGGACGGCAGCGAGGACGAGAACATCCGCGCACTGGCTCCGGAGCTGATCGTGGTGGTGGCCTATGGCTGCATCCTGCCCAAGTCGGTGCTGGAAGCCCCGAAATATGGCTGCATCAACCTCCACGTCTCTCTGCTGCCCAAGTACCGCGGCAGCGCCCCGGTGCAGTGGGCCGTGCTGAATGGCGACGCCGAGACGGGCGTCTCCATCATGCAGATGGACGAGGGCCTCGACACCGGCGATGTGCTGGCCTGCGAGAAGATCGCCATCGACCCCGAGGAGACCAGCGGAGAGCTGTTCGACCGGGTGACGGCTGTGGGTGCCCGCGTCCTCTGTGAGACGGTGCCCGCCATTGCGGCGGGTACGCTGAAAGCTGTGCCGCAGGCTCACGAGAACGCCTCTGCGGCCCCCATGCTGAGCAAGGAGATGGCCGAGTTCCACCTGACCGAGAGCGCCGCCCACATCCACAACTGGGTGCGGGGGATGGCTCCGTGGCCCGGCGCATGGTTCGTCACCTCCGGCGGCAAAAAGCTCAAGGTGACGGAGTGCCGCGTGGCAGACAGCCACGGGGAGGCCCCCGGCACGGTGCTGGCGACCAAGCCCCTGACCGTGGCCTGCGGTGAGGGTGCCATCCAGCTGCTCCATGTCGTGCCGGAGGGCAAGAAGCCCATGGACGGCACTTCCTTCGCGGCTGGTCTCCGCCTCAAGGCGGGGGATACCCTGTGAGCGGCCCGAACCCCCGCGCGGCGGCGGTGGCGGCGCTGGTGCGGCAGGAGCAGGACGGCTTTTCCAACCTCATCCTCGACGCAGAGCTGCGCCGCCAGAAGCTGGAAGGCCGGGATAAGGCCTTCGCCAGCGCGATCTTCTACACCGTCCTCGAGCACCGGGGGACGCTGGACTATATCCTCGGGCAGTTCCTGCCCAAGGGTCTGGCCAAGCTCGACCCGCAGGTGCGGGAGATTCTCCGCGCCGCGCTGGCACAGGCGCGGTATATGCAGGTGCCCGCTTCGGCGGCGGTCAATGAGGCAGTCAAGCTGACCCGCACCTTCAAGAAGGCCAGCGCCTCCGGCCTCGTGAACGCCGTGCTGCGCCGTGCCATCGCCTACGACCTCGACACCGCCGTCTTTGCCGACGCGGTGGAGCGGCTGATGGTGCTGGGGTCGGCGGGCCGGGATGTGGCCGCCTTCCTTCACGCCAGCTACCCCGACGAGGCGCTGGACATCCTGACCCACACCGCCGACGGTGGCCTTACCAGCCTCCGGGCCAACCCCCTGAAAGGGACGCCGGAAGCCCTCTGCGAAAAACTGCTGGCATCGGGCGCGAAGACCGCCGCCCCGGGCCTCGTGCCGGGCAGCGTTCTGGCCCGCTTCGAGGGCAGCCCGGCAGAGAGCGGGCTGTTCCGGGAGGGATACTTCCACGTCGAGGGGCAGGCCAGCCAGCTTGCCGCCCTCTGCGTGGAGGCAAAGCCCGGCGACACCGTCCTCGACCTCTGCGCCGCCCCCGGCGGCAAGAGCCTGCTCCTCATCGAGGAGATGGGGGACGAGGGGCGGCTGGTGAGCTGCGACGTCAGCGAGAACCGCGTCCAGCTCATCCGGAAGGCCGTGGAGCGGATGGGCTTTGCCCATGTGGAGCCGCGGGTCTCGGACGGCACCAAACCGGACGCAGACCTGCCCATGGCCGACCGCATCCTTGTGGACGCCCCGTGCAGCGGCCTCGGCATCCTTGCCAAGAAGCCGGACATCCGGTACAAGACCCTCGAAAAAGCGCGTCACGATGAATTATTGGCCACCCAGTCGGCCATTCTGGATACAGCCGCCGCCCATCTCAAGCCCGGCGGGCGGCTGGTCTACTCGACCTGCACCATCGACCCCTCCGAGAACGAGGAGCAGGTGAGGGCCTTTGTGGGCCGTCACCCGGAGTTCCGGGTGGTGACGCCGGAGGTGGCCTTTCCCGCCGGGATGACGGTGGGGGACTGGGGCGCTCTCTCGGTGCCCACCCGCACCGGCATGGACGGCTTTTTCCTCTGCGCGATGCAGAAAGTTCCCTGATAAAAGGAGATTCCAATGGATACAAAACGCTGTATATCCTCCCTGACGCTGGAACAGCTGACGGCGGAGCTGAAAGCGATGGGCCAGCCCGGCTTCCGGGCCAAGCAGATCTTTCACTGGGTGCACCAGAAGCTTGTGACCGACTTTTCGGCCATGACCGACCAGCCCAAGACCCTGCTGGCAAAGCTGGAAGAGGCCTTTTACATCGCCGCGCCCATCATCGAGCGGCGGCAGGAGGCCAAGGACGGCACGGTGAAATACCTGCTGCGGATGGCCGACGGCAACTGCATCGAGACGGTCGTGATGCGCTACCACTACGGCAACACGGTCTGCGTGTCCACGCAGGTGGGCTGCCGGATGGGCTGCCGCTTCTGCGCGTCCACGCAGGCGGGCCGCGTCCGCAACCTCGAGGCGGGCGAGATCTGTTCCGAGATCTATACCGCCCAGAAGGACATCGGAGAGCGCATCTCTCACATCGTGCTGATGGGCATTGGCGAGCCGCTGGACAATTTTGACGAAGTGATGCGCTTTCTGGAGAACATCTCTTCCCCCGAGGGCGTCAACATCGGGATGCGGAACATCAGCCTCTCCACCTGCGGCCTCGTGCCGAAGATCGACCAGCTGGCGGAGAAGAAATTGCAGCTGACCCTCTCCGTCTCCCTCCACGCCCCCAACAACGACATCCGCAGCGGCATGATGCCCGTCAACGATGCCTACCCGGTGGAGGTGCTGATGCAGGCGGTGCGCCGCTATCAGGACACCACGGGCCGGCGGGTGAGCTTCGAATACTCGATGGTGCGGGGGGTCAACGACTCGGACGCCTGCGCCAAGCAGCTGGCCGACCTCATCCGGGGCATGGGCGCCCACGTCAACCTCATCCCCATCAACCCGGTGGATGGCAGCCCCTACTCGGCCACCGACGCGGCCAACGTCCGGCGCTTCCAGCAGAAGCTGGAAAGCCTCGGCGTCAACGCCACCGTCCGCCGCCGTCTGGGCAGCGAGATCAGCGCCGCGTGCGGCCAGCTCCGCCGCGACGAGATGAACGGCAAAGCCTAAAAAGGAGAAGCCTATGAAACTTGCAGGAAAAACAGACGTCGGCAGCGTCCGGCAGGAGAATCAGGACGACTACCGGGCGGGGGAGCTGCCCGGCGGCGCGGCATGGGGGCTTGTGTGCGACGGCATGGGCGGCGCAAGGGGAGGCCGTGAGGCCTCGCTGAGCGCCTGCGATGTCATCGAGCACTGCTTCCTCGAGCAGTACGCCCAGTGTCTGCCCGGCGACGAGGAGAGCTTCCTGAAGCGGGCGCTCATCAGCGCCAACCGCTTCGTCTTCCAGAAAGCCTCCCGGGTGGAGGAGCTTGCGGGGATGGGCACCACGGCGGTCTGCGCCCTCGTGCGGGGCGGGACGGCCTACCTCTGCCACGCAGGCGACTCCCGCGCCTACCTCTGCCGGGAGGGAAAGCTCACCCAGCTGACCCACGACCACTCCTATGTGCAGGAGCTGGTGGACTGCGGCACCATCACCCCCGAGGAGGCCGAGCATCACCCCCAGAAGAACATCATCACCCGGGCGCTGGGCGTGGACTACCGCCTTGAGCCGGAGTTCACCAGCTGCCCCGTCCAGCAGGGCGACCTGCTGCTGCTCTGCACCGACGGCCTCACCAACGTCCTGCCCAAGGACAAGATGGAGGAGCTGCTGACCAAGGGCGGGTTCTACGACATCCCCGACCGGTTGGTGGACGCCGCCAACGCGGGCGGAGGCCCCGACAACATCACCGCGCTGCTGCTGGGTGTGGAGCCGCTGGAGGTGAAGCATGGATAATCTCATCGGAAAGACGCTGGATGGGCTTTACACCATCCGGGAGCTGATCGGCACCGGTGGGATGGCCAACGTCTATAAGGCTGTGGTGACGGCCCCCGGCGGGCCTGTGCCGGAGGGGACGGTCGTGGCCGTCAAGGTGCTGCGGCAGGAGCTGATGCACGACGCCGACCTCGTCCGCCGCTTCAAGAACGAATCCAAGGCCATCTCCCTGCTCAACCACCCCAACATCGTGAAGGTGTATGACGTTTCCGTCAGCGAGAACTTACAGTATATCGTCATGGAGTGTGTGGAGGGCATGACCCTCCGGGAGTACCTCAACGAGCGGGGCGGTAAGATCACCAGCCGCGAGACCGTCCACTTCATCGGCCAGATCCTCCGCGCCCTCGACCACGCCCACCGCAACGGCGTCGTCCACCGGGACATCAAGCCCCAGAACATCATGCTGCTGGACAACGGCCAGCTGCGGATGATGGACTTCGGCATCGCCCGCATCTCCCGGGCGGAGAACCAGATCCAGAACGGCCGGAAGGCGATGGGCAGCGTCCACTATATCAGCCCCGAGCAGGCGAGGGGAGACGAGACCGACCCCAAGAGCGACCTGTACTCGGTGGGCGTCATGATGTACGAGATGCTCTCGGGCAAACTCCCCTTCGACGCAGACGACATGGTGGAGGTGGCCCGCAAGCAGATCACGGACGACCCGAAGCCGCTGACCGAGCTGGCCCCCGAGGTGCCGCTGGGCCTTGTCCAGATCACAGAGCGCGCCATGGCAAAGCTGCCGGTGAACCGGTACGCCAGCGCCGCCGAGATGCTGGAAGCGCTGGACGCCTATGTGCGCGACCCGTCCATCACGTTCGACTATCAGTATGTAAAAGAGGAAGTCCCCGAAAAGGCGGTGAATGAACCTATGGCAGAAAAGCGGACCATCCGCAGACCGCCCGAGGCGCAGAAAACGCGCACCAAGGCGAAAAAGAAGAAGCCCGGCGCCTTTATGCCGGTGCTGCTGGGCATCACGGCGGCCTTTGCGCTGGCCTGCGCGGCCCTGTGCTGGGTCATCCTGAGCGACTCGAGCAACATCATGAACAAGAAAGCCGACATCGTGCTGAGCGATTTCAGCGGCATGACGCAGGACGAGGTGAACGCCTCCCCGCAGGTGGCCTCCGGGCAGGTGGTCGTCAACTGGGAGCAGGAGTACAGCAACGACTACGCCGCCGGTCATGTCTACAAGCAGTCGCCGGTGGCGGGCCGCACCGTCCGCGAGGGCCAGAGCGTGACCCTCACCGTCAGCCTCGGCGTCCACTACGTCACCGTCCCCGACCTGACCAACTATGTGCAGGCCGACGGCGAACAGCAGCTGAAGGAGCTGGGCGTCTCGGTGCTGGTGACGCAGGCCGTGGATGAATCGGTGGCCGCAGGCTCCATCATCCGCACCGACCCCGCCGCAGGCAGTCAGGTGGCCGCAGGCACCACCGTCGTCATCTACGTCAGCCGCCCGCAGGTGGCCACCACCACCAAGGTGCCCAGCCTCATCGGCATGAGCGTGAACGACGCCCGCACCCTGCTGGTGCAGAAGAAGCTGGGCCTCGGCGGCCAGACCGAGCAGTACAGCGACCAGCCCGTGGGCACCATCATCAGCCAGTCGCCCGGCGAGGGCGCATCGGCCAAGCTCAACACCCGCGTCAGCGTGGTGGTCAGCGCAGGGCCGGAGCCTGCACCGGAACCGGAAGCACCCAGCGAGAGCGCCAGCAGCTCCGGCAGCTCCGGCGGCGGCTGGTGGAGCGGCCTGTTCGGCAGCGGCAGCTCGTCCTCGTCCAGCACTGCCGCCAGCGAGAGCAGCAGCGCCTCCTCCGGGAGCACCGGCGGCGGCCTCGGCGACTGGTGGACGTCGTGGCTGGGGTAAGGGAGAGACTATGACAGGTTATATCACAAAAGGCATCGGCGGATTTTATTACGTCAAAACGTCGGAAGGCATCGTGGAGTGCAAGCCCCGGGGCATCTTCCGCAAGCAGAAGCTCACCCCCGTGGCGGGCGATGTGGTGACGCTGGAAACGGAAAACGGCGCGGCGGTCATCGCGTCCATCGCGCCCCGGCGGAACGTCTTCGTCCGCCCGCCGATGGCCAACCTCGACGTGCTGTTCCTCGTGGCCAGCACCACCCAGCCCACCCCCAGCACCCTCGTGCTGGACAAGCTCTCGGCCATCGCCGTGGACAAGGGCGTCCAGCCCGTCATCGTCTGCACCAAGGGCGACCTCGCCGAGGCGGAGTTCCTGCGCAGTGCCTACGAGAAGTCCACGCTGCCCTTCATCCGCATCGACCACCGGACGGGGGAGGGCCTCGACGAGATCCGGAACTGGATCAATGGCCGTCTCTGCGCCTTCTGCGGCAACTCGGGCGTGGGCAAATCCACCCTCCTGAACGCCCTGCTGCCCGATGTGGAGCGGGAGACCGCTGCCATCAGCCAGAAGCTGGGCCGGGGCCGCCACACCACCCGCGAGGTGACGATCTTTGAAGCCTTTGGCGGGCGAATCGCCGACACCCCGGGCTTTGCCAGCCTCGAGGCCAGCCGGGCGGGCTTCATCCCCAAGGAGAACCTGGAGCACGCTTTCCCGGAGTTCGGCCCCTACCTCGGCGAGTGCCAGTTCACCGGCTGCTCCCACCGCTCGGAGAAGGGCTGCGCCGTCCGGGCCGCGCTGGCCGAGGGCAAGCTCTCCCAGACCCGCTACGACAGCTACTGCGCCATGTACGACGAGGTCAAGGACGTGAAGGAATGGCAGAGGCCGAGGGGAGTGTAAGGCAAAGCCTTCCCGTGAGCAAAAGCCTCTCCCTTTGGGAGAGGTGTCTGCGAAGCAGACGGAGAGGGCAAGCCAGTTACGACAGAGCTGCTGCGCAGCGATAGGCAGCCTTTTTGTCAGAGCAATACGATCGCTGTGTGGAGCTGTCTTGTCAGCGTCCTTGCCCTCTCAGGCGCTCCGCGCCAGCTCCCCCAAAGGGGGAGCCACTGGCGAGCCGGGCCACTCTGAACTGCCCGCTGAAAGTGTAATTTTACGCAAAAGGGTGGGCCTCGCTTACGGGGGCAGGCCCTAGAAAGAAGGAAATCAATGTCCCGCTGTGTTATTTTGTCGGCCTGCCCCGTCAGCCCTGCGCTGGCGGCGGCGCTGCGGCCCGACGACACCATCATCGCCTGCGACGCGGGCTACCGCAACTGTGAGCCGCTGGGCTGCCGCCCCGACATCATCGTGGGCGACTTCGACACCGCGCCCTGCCCGGCGCAGGAGGAGGACGACATCGTCGTCCTGCCCCACGTCAAGGACGACACCGACACCGAATATGCGGCAAAGCTGGCCTCCGAGAAGGGCTTCGACGAGGCACTTTTGCTGGGTGCGCTGGGCGGCAGACGCCTCGAGCACACGCTGGCGAACCTCTGCACCGGACTCGGCCTTCAGCAGCGGGGCGTCCGGGCCACGCTCCTCGACGAGCGCAGCCGCATCACCTTCGTGATGCCCGGCGAGACCCGCTGCTACCCGAAGGGCGAATACTTCTACCTCTCCGTCTTCCCGATGGAGGGCAGGGCCGAGGGCGTCTCGGAGCGCGGCTCGTTCTACGAGCTGACGGACGCCGTCCTCACCGCAGGCTACCCCCTCGGCGTCAGCAACGAGTACGCCGACGGCTCCGACTGCATCACCATCTCCACCCGGAAGGGTGCGCTGGTGGTGGTGGAGACGGTGCCGGATGGCCCGATCCTGAGCTGAGCGTCACATTCTGCGCCCCGCCCGCCTATAATGGCATAGAAAACGAGAGAAAGGTGGTCGGCGCTATGCAGGTGGTCGTGCTCAAAAGCCCCAAGTGTCTGAGGGGGCTGCTCCGCAGACTGTTCGGGATAAAAAAGGAAACGCAGGACTAAAGAAAACAGAAGCCGCCGTGCCGCCCGGGAAGACCGGGGGCGCGGCGGCTTTTTCTGCGGTCTGGGAGTGGAATGATAAATCTAGGTTGAATTTATCCTATGATTTGAGTATACTAAAGACAGAAGGGAGTCTGATGTTATGAATATCAATACGGATACGATGGTACCCATCTCGGTCGCAAACCAGAATTTTTCCAAAGTTGCGCGTCTGGTAGACCAGTTCGGCTCGGCGGTCATCCTGAAAAACAACGCACCCCGGTATATCATCTACGAGTTCAATCAGGCAGATGCCATGCAGGCCGCAGCAGACGACGATGTACTGGCTTCCTCGCTGAAGCTGATGGATCGCAACAAGCGTGTCTATGAGGAGCTTGCCAAATGAAGGTGTTGACCAAACGGCAGATACTTCTGCTGCATTCGGCACTGATCCGACAGTCCGGCGGATCGGATGGCATCCGGGACGAGGGGCTTTTGGACTCGGCTGTCAGCACACCGTTCCAGACCTTTGCCGATCAGGAACTCTACCCCTCTCTGTTGGAGAAGGCCGCCCGGCTGGGGTTTGGATTGATCTGCAACCACCCGTTTATCGACGGCAACAAGCGGATAGGTACGCACGCGATGCTGGTCTTTCTGGACATCAACCAGATCACATTGTCCTATGAAGACGATGATCTGATCGAAACGATCCTGCGCGTGGCGTCGGGAACACTGGACTATAACGGTCTGCTGGGCTGGCTGCAAGAACACTTGGAGTAAGCGGCCTTTTTCACCCCCCAAAACCTGCGTGAAAGGCCCTGAAATCTGCGTGAATCACACTTGCGGGGGGCAGCGAGGCAAGCTATAATAGAGTTACCGAAACACATCACACGAATGGAGGTAACGACCATGAAACGGAAAAAATTCCTTGCCCTCGCCCTCGCGGGCGTGATGACCGCAGCGACCCTCACCGCCTGCGCTCCGCTGGAGGACCTCTACGACTGGTTCTTTGGCAGCGGGAGCAGCAACGCTTCCCACGGCAGCGGAAAGGGCCTTGTGAGGGAGTCCGAGGAGCTTAACAATAAGCTCGAGCCGCTCAAGGCGTATTTGGGACTTTCTGAAACCACAGTAAGCGACAGGGCCAAGGAGACGCTTGAGAAAGTGGCAAAAGAATTTGACGCGGAATGGCTCATCGACGGCGAGTTGTCGACCAATACGGCTATAGCTGCGCTCGGATCCATCGCGAACGACTTAAACCAGCAGTTATGCGTGGACGTGATGGAGTGGCCTTTCTCCAGCGGGACAGCGGTTACTGATCCGGGTCACAGGATGATTTACGTAGGTGGCTATGAGGATCGAGGGGCTGATACTGGTGTGCCTTCCCATTACTCTCGTCTGACAAAGTATTCTTTCTTAAAAGGTCAATTGAAATCCCTCAATATAAATGACGCTGAACTATACGCTGGTACGTTCCAGAAAGGCGATAAAACATACGCCGCGATGGTCATCATATTTTAGGAGTGAAAGCAGTGATTAGGCTCTGCTTTACACACCCTTTTCCGGAAAGAAAGCTTTTCCCCTCGGAGCGCAGGCCCGGGGGGCTTTTTGCGCCTGCCGGTAGGCCAAAGCCTCTCCCTTTGGGAGAGGTGGCATTGCGAAGCAATGACGGA
>OLZW01001734.1_pt1 | contig 15529 bp, 14 predicted proteins | sample 1674281 | NCBI WGS metagenome assembly OLZW01 (sample SAMEA103958157, study PRJEB25191) | human gut metagenome | biome: human-associated habitat [ENVO:00009003]; feature: intestine environment [ENVO:2100002]; material: feces | place: Germany | collected 2013/2015
ATAAACTTCAGAAAGCCGGTTGTAGGGTGAAAGTGTACGACCCGATTTCCATGACGGAATGCAAACGCCGTATTGGTGATATCGTAACCTATTGTAAGGACATGTATGAGGCGGCTCTCGATACTGATGCCTTGTTGCTGGTTACCGAGTGGAAAGAGTTCCGTATGCCGAGTTTGGCTGTTTTGGCGAAGACCATGAGCCATAGAGTGGTGATTGATGGCCGTAACATTTACGATGCGGAGGAGATGCATGAGAATGGCTTCGCTTATTATAAAATAGGATAAAAAGAGGCTATGAAAGTATTAGTGACTGGAGCGGCGGGGTTCATAGGCTTCCATACCGTGAGGCGTTTGCTGGAACGAGGGGATGAAGTCGTTGGGCTCGACAGTGTCAACGACTACTATACGCCTGAATTGAAGTATGGTCGTTTGGCAGAGACTGGTATTGGTCGTGAGGAAGTGGATTGGTATAAATTTGTGCGAAGTGTAAAATATCCTCTCTACCGTTTCATCCGTATGAACTTGGAGGACAAGCAAGCCATACAGATGTTGTTTGCGAATGAGAAGTTTGACAAAGTAATCAATTTGGCAGCTCAGGCCGGAGTACGTTACTCCATCCAGAATCCGTATGCCTATGTAAGCAGTAATGTGGATGGCTTCTTGAATATTTTGGAAGGATGTCGCCACAATGGTATACAACATTTGGTCTATGCCTCATCCAGTAGTGTTTACGGATTGAATGGCAAGGTCCCTTTTAGTGAGCATGATAGCATTGCCCATCCAGTGAGTCTTTATGCGGCCACTAAAAAAAGCAATGAGCTGATGGCGCATACCTACAGCCATCTGTATGGCATTCCTACTACGGGATTACGCTTCTTCACAGTGTATGGTCCTGCTGGCCGTCCTGACATGGCCTACTTCGGATTCACCAACAAGCTGGTGAAGGGCGAAACTATCAAAATCTTCAACTATGGCAACTGCAAGCGTGACTTTACCTATGTGGACGATATTGTCGAGGGCGTTGTCCGTGTGATGAAGAAAGCACCGGACAAGAAGAACGGTGAAGATGGGCTGCCGATTCCGCCGTATGCAGTTTACAACATCGGTAATCAGAATCCGGAGAATCTGCTGGACTTCGTGCAGATTCTGAGTGAGGAGTTAGTTCGTGCAAAGGTTCTGCCGGAAGATTATGACTTCGAGGCGCACAAAGAGCTGGTTCCGATGCAGCCGGGTGATGTGCCTGTGACCTATGCAGATACTAGCGCACTGGAGCGTGACTTCGGATATAAGCCGAGCACAAGTCTGCGAACTGGTCTGCGCAATTTCGCTGAGTGGTACGCTGAGTTTTATAAATAAAAGAATTAGAGGGATAGAGAAATGAGAGAGTTTAAAGATTTAAAAATTGCTGTGGCTGGTACGGGTTACGTGGGTCTTTCCATTGCTACGCTGTTATCTCAGCACCACAAGGTGACTGCTGTGGATATCATCCCTGAGAAAGTGGAACTGATTAACAACAAGAAGTCTCCCATTCAGGATGAGTACATTGAAAAGTATCTGGCAGAAAAGGAACTGGATCTGACCGCAACGTTGGATGCGAAGGAAGCATACAGTGATGCTGATTTTGTCGTAATCGCTGCACCGACAAATTACGATAGCAAGAAGAATTTCTTTGATACCTCTGCAGTGGAAGCTGTCATTAAACTGGTCATCGAATACAATCCAGAAGCCGTTATGGTTATCAAGAGCACCATCCCGGTTGGTTACACTGCAAGTGTTCGTGAGAAGTTCCACTGCGACAATATCATCTTCAGCCCGGAGTTCTTGCGTGAGAGTAAGGCTCTGTACGATAACCTTTATCCTTCCCGCATTATCGTTGGCACCGATGTGGATAATGCTCGACTGGTAAAGGCAGCACACACTTTTGCAGAACTCCTGCAGGAAGGTGCTATTAAGGAAAATATCGATACCTTGTTCATGGGCTTCACCGAGGCTGAGGCTGTTAAGCTATTCGCTAACACCTACTTGGCTCTGCGTGTCAGCTACTTCAACGAACTGGATACTTATGCCGAGATGAAGGGATTGAACACACAGCAGATTATCAATGGCGTTTGCCTCGATCCTCGTATCGGTACCCATTACAACAATCCTTCTTTCGGCTATGGCGGCTATTGCCTGCCAAAGGACACTAAGCAGCTGTTGGCAAACTACGCTGATGTGCCGGAAAACCTGATCGAGGCTATTGTTGAGAGCAACAGAACTCGTAAAGACTTCATCGCCGACCGTGTTTTGGAGATTGCTGGTGCTTATGAAGCGAATGACAGCTGGGATGAGAGCAAGGAAAAAGAAGTTGTTGTTGGTGTATACCGACTGACCATGAAGAGCAACAGTGATAACTTCCGTCAGAGCTCCATTCAGGGTGTCATGAAGCGTATCAAGGCCAAGGGTGCAACCGTTATTATTTATGAGCCGACTTTGAAAGGCGGAGATACATTCTTTGGTAGCAAGGTTGTTAATGATTTGGACGAGTTCAAGAAGCGCAGCCAGGCCATCATCGCAAACCGCTATGACAAATGCTTGGATGATGTAAAAGAGAAAGTATATACCAGAGATATTTTCCAGCGTGACTAAGCAGGTGGAAAGAGGATTAGAGGAGAGTGTCAGATGAAAGATAATAAAAATATAAAGGTATGCTTGGTGGGTTCATCTGGCGGTCATTTAACCCACCTTTATATGTTAAAGCCGTTTTGGAAAGATAAGAATCATTTTTGGGTTACATTTGATAAAGAGGATGCAAGAAGTCTACTTGAAGGTGAAAAAATATATCCTTGTTATTATCCGACAAACCGGAGTCTAAAGGCTCTTATTAAGAATACCAAGATTGCATGGAATGTGTTACATAAGGAAAAGCCAGACTTGATTATTTCCTGCGGTGCAGCAGTTGCAGTCCCGTTTTTTTATATTGGTAAAATGATGGGCGCAAAGTTGGTCTACATCGAGGTTTTTGATCGAATTGATAAACCGACAATGACAGGAAAGATGGTTTACCCCATTGTGGACAAGTTTGTTGTGCAGTGGGAAGAGCAGAAAAAGGTTTATCCAAAGGCGGTTAACCTTGGAAGCATATTCTAAGTAGGGGACGAGAAAATGATTTTTGTGACGGTAGGAACACATGAGCAGCCATTTAATCGGCTGATTCAGAAAATAGATGAATTAAAGAAAGACGGCATTATAAACGAAGATGTAATTATCCAGACTGGTTTTAGTACATACGAGCCGAAATACTGTCAGTGGAGTAAGCTGATTCCATATCAGCAGATGGTGAAAAATGTGGCCAACGCCCGTATTGTAATCACTCACGGTGGCCCGGCAAGTTTTATCATGCCACTACAGATAGGTAAGACTCCTATTGTTGTGCCGCGTCAGCATCAGTTCAATGAGCATGTGAACGATCATCAGGTGGAGTTTGCGAGAAACGTGGCTCAGAGAATGGGAACGATTATCCCGGTAGAAGATATTGAAACATTGGGAGATATCATAACGAACTATGATCAGATTGTTGCTGGCATGGGACATGGTATGAGCAGTAACAATGCAAAGTTTAATGAAGAACTTGAAAAACTGGTAGATGAATTGTATTGAGGATGGGTGGATGAGAAAAGTTGGAATCATGTCGATGCAGCGCATTGCAAACTACGGTTCATTTTTGCAGGCATATGCATTGAAGCAGCTAATTGAGGAAGTTGGCTGTAATGTAGAATTTGTGGACTACCATGTAGGTGCTCCAGTAATTACAGAAAATGCAGATAGTAAAAACAAGGTTGTCCGAAAGATAGAAAAGGGGATGGAAACCTTTCGGTATCGGGCTCCTCTTGCACACAAATTATCGTTCATCCGATATAAACAGTCTTTCGCTCAAAAGTATATGCCGCTTTTAGGGATTACGGATGAAATGAACTACAATCCGACAGTGGATTGTCTTGTGATTGGCAGTGACGAGGTTTTTAACTGTATTCAAAAAAATTCCAATGTGGGCTATTCGCCAGAATTGTTTGGAAAAAATAACCATGCAAAGAAACTTATCACTTATGCAGCGTCTTTTGGCAATACCACATTGGAAAAGCTGGAAAAGCATAAAAAGGCCAATGAAGTCGGAGCTTTGATGAAGAAGTTTGACGCGATTTCTGTACGAGATGCTAATTCAGGAACTATTGTAGAACAGCTCACTGGGAAAGAACCAGTGTACAATCTAGATCCGGTTCTGACCTATGATTACATGAACTGCTGCGACAAAATCCCACAGGTTCAGACTAATGAGAAGTATTTGATTCTGTACGCGTATGCAGGTCGTATTTCCAATGATGAGGCAGATTGGATTGCTGCTTATGCAAAGAAAAAGAATTTGAAGGTATATGCAATTGGTGGTATCCAAAAATGTGCAGACCGATTCGTGGACTGCTCACCCTTTGAGGTTCTGGCCTATTTCAGAAATGCAGAAGAAGTTATTACCGATACCTTCCACGGCACCATCTTCTCAGTTATCACGCATCGGCCATTTACGACATTGATTCGCAAGAGCGTGGGTAATAGCTATGGTAATGAAGAAAAGTTGAGCGATTTGTTAAAGCGACTGGGACTGGCCAATCGGATGACAACGAAAATTGAAGATGCAGAAAACATCAATGAAAAGGCGATTGATTACGCGAAAGTTGATGAGCAGTTGAAAGCACATAGAGAAGTGGCGAAGGAGTATCTGAGAAAAAATCTCTCCTGAAGGAAAGGAATGACATATGTATACTGAACTGAAAACCTATCAGATTATTATAGCTTTACTGAAGAAATATGGTATTACACATTGTGTTCTGTCGGCAGGCAGTCGCAATGTTCCGTTTGTTCACTCAATTGAAGAAGACCCTGATTTTCATTGCTATTCAGTAGTTGATGAAAGAAGTGCTGGTTATTTTGCACTTGGTTTGTCGCAGGAATTGAACCAACCGGTTGTAATCTCTTGTACGTCCTCTACGGCAACCTGTAATTATTGGCCGCCTGTTGCAGAAGCATTTTATCAGGGGATACCGATCGTTGTATTGACCAGTGATCGTGATCCTGAAATGCTTGGTCAGTGGGAAGATCAGATGATTGATCAGGTTGGAATGTATGATCGACATGTAAGAAAATCAGTTAATCTTCCGATTATTAATAATCGCGATGATGAAATTTATTGTCAGCGACTAGTCAATGAAGCATTACTAGAGTTGAATCATCATGGAACTGGTCCGGTGCATATCAATGTTCCGATGAAGTCCTATAACAATTCTTTTAATATTAAGACTCTTCCAGAGGTTACGAAGATAGACCGTCTTTGCTTAGACGATGCTGACGACCTGTGGAAAGAGAAGATTGAAAAACTGAAAAAGGTAAGGCGGATTTTGGTCACCTGTGGGCAGAACAGCTATGTTAGTCCTGCTCTTCAGGAAAGTTTAAAAGATTTTTTTGAAAAATATAATTCTGCGGTATCAATTGAGTACATGTCTAATATTGAGATAGAAAAAGGTCTGAATCTCAATGTTTGCATGGATGCACGGTATGTAATCCCAAAGAAGGTAAAAGAATTCCTGCCTGATATTGTGATTTCTTTTGGTGGCAATATTTTTGCTGGGATTAAAGAGCAGTTTAGAAAGTTTGCAGGAGAGTTTGAACACTGGCTGGTTCAGGAAGATGGCCGGATTGTTGATCTTTATAAGAGTATTACCACGATTTTTGAATGCAAACCGGAATACTTCTTCAAGTATTGTGTAAATGCTACTGCTGAAAATCAGAAGAACGACCGAGAATATTATCAAGGGTTGAAGAACTACGTGGATTCGGTTGTCTATCCAGATTTCCCGTATTCACATGTGTATGCAATTAAAGAAGTTGTGGAAAAAATCCCGGCAGACTCTGTATTGCATTTGAGCATTAACGACAGTATTCGTATTACGAATTTCTTCAAGCTTAATCCGAGAATCAAAACCTATGCAAATATTGGGACACATGGCATAGATGGCTGTTTGTCTTCTTTCTTGGGACAGGCCGCTGCGGGAAATAAACAAAGCTATCTCGTAATTGGCGATTTGGCATTTTTCTACGATATGAATGCAATGAGACTGCGCCATATTAAGAATAATGTTCATATTTTGCTGATTAATAATGAGGGCGGATCAGAGTTTTACTTCAATCACATGTGGAAAGATGAGGCAAGTGATTTGCACACAACCGCAAGGCATCATACTAAGGCTGAGGGGTGGGTTAAATCGAACAACTTTATCTATTTAAGCGCACATGACAAAGAATCTATGCAGGAAGCTCTTAAGGAATTCATGCGCAGCGATTTGGAGAAGCCAGTTTTCTTAGAAGTGTTTACAGAAATGAAAACGGACTCGGATGTGATTTATGATTTCTTTGATCTCAGCAGACCGAAGGATGTACAGTCTGAAACGATTCGTAGGAGTAAGGAATTCATCAAGGCAACTATAGGTCAGGAGAAAGCTCAGAAAATTGCGGGGCTTTTCAAGAAATAAGGAGCTTACGGTATGGGCTATAAAAGAATTATAAGGAAAATTGCAAAATTTATTTTGGCATCTCAGCCAGATGCATTTGTACAAGTAAATGTTGGACAGATTCAATCAGGCAGTATTTTAAAGGATAAAAAGATTGTCATTACCGGAGGTGGAAGTGGTCTTGGATTTGCAATGGCTAAAAAATTCATCTCTGAGGGTGCACAAATTGTTATATCTGGAAGAAACGCTGATAAATTGAACGCTGCAGTAGAGAAACTCGGAAATAGCAATTGCAAGACGGTGGTTGCAGATGTCTGCGATGTATCCCATAGCAAGGAGTTCTTGGAAAAGGCAAAAGAACTGTTGGGTGGTAGGATTGACTGTTTGGTCAGCAATGCCGGAGTGTCTTTGCACGAAAATATTTATATGAATGTGACTGTAGAGGGATTCGATAAACAGTTTAACACCAAGTTTCGTGCGGGCTACTTCTTGGGAAAGGCGTTTCTTGAAATGAAAACGAAGGAAGAACAGCCAAATGCAGAGCTACTGTATATCACATCTGAAACGGGTGATCAAGTATATGATATTCCGTATGGGATGACAAATGCAGCGTTAAACAGCATGGTTGGTGCATTTTCAAGAAGAGTATACCAACGAGGAATTCGTGTGAATGCAATTGCGCCGGGTGTTACTCTTACAGAAATGACAAGAGATTATGCTGAGTCGAGTGATGGTAATCTGTATAGAAATTGTGCTTCCGGCAGGACTTTCCTTCCGGAGGAAGTAGCAGAAGTGGCGTGTTTCTTTTTGAGTGATGCATCGAAATGCATTTCTGGTGAAGTGATTCATTGTAATGCAGGAAATCACTTGAAAGCATTTTGGGATGAAAGTAAATAAGGGAGAAAAGATGGAAAAACCAGTTCGAGTGTTACATATATTGCAGAGGATGGAAGCCGGTGGAACACAGGCTCTTCTGATGAACATATATAGAAAGATTGATCGAAATAAAGTTCAATTTGATTTTCTTGTGGAGTATCCAAATGAGCAATTTTACGATGACGAAATAAAAAAACTTGGAGGAAAAGTTTACTATTCAACGGTTCGTAAGGATTTTAATATTTTAAAGTTTTGTAATTTATTGAAAGACATTTTAAGAAAAAATCCTGATTATAAAATTGTACATGTTCACACATATAGCATTGGGTACTTTTGCTTAAAAGCAGCAAAAGAGATGAATGTTCCAGTTAGAATTGCGCATTCGCATAATAACGAAACTGTACATGATGCAAAATATCTTTTTAAGTTGGCACTCCAAAAAATTTATACGATTTATGCCACGGATCTTTTTGCTTGCTCTGAAGAAGCTGGAAAATATCTGTTCAAAGACAAGCCGTTTCAAGTGCTGAAAAATGCGATTGATTCGCAGAACTTTATTGCGGATGCGGATACCAGAAATGAAATCAGGAAAGAACTGGGGTTAAAGGATAAATTTGTTGTCGGCCATGTTGGTCGCCTGCATCCTCAGAAAAACCATGATTTCCTGATTGATGTTTTTGCAGAGCTCAAGAAGAGTAAGCCGGACGCGGAATTGATCCTCGTTGGCACCGGACCATTAGAGGAAAAAGTGAAAAGCAAAGTGGCAGAAAAAGGACTTTCGGATTGTGTGCATTTTCTTGGAAATAGAAAGGATATGAACAGAATTTATCAAGCAATGGATGTATTTGTTTTCCCATCTTTGTTTGAAGGTCTGGGTATTGTTGCAATCGAAGCACAGGCGGCGGGTGTTCCTATTGTCTGCTCTGAAGGATTGCCGCCGGAAACGGATATTACACCAATCTACCGGAAACTACTGTTGAGTGATGGGGCAGAAAAGTGGGCGAATGCAGCACTTGAAATGGCACAGAATCTGAAAGCACATACCAATATGCAGCAGTATGTGATTGATGCAGGATTTGATATGGACGCAACTGCAAAATATATGGAAAGTTATTATTTAAATCGATGGGGTAGAAGATGAATAAAGAAGTTTTTTTCGTAATTGGAAGCTTAGGCGGAAAAGGCTGGGGAGGAGCGCATAGGGTAATTTGTATCTTGGCGAACTATTTAGCAGAAAAAGGCTATCCGGTAACAATTATAGTTTGGAGAGATAGCCCAGTTGATTATCCGCTTAATCAAGCAATCAATCTTATATGGTTGCATTGCAATGTGAAAAGAGAGATTGATATGATTGAACCTTGTATTAAAACAAGGAGAATTCTAAAGCAACATCCTGGGGCTTATCTTTATGCTTTTATGTCAAGAATGGCAACATATGCTCGGATATATACAACGGGATTAAGTATTAAAGTGATTGGATCAGAGAGAACAGATCCGCGCACAGAACCGCATAATGCTGTATTTCGACTGATTCGAGATCATATGTTTGGGTTTATGTATAAAACAGTGTATCAGACACCAGATGCATTGGCTTATTTCCCTAAGCGCGCACAGAAGAACGGCTGTGTTATTCCAAATCCCATAACGCCGAATTTACCAAAGAGATTTGAAGGAATAAGAAGAAAAGAATTTGTAACGTTTTGTAGAATTGATAAACAAAAGAATCTTCCGATGATGATTGATTCTTTCGTACAAGTTCATTCTAAATATCCAGAGTACAAATTGAGAATATATGGTACGGGATTGATTGAGACCGAAATAAAGGATTATATCAAGAAAAAACAAGCGGATAAGTACATAGTAATGGAAGGTTTTGCTAGTAAAGTTCACGAAAGTATACTTGATTGCGCTGGATTCTTATCGTCATCTGACTATGAGGGGTTATCCAATTCAATGCTTGAGGCTATGGCGATTGGTTTACCATGCGTTTGCACAGATTGTCCTATTGGCGGCGCACATATGATGATTCAGGACGGTGTCAATGGGTTACTTGTGCCGGTTGGTGATAGCAATGCTATGGCAGCGGCAATAATTCGTTTGATTGAAAATGTTGACTTGGGAAATCGTCTATCCATTGAAGCCGAAAAATTAAAAGAGTTTTTGGATGAAAAAGTAATTTGTAAAAAATGGGAATCTTTACTTTACGAGGAGAATGAAAGATGAAAACTGCGGGCGTTGTTGTTACATATAATAGAAAAGAGGAACTTGTAAAGAATATTAGGGCTATACTGTCACAAAGCTATGTTGTGGATAGATATTACATTGTTGACAATCATAGCTCTGATAATACGGAGCAATTATTGAAAGAGGAAGGTATTCTCGATAATCAGGTAATTGAATATGTTTATTTAAAAGAAAATATTGGTGGTTCTGGTGGGTTCTATACTGGGTTAAAAATGGCTTATGAAGATGGCTATGATTTTATCTGTTTAATGGATGATGATGGTCGTCCTGCTGATGATAAAATGATGGAGATTCTTGTTAATAGAGCAGAAAAAGTGTATTCTGCGAATAAGCTATTACTCTTGAATTCTCTTGTTTGCGGTCCAGATGATATATTGTCTTTTGGGCTTAATGGTGGAATTAAGACCAAACAGATTGCAGCTGAAAGAGAAAAAAATAATCTGATTGTTGGAACGATTAATCCATTTAACGGTACTTTAGTTTCAAAAGAACTTGTTGAGAAGATAGGATATCCTAATAAGGATTTCTTTATAAAAGGTGATGAGCAGGATTACTATTACAGAGCATTAAAAGCGAATGCATTTGTAGCAACGGTTTTTGATTCGAATTATTATCATCCTGTTTTAGAGCGTAAATACTTTAAAATATTAGGAAAAACAAAAAAAGGAAGTACAGAAGCTCCTTGGAAAGAATATTATCGGGCAAGAAATTTTACGTATATGTTTAAAAGAGACGGAGAGCCGATAAAATATGTCAGACAAAATGTTCGGCAAATCCTTATCGCAATAAAATACAATCCTAAAAAAATACAGACAATAAAAATGATATTGAAAGGCTGGAAGGACGGTGTATCTGGTAGACTCGGCCCAACTGTAAAGCCATGATATTAGATACGGAGGAAGCAGGCTCATGAAGATAAAGACAAAGACCCTGTTTGAGAATATAGTGGCAATTTGCATTATTCTTGATTGTGAAAGTGTTTGGAAGTGGATGCATGGAAGTGGCTACTTTCGCTTGGCATTGACACTGTGTTTTGTGGGGTCCTTGATAGCACTATTGCTAAAAGATGGTGCTGTAGTTAGATATGGGAGTAGGAACCGAGCAATCTTTATGGGATTCTACTTATCATTTCTTGTTATATATAATGTAGCGGTTAACTCAGCACATATAATAGACGTGTTTCAACTTGTAATTACACTTGCACTAATGTTGCTGTTTTTTAATAATGAAGAAAATATAAGAGATGTGATGCAGCGTTGCTCTAAAATCTTATGTTTTGTGGCGATAGTTTCATTATTCTTTTGGCTTTTTGGAAGCATATTACATGTGTTTAATCCATCGCAGGAATTAACTATATATGTAAGTGATATTCCAAGAGTAAAACAGTCGTATTTCTTTCTTCAATATGAGATGCAGAAGGAAGAGATTTTTGGGGCATCTGGAATTTGGAGGAATACAGGTTTCTTTTACGAAGGACCTAAATATGTTTTACTTTTATCTTTGATGCTTGCATATGAGTTATTTATAGCACGGAGTACATCCTTTAAACGCTGTATCATATTTAGTATAACAGCGCTTTCAACAATGTCGATGACTGGAGTTTATGCTATAGGGTTAATTTGGATTCTCTATTTATTTGTCAGATATCCAGCTGGATCAAAAAGAGGTCTATTCTTTAGAGCATTACTAGTTCTGGTGCTTTTTGGAATTGGAACTCAGGTTGCATCATACTTTGAGAGTACGTTTACACTGAAGGCATCGACAGCTTCTTATAGTACGCGAATGGATAATTATCAAGCGGGATTTGCAGCATGGCTAGAAAAACCCATTTTGGGTTCTGGATATCTCAATATGACTAATGTGATTGCCCATTATAGTAGTTTTAGATTAAATGATATAGGGTATTCAAATTCCATCTTTAGAGTGCTCACACAAGGTGGTATCTATCTTGCGTTTGTGTATGTTGTACCAATGCTCAAATCGATACATGAAGCAATAATTACTCGTAATAGTAAAAAAATTGGCTTTTTATTGATCTTTTTATATTATTTTATAACAACATCATTTCCATATAACTACATATGTTTTATGGTATTGCTCATACTGTTCTTCTGTGAAAATGATACTAGGGAATATTTAGTTAGATGATTAAGTTTCCAGTATAAAATATTTTGGAGGAGAATAAATGGAGAAATCAAACAATTATAACTCGATTGACTTATTTAAACTTATAATGGCCATATGCGTTGTTGCAATACATACGAATCCCCTATATAGCTGCGATAACAAGACGGCTGTTAGTATATACAATACGGTGGTTGGTGTCGCAAACCCTTTTTTCTTTTTATCCAGCGGTTTTCTAATTGGGAAGAAATATTTCGGGGGGACAAAATAACTACTACATTTTGCAGCATCTAAAAAAACTATTAAAACTTTATTTAATATGGACGTTGATTTACTGTCCATTAGCCATTTATTACTACTGCAATAACGGTTCATCAGTTCTTTTTAATGCGGCAGATTTCATTAGAGGGCTTCTGTTTGTAGGAGAGCATTATAATTCGTACGCACTATGGTATTTGCTGTCTTGTGTTTATGGACTTCTATTTATCTATATGCTATTGAAAAGACATGTTGGCTTTTCTAAAATAGTAATTATTTGTAATACATTGATGATTTTCGGATTTGTATTTACAGAATTAGTTGTAGCCAAGGATTTACTTCCCGCATTTCTTGGAATTCCAACGAAGTTTTTATGGATTATCCTTGGTCCTCGTGGCAGAATTTTTATGGGAGCCGGATATATAAGTATCGGAATGTTATTAGCCAAATATGATGAAAAAACAAAAAAGAAATATGCATTGTTGATATTGGGAGCGATTGTTACGACTTTGACAAGCGGATTTGCTAAATCACTTGCCTTTGTCTACCTTTCAACCTCGCTATTCGCTGTTGTAAAAAATATGAATTTTGGACACAATAAATTATCCTTGATTTGCAGGAGATGTAGTACAGTTATGTATTTCTTACATTTATGGGTTTGGACGTTGTACTACATATGCGTTTATGGAGAGAAAAAATATGGATTGGACAGCTTCATTGTTACAACGTGCATGAGTTTTATCTTGGGTGTTCTATTTTCTGCCTATAAGGATAAATGGCTAAAAAAATGTTTGCGAGAGGAATAAGCATGAAGCAAAAATCTTTGAAATTAAATTTTGTAATGAATGCGATTTTAACAATGTCGCAATTCATATTCCCATTAATTACTTTTCCATATGTGTCGCGTATTTTATTACCTGAGGGAACAGGAAAAGTTTCATTTGCAACCTCAGTGATATCATATTTTGCAATGTTCGCGCAATTGGGCATTCCAACTTATGGAATTCGTGCATGTGCAAAGGTTCGAGACAATCGGGAAAAGCTTACAAAAACAGTTCAAGAACTTTTTATTATCAATTTTACAATGAGCCTAATTGCATATGTTGCACTGTTTGGCGCAATCGCTTTTGTTCCAAGATTGCAACAAGATAAGGTGTTATTCTTGATTGTTAGTTTGACAATTCTATTTAACGCAATTGGAATGGAATGGCTTTATAAAGCGTTGGAGCAATATACTTATATAACGGTTAGGTCTATCATATTTAAATTTATTGCTCTAGTATCGATGTTCGCATTAATTCATCAAAAGAGTGATTACGTGATATATGGAGGAATTTCGATTCTAGCTGCATCAGCCTCTAATGTTTTTAACTTTTTCCATGTGCATAAGTATGTTTCTCTTAAGCCGGTAGGAAACTACAATTTCAAACAACATTTTAAGGCTGTTGCAGTATTTTTTGCAATGTCGTGTGCAACGACAATTTATACTCATTTGGATACTGTGATGCTTGGTTTTATGACATCGGATGCGGATGTTGGTTATTATAATGCAGCAGTGAAAATCAAATCTATTTTAGTCAGCATTGTTACATCCTTAGGTGTAGTATTACTGCCGAGAGCATCGTATTATGTTGAGCATAATCTCATGGAAGAATTTTATCGTATTACAAAGAAGGCTATAAATTTTGTCTTTCTAGTTGCTACACCGATGATGATATATTTCATCATATTTGCGAAGGAAGGAATCTTTTTTCTATCAGGATCGGCATATGCAGGTTCGATTATTCCAATGCAGATTATTATGCCCACATTATTGCTTATAGGACTCACTAATATAATGGGTATTCAGATGTTGGTTCCGTTGGGGCGAGAAAAGACAGTTCTTTATTCGGAAATTGCAGGCGTTATAGTAGATGTTATTTTAAATGCGCTTTTGATTCCGAAAATGGCTTCTGCAGGTGCCGCAATTGGAACATTAGCTGCTGAGGCAGCAGTATTAATGGTGCAGTATATTGCATTAAGAAATGAAATTAAAAATGCGTTTAGAAATGTTCATTATGGATCATTAGTAATTGCTTTAGCAGTCGCAAGTATATTATCAGTATTTATAAAACAAACCTCGTTTGGTATCTTTACTATGCTGTGCATATCTGCTGTCGTATTCTTTGGCGTATACTTTGGAATTTTGACTGTTATGAAAGAACCACTAGTGATTGATATAGAAAATCAATTATTGAAAAAAATCAAACATAACAAGTGAGGAGAAAAATATGTATGATTATTTAGTAGTAGGTTCCGGACTTTACGGAGCCATTTTTGCCCATGAAGCCAAAGCTCATGGGAAATCTGTTTTGGTGGTAGATAAGCGCCCGAATATTGCGGGCAATATCTATACCGAGAACATTGAAGGCATTAATGTTCATAAATACGGTGCCCATATTTTCCATACCAACAATAAGAAGGTCTGGAATTATATTACACAGTTTGCTGAGCTTAATCGTTTTACCAACTCACCTGTTGCTAATTATAAAGGAGAATTGTACTCCCTTCCATTCAATATGTACACCTTTAACAAGATGTGGGGTGTTGTGACTCCGGAGGAGGCTTCCGCCAAGATCGAGGAACAGCGCAAGGAGATTACTGGCGAGCCGCAGAATCTTGAAGAACAGGCCATTTCTCTTGTCGGTCGCGATATCTACGAGAAACTTATCAAGGGTTACACTGAAAAGCAGTGGGGTCGCGATTGTAAGGAGCTGCCGTCTTTTATTATCAAGCGTCTTCCGGTTCGTCTGACTTTTGATAACAACTACTTCAATGCACTTTATCAGGGTATTCCTGTTGGTGGTTATACCAAGATGATTGCAAATCTGCTGGACGGCATCGAGGTCCGGCTGAATACCGACTATCTTGCCAACAAAGAAGAACTGGATGCACTGGCTGATAAGGTTGTGTACACTGGACCGATTGATGCTTACTTTGATTATAAGCTGGGTACGCTGGAATATCGTTCGGTTCGTTTTGAAACGGAAACATTGGACAAGCCTAATTTCCAGGGCAACGCAGCAGTGAACTATACCGACCGTGAAACTCCGTGGACTCGTATCATTGAACACAAATGGTTTGAGTTCGGTAAGGATGAAAATGGCAATGATCTGCCTAAAACAATCATCAGCCGCGAGTATAGTAGTGAGTGGAAACCTGGTGATGAGCCATATTATCCGGTCAACGATGCCAAGAATGGCCTGCTTTATTCTGAGTATAAGAAGCTGGCAGATGCAGAAGAAAAAGTAATCTTCGGTGGTCGTCTTGGCGAGTATAAGTACTATGATATGGATCAGGTTATTGCAGCTGTACTGGATAGATGCGAAAAAGAATTTGCATAAAATAAGGAAGGTGATAGTGGGGGATTGAAATTGGAAGATAGTAGTGGGATAATCTTGACAGACAGACAGACAGACAGACAGACAGACAGACAGACAGACAGACAGACAG
>OLZW01001738.1_pt1 | contig 15520 bp, 17 predicted proteins | sample 1674281 | NCBI WGS metagenome assembly OLZW01 (sample SAMEA103958157, study PRJEB25191) | human gut metagenome | biome: human-associated habitat [ENVO:00009003]; feature: intestine environment [ENVO:2100002]; material: feces | place: Germany | collected 2013/2015
GATAAACAGTTTTTATATAAAACGCAAATCCTGTTTACCGCTTCCAAATCACTGGCACTGCTTGCCGTCGACGCTACGCCGCGTCCATGCAATGTCTCGGTTCAACTCATGTTATCCCATCCTTGCGACACGCTGTTTATCTCCTTGTTTACTAATGCTTTTTACTTTCAGTGATAAAACTTGTATGCTTACGGTGATAAAACTTGTATGCTCACGGTGATAAAACTTGTATGCTTACGGTGATAAAACTTGTATGCTTACTTTACAAAATCAATGAGTGATTCCATGCTCTGGGTTCTTAAGGAGAAGATTAATGAGCAACGAAAATGTCGCGGACGGTGACGTCCGCAGGAAGGGCGGGTTAGGCCAGCGCATCGCCTACGCGTGCGGCAACTTGGGGCAGGCTGCCTTCTACAACGCGATGAGCACGTACTTCGTCACGTACGTCACCAGCTGCCTGTTCGTCAGCTACAGCAAGGCTCTCGCCGCCCAAATGATCGCCGTCATCACCGGCCTGATCGTCGTTATCCGCATCGCCGAGATCTTCATCGATCCGCTGCTGGGCAACCTCGTGGATAACACCACCACCAAGTGGGGCCGTTTCCGCCCGTGGCAGTTCATCGGCGGACTGGTCTCCTCCGTGTTGATCGTGCTCATCTTCTCCGGCATGTTCGGACTGGTCAACGTGAACACCACGCTGTTCATCGTGCTGTTCATCATCACGTTCATCGTGCTTGACGTGTTCTACTCCCTGCGTGACATCTCCTACTGGGGCATGATCCCGGCGCTGTCCTCCGACTCCCACGAGCGCTCCACCTACACCGCCCTCGGCTCCTTCACCGGCTCCATCGGCTACAACGGCATCACCGTCGTGGTCATCCCGATCGTCAGCTACTTCACTTGGACGCTCACCGGTGCCAAGGGCGAAGGACAGGCCGGCTGGACCTCCTTCGGCATCATCGTCGGACTCCTCGGCATCCTGACCGCATGGACCGTCGCGTTCGGCACCAAGGAAAGCACCAACGCACTGCGCGCCAAGGCCCAGAAGAACGGCAACCCGCTCGAGGCATTCAAGGCCCTGTTCCAGAACGACCAGCTCCTGTGGGTCGCCCTGTCCTACCTGCTGTACGCCATCGCCAACGTGGCCACCACCGGCGTACTCCTCTTCCTGTTCAAGTTCGTGCTCGACAACCAGGCCGCCTACTCCATGACCGGCGTCATCGCCTTGGTGGCAGGCCTCATCATGGCTCCGCTGTACCCGATCCTGAACAAGCGCATCCCACGCCGAGTCCTGTACATCGTCGGCATGACCTCCATGATCGTGGCCTACATCCTGCTGGGTCTCTTCTCCACCAACATGACCGTGGTGTTCATCGCCCTCGTGCTCTTCTACATCCCGGGCACCCTCATCCAGATGACCGCCATCCTCTCCCTGACCGACTCCATCGAATACGGCCAGCTGAAGAACGGCAAGCGCAACGAGGCCGTCACCCTGTCCGTACGTCCGATGCTTGATAAGATTGGCGGCGCGCTGTCCAACGGCATCACCGGCTTCATCGCCGTCGCTGCTGGCATGACCGGCAACGCCACCGCGGCCGATATGACCCCCTCCAACATCCACACCTTCGAAATCTGCGCCTTCTATGTGCCGCTTATTCTGATCGTGCTCAGCCTGCTGGTGTTCATGTTCAAGGTCAAGATCGACGAGAAGATGCATGCTAAGATTGTCAAAGAGCTCGAAGCCAAGCTTGCCTCCGGCGAAATCGTCGATGACGAAGCTCAGACCGCCGAGACCGTCGAAGCCATCGATGAGGAGGCCAAAACCCTGACCGAATAAATACCAATACTTGCCGCTCCTTCCCTTTTTCACCAAGAAGGCCCCGACCATGTCGGGGCCTTCTTGGTTTATGTGATGGTAATGGTGCGGTAAGTTATTTCAAAAATCTTCTGGCAAACCGATGAATATACAAAAGAATCAATCGGAATGACATGCGGCGACGGGGATGACATGCCTACAATCAAGGCATAACGAAACAAGAGAAAAAAGAATAGCGGCGAACGGAAGACAAAGCGCCGCGGAAAAGGAATGAACATGCAGAACGACACTTTCAACCAGATCCTCAACTCCAACCTCGCCTCCATGGATCCGGGCTTCGGCCAGTTCGCCCTCGCCAAGGCATCCTCCGACCTGTTCAAGAAGGTCATCAACAAGTAAGGCGCAAAGACTTCTTCTGTTTCCTTTCAAAAGAAAAGGTGCCGCACCAGATTCCGCGGGAATAATGGTGCGGCACCTTTTTTCTTTTCAACCCCGGCGTTTTGACTTGGCCTACAACGGCATTCCAATGGATGCGCTTCGGGATTAGCCCCTTCCAATCAAAGTCGCGTTCAAACTCTTGATATCTCAACCTCCACACTACGCAACGATCCCACAATCACCTTCATCCATTCTCCACGCATATTTCCGTTTCGTCAAAAACAGCGGCTTACCCCCCCATTCACACTTTCGAGTGCACTCCACACGCACCGCACGACATAAGAAATGAGAGGGCAGATTGTAACCGAAAGATTACATCGGTCAGGTAATGTGAACTAAGTAGTGATTGCGAGCGAACGAGTGCCATAGAACCACGTGCCGCTAACACTCCCCTTCGGTCGATTCGTTTTATGCCAAAACACGCGCAGCAAACACTATCATAACCAACATTCGCGGCTTCCGTATGCACAACACTTGGAAAGCTTGAATCATCAAATAACAGTTCGCCGCCAATGAATGCAATCAGTCGCAGCCGATCATCTAGACCCCAGCTGAAGTGCTGAACCGCAACTGACCTCATCACGCATAAAACAAAATTTTTCATTTTGTGCAAATAGCTCAGTCTCAAATCTTCCATTTTGTGCAATTTTATCCTTTTCAAATCTTCTATTTTGTGCAACAAACGCTTCCTATGCTATGCTTTTCAAGAATTCATCGCACTAAAGGGGCTGCCGATGCTGAAACGTAAGATCACACAGCAACTTATCGACTGGAAAACATCATCCGAAAAGGCAATGCTCGTCACTGGAGCACGGCAAATCGGAAAAAGCTACGCAATACGCGAATTCGCCAAACAGGAATACCAGACGTACGTTGAAATCAATCTATATGACAACAAAGCGGCCACAAAAGCACTGCTGACAGCCTCCAGTATGGATGATTTCCTCTCCCGACTTTCCTTATTCGCCCAAACCGACATGATCCCCGGCAACACCCTCATCTTCATCGACGAGGTGCAGGAAGCACCGGATATCATGACGATGGTCAAATTCCTGGTGCAGGACGGTCGGTTCGACTACATCTTCTCCGGTTCCATGCTCGGAACAGAATTCAAAGGCGTACGTTCATATCCGGTAGGATATGTGACGAAACGAACTATGCGCCCTATGGATTTTGAAGAATTTTGTTGGGCGATCGGCATACGTGAAGCAACATTGGAAACCATACGTCAATGTTGCAAAAACAAAAGCCCCATTGATGAAGCCGTGCATGATGCGATGATGCGCAATTTCCGCACTTATCTTGTTGTAGGCGGTATGCCGGACGCAGTGAACGCTTTTCTGAACTCCAATGGCGATCTGTCGGCCGTAAGACGTGTCCAATCTGATTTGAATCGTCAATATCGACATGATATTTCCCAATACGCTGGCTCCCGCACATTGCAGGTGAGAGAAGTGTTCGAGCAGCTGCCAGCACAGTTGACGGAAGGCAATGGCCGTTTCTCCGTGACCGCGATTGGCGAAAACGCAAGGTATTCCCGCAATCAGAAAGATTTCGTATGGCTGTCGGACGCTGGCGTGGCACTGAAAACCGATTGCGTGGCCGAACCGAAATCGCCACTGAAACGTGGCGCGCAATCCCCGAAATTTAAGCTGTACCAGTCTGACACAGGCATGCTGATGGCAAGGTATCCCACCACCACGGCACAAGCGGCATATTTGGATGATCGCAATCCCAACCTTGGGGCCATTTACGAGAACTTTGCAGCCCAAGAACTGACGGCACAGAGGATTCCACTGTATTACTACATGTCAAAAAAGAAGGGCGAAGTCGATTTCATTGCAGACACCCAAGACGATTCCGTAATGCCGATAGAAGTGAAATCTGGCAGGAGTTACATGACCCATGCGGCCATCGACGCATTGCTTGCCAACCCGGAATACCAATTGAAACAAGGCATTGTGGTCTCCCGGTCGAACGTGCTGCTTCAAGGGAACGTGCTGAATTTGCCGTTATATGCCCTATGGTGTCTAGCGGATGTGGCCGGGCTTGTCGCTGAAGACGACGAGCCCGATCAGCCATTCACCATGCTGACGCAGACTGTGTGAAATCCCTTGCCGACGCTCCAAACGCCTATGTAACGCCCTATATAGCGTCTACGCAACGCCTATATAACGCCTATAATTTCGCTGACAGCGCGCGATTTTTACCACTCCTCCGCGCTTTCGCATGCGTTCCACACGCACCAGACGGCGTAGGAGATGAGCGGGCAGATGGTGGCGGAAATGATCACGTCTGTTGGATAGTGCAGGCCGAGCAGCAATCGCGAGCAGGCGACCGCCACGACAAGCGCGACAGCGCCGATAATCGCCCTGCGAAGGAACACTCGTCTTCTGTTTGCGCGCTCGTCATCTTCGCCGTCGGGGAAGCGACTGCGCGCGAAATTACGCACGATGAGAATCATCATGACCGATACGATCACCGCGGCTGCAGTATGTCCGCTGGGAAAGCTTGGATCGCCCGGCAGCAAACCGCTACCGACGGACGTAATCGGACGGGGACGTTCAACCAGCCATTTGACGCCGGTCACATACAGTATCGGTGCCACCGAAACGATAACATCGCGGATGACGACGCGTCCGCTGCCGGTAATACGCGAATCGACAACGGCGAGCGCAGAGACGATAGCGACGCACCCAACCGTCGAGAACAGGTACGCAAGTACCGTGGAGCAGTCGCGCAATCCTTCTGGCAACACTGTTAAAGCCTGCAAAATATTGGTTTCACGTATTGTTGCGACTGTCGAATTGCGCAACGCAACACCAATCATCGGCACAATGCCGCACAGTACCGCAGTTGCGATCACAACAGCCGCCGTTCTTGCGACACTTCTGTTCTTCATGCGCATGATTCCAGTTAAGCACAGTTCACCGTGCCGTTACCGTATGTTCGCATCCGGCGTATCCCCGGAAAACGGCAAATCGTCAGTTAAGACGTCCCCAATCCAGCAGAGTCATGCAGGACGGGAGCAGGCCCGCCCACAGAACCTCGTCACGGAGGCGGGCCGCATCGACCCGGGATCGTTCAAGGAGGTTTATGTACTTGCCGATTTTGTAGGCAAAATGGCGAGCGCAGTAGCATTGTTCGTGTACCTCGCTGCATTCGGGATTCGCACAGTATGATTCGATATAGTATTCCGCACGGCAATCGCAATGCAGACGGGAATGCGCGAAGATACAGGCCCCATCTTGTTCGACGACTTCCCGAACGTCGTTGTCACCATCGCTATTGCCCTCGCCACTGCCATTGCCATCGTTCCAGACGACATCCTGCGCGTCTCCTTCACCCAGCCTGCGCCGAAGAAGATAAACGGCTTCGCGTAGCTTTCTGTAGTCGTCGTCGCTCCCCCTGCGTTCGACGAGTTCGCGTAGTACGCCGTCGTTTTGTTCGATGTACTGCGCCACGTCCTTATCGTCCGCTCCCCCATTCTTTTCCAGGAAACGGCGGAACGAGACGTCACCACTATCACTGCTGTCTTCGTCGAAAACCTCGTTCCTGCATTTTCTGACAGACCGTACGGCAATATCGACGATCATGCCGTCGTCCGGCGTGCCCGTGAAGCGGCCGTACAACTGCGTTCTTCCCGCCAGTATGGGCAGTGCCACGCCGGTTGAAGGCTCGACGAGGAAGAACATGTGTCACCTTCCGTGGCGCTTCCTTCACGTCTCGGACGTATTTGAGATCCATCGCCGTTTGAAAATCGCTGGGCGAAATCACATTTCTAGATGTCACCACCTCGACGGACATCGGCGAACCAGCGTTCCCGCTGGAGGCTCTCTGCGCACGCAGCCTCAGCCGAGGCAACGCGTAGCCGCAAGTCATGCGACCGTCCACGTAGCGCGAATCGTACCAAGCGGCATGCTGGCGGAGGCTGCCTCCCGCACCATGAGAAAGGGGGATGCGAATAATCGGCCACCTTTCGCAGAATCGTCCGGAAACACGAAAATAATGAGAGAAAAATGCGGAAGATATGTAGGGGTAAACCGACTTTATAGCTGGGGAGAAGATGCGGAATCCCATTTCGTGCAGAACGGATTCCGGGCTAAGGTGCCATTTTCCGGACTCATATTCCACGGTGCAGGAAAATTTTTCCCACGTTCGCCCTTCGAGACTCTTCATCGTTCCCACCTTCCATATTTTCCAAAAGGACCACCCGCATCGGCAATCCAATCCGCATGAAGACGCAAGCAGCCGACTAGTCGGAGCTAACAGAAAACCGAACGTCTTTATTCCCGAAACAAGCCGCTCATCAAAATATCTATTTAAAAAAGTTGTCGATTGCTTTCTTTAAAAACTGAGCGTTTGTTGCGTCAACGGATTAGCGGGCTTCCTCGGCGCGGTCATGCAGTTCCTCGGCGATGTGATACCAATGCTGCACGGTATTCTCCAAGAAGAAGTAGTGGCGCAGATAAAAGATCAAAAGCACAAGAAGAATAAGATAAACCACCAGCGACACGGGCAGCGTGGACGGTACCAGTACCACAAAAGCGAGCGAAGTCAGGAATAGCGCGATGGTGATGAACAGGACGATGAGATGGATCAGCCGTTCATGCTGCAACCACTGCAGTTTACGCAAATGCCAATCGAGAAGCCGCTGCGGGGCCTCCCCTTGCATCAATGCGGTGTCGATATACGATTCGTGCTGCGCCGCCCAACGTCTCATATTCAACCCGAACCGGTCCGTCTTCCGCCGGCCGCCTTGCGCTTCCCTGCGATCCGCCACATTGCCATCAGCCTTCATACCATCCAGTGTATGCGCCATCGCAACGAAGCGTTCAACTCATCAACCAATCGAACACAACAACAAGCAGAGTCATCGTCAGAGGCTTTCCGCAACGCGATACAGTCAAAATCAAGAATCACTTTTCTTCCCCTTGATTTCGCTATGTTTCTCACACCCCGTTGTTTAAGTCACTTATGTCGAAGACGGGCGGTAGGCAAATCGCTCGGGAATCGCCTACCGCCCGTCCGTGGCCCATATCGTCCGATATCAGAGCTTCGCGTATGCGAAATCTCGCATCAGGCGGAGGACCTTCTGGCTTTCATCCAGCCAAGACATGCACACCGGGAACACGTGGCCGAGGGTCTGGCCCTTATCCGTATGCCAATCGTGCAGTTCGACGTCTCGCCCGGCCGCCACCAGAGCGGTGGCCAGCTTCAACGATTCAACATGGATGAAATCGTCGCTGCTGGTGTTGATAAACACCGACGGGAAATCCACTTCTTCGGCCATTGTCTTGAGATCGGCCAGTTCTGCACCCCTGTCGAACAGTCGAGTGAAGAACATCGGCGCAATACAGTCAATAATCGGAACCAACCTCGCATCCCCGAACTCACACTTCGCATCGAAACCACACAACGCCAGATACGAAGTCAGATCAGTCAACGGCGAAATCAACGCGCTTCCCGCAACGGAAAGACCGGACTGGCCGATGCCAATCTTTTCGGCGAATTCGGAGGAACGCTCAACGGCCGTCATATACAAGGCAAGGGTGCCACCCGCCGAATCTCCCGTAAGAAACACCTGATCCTGCGCGACGGGATAATCGTCCCAATGCTCCCGAATCCACCGGAACGCCGCCGCAGTATCCTCCAGCTGTCCGAGGAAGTCGGTTTCCGGAGCGGGACGGTAGCTTATGGAAAACACGGCAAATCCCTGCTTGGCAAGGTTCGTGCAGAAGTTGCGGTTGAGGTCCTTGTAACCGTAAACGAATCCGCCACCATGAATGTCGATGTACACAGGAGTGGTTTTGCTGCCCCTGACCACACTGTCGTGCGGCAGGTACAGGTCGAGCCTGTGGGCGCGGGTTCCGTCGTCTACGTACTGGATGTCGGCGATGACGTCGATTCCTTCAGGATCATGCCAGTAGTCGGTTCGAGAGATGTCTCCCCTGAAGAACTCGAGTCGCGATTCAAGCACCTGCTCGGCAAGAACGGGATCAACGTCGGCGAGGTCCTCGTCAAGCACGGTCCACTTGGGGAACATCTGACGCTCTTCGTCGGTGATCAGCACTTTTTCAAACATGTCACTCCGCCTTCATGTCTTCGAGCTCAACACCCGCCGTCTCCGGCATGCTTTCGTCGATACGGCGTTTGTTGGCCAAGGCAATAGTTCCGACGGAATCATTTGTCTGCTTCGAATTGTTCGAAGATGACATTCCGACTCCTTCGTCTTCTAATCAATAGACATATCAACGCTACGAGTTCAAACAGGCCAAAATAGTGCAATATGTGACATTGGAATACATGCTTGTGATTTACCGTTCGGTAATAGCAGAAAAAGACATCACATTTTGCCATAATAGAATCACATGTTACATGCCCTATATCCGTTGACGATGAAGTGGAGGGATTCGTGGCCATCGCATCCGCGCCAATGCCATACAACACATTGATTGGCCCTGATTATCGCGAAGAGAACGTCTATCCGGAGGAGCACCCCGGACTGGTAATCATTCACGATTCGCCGGATGAGAAAGCCAAGGCACATTGGCACCCCGGCCTGGAATTCGTCTACTCATCACATGGCAGCTGCCCGTTTATCGTGGACGGGCAGGAAATGCCCCTCAATACCGGCGATCTACTGCTCATCAATCCATATTCGATTCATTACGGCATACCGACGGACACAGACGGAACGACACCGCTCGTGCTCTCGGTCACATTCAATGACGAGGTTTTGGAACGGCTGTACCCCTTCGCCGACAGGTACATGTTTTCCCTGCGAACACCCCGCGCCAACAAAGACGATTTAGCGCAGCTCGCACGATTAGGCGAGGACATCATCCGATGGCAGCAGTCCGATGAGGCCATTCGTGGATTCAAGCTCAATATGCTGCTGTACGAACTGCTATCGCTGCTGTATTCGAGGTTCGTTTCCGAGGTGCGGCGGCCGGAATTGGTCAGATCCGAAAGAAACATCACCATGCAGATCATCGGATACATGACATCGCACCGCAAACAGCATCTCGAAGCGACCGACGTCGCACGGGAATTCGGATACGGCAGGGAACATTTCTGCCGCCTATTCCGCAAGGCGACCGGCAAAACGTTCAAAGAATTTCTGACCGACCTGCGATTGGACGACGCCTGCAGAAAACTGTCAGGTTCCTCTGCGTCGATAGCCAGCATCGCAAGGGAATGCGGTTTCCCCGATACGCGCGCGCTGCAGACGGCCGTGCAACGCAAATACGGCATACGCGCAGGAATACCGCGAACGATACGAAAATCGAAACTGACATCCAATAAGACGTCCAATATGAAAAGGAGGAAATATGACTGGGCCTGCACCAACCATCCGTCGTATGAAAATTGAAGATTATCCGCTGGTATACGGGTTGTGGACGCGATGCACCGGTTTCACCATGAGGGACATCGACGATTCCGAGGATGCGATAAAAACGTTCCTCAAACGCAATCCCGACACCTGTTTCGTAGCCGAAGACGATGGCGGAAGGATTATTGGAGCGATTCTTGCCGGTCACGATAGCAGACGGTCGCGCATCTACCACACGGCGGTCGATCCCGACGCGCGCGGTATGGGCATTGGCTCGCTTTTGGTGGGCCGAGTGGTTGAAGCGCTTCGTGCGATCGGCCTGCCAAAAGTCGCCGTCGGTGTGCCCGCAGACAACGATGCCGGCAACGATTTCTGGGAGCATCAGGGGTTTGCTGTCCGTGACGATTTGGTCTATCGGGAACTACCTCTCTAATACGACCCGTCCGACAACGAACCGTCCAATACGCTCGCACTTTGTCTCTATAAGCCCGGTTCCGCACTTGCAGTCCGCAACAAATATGTTCTGTATATCAAACGTGTTCAAAGACCATGCAGTGGAATATCAGACGGAGGAAGACCCGTTCGGAGCGCTTAAGAGAGACGAGCTGCTGTGACGAATGGCGATACGGCGATGTGGTCATCGCTGACCTTGTCATCGTTTTCTCTGAAACATCCGGCATCCTCATCTCACACTTTTATGAGCGAGTTTTACCCTTCCGTCACATTTCATGAGGGAGAGCCGCCCTTCCATGGCCACCTGTGCACCCTATGCACCCCTTAAAAAACGGCGCCATTCCGCCATGAAATCACCCCTTCATCCGAGCATGGCATTGCGCACCCCGTCAAAACATGGCCGTCATCCCTGGTTTCCCGATTTCCGCACTTTTTGAAAACCCGTTTTACCCGATTTCCGCACTTTTCCGGATACCGAGCGGCACTGTTCCGACCGCGCGACTGCATCAAACGCCGATTCCGACGATTCTACAGATTAACGGTAAAACGTCGCGCGGCGACCCGGCCGGCTTGCGGAATGGAGGTCAGGCTCGTTCCGCGGCATCCTTGCCGGCGAGCAGGTCCTTGACCCATTTCTCTTCGGAGAGTCCGCGCTCGAACTCCTTAAGACGTCCGAGCATGTCGTCGAGCTGTTTGTTCAACCATTCCTCGTCAAAATCTGCAGGCACGAGCTGGAAGCTCTTGCCCGCATCCGGCCAGATCCAATGGATATGCCACCAATTCTTACCATTCGACCATGTCTCAAGGCATGGGATGCTTCGGCTTATTCTGTCGTAGATTTCCATCCGTTTCCCGTCAAGGCCACAGGAGTCGAAGCACAGTTGGCAACGTATTTCAGGCCCGTCGTCCCCGTCTTGGACTTTGATCTCATAAAAAATAGTTGCAGCAGGTTTTCCAACTGCTGTTCGGCCCGTCACCATCGGGCAGAATCAGCGACATGAGTTTGGTCCTGAATCTCGTTATGCGCTTGCCACAATCCCCCTCGTCGAACACAATCTCATCGGCCTTGGCCTTCCGCCTGGCCCATTCTTTGCAATGTTCGTTTATCCTGGGGATCAGGTCGTTTTTGCAGTTAATAATCAGATCCAGCGCCCTCTTGTGTTTCTTGTAGATTTTCATGCAGATACGTTCGAGTTCCTCGTCTCCCAAAATGTCCCTCCTCACGGCGTCCATGTATTCCGAAATGAACTGAGCCTGCGCCGGAGCCGGCCCATGAGCCTCAACCGCCTGGCCGATGATGCCGAGCACGTCCCCATGCCCCATGGCGAGCCAATCCTCGGCATCGGAGGCTTTCGACGCGTCCCTCGCATCCGGGGTGAGAAATATGAACCGACGCCGGTAAGCCGGATAAGCCTTCTCAACCTCTCCGCAGTATCTGGCAAGTTGGTCGTCATGCTCGCCGGAGAAGATCTTGTTCTCAATGCAAAGGACATAGCCCGCGTCATAGTTCACCGCAAGAATGTCAATACAGTGCCATTCACGACGGATCGAGAAGCTGTCGCAGTCCATAAGCAGATCGTCGAAGACCCCGTCGCCTCCAATCCCTCGCGCAGCGTAATCCACGAAGCCGCGGATCACGCCGTCGTCTAACCCATGGTTCTCGGCGGGGTCCATGAGCCAGGCGAGGACGTTGCTGTGCCGGATCTCGGCGCGTGCAATCCCGAGGACGTCGAACGCGTTGAACCCGCGCGTCCATTTGGACAGCCGATCCAGGCATCCGGAGTCGGCAAGGAATTCTTCTAGCGCCTTCCTGTCCTCCTTGGTGGAATCATCTTCCAAAGCCATCGCCACCCTTTCCGGAAAACAATCACAGCCTGCATTCCTTCATCGGGCAGGACCGCCCACCCCGCATCCATCTTATATTCGTTCGGATGGCCACCCATTCATGCGTTTCAGCGTCCAGCGTTCGAGGATTTTTTCGTACCACGGCCCGTACCCGTCGCCCGCAACCCGTCCAAGGAACCCTATGTGCATGATGTCACGACGTCTGACGACTCCCCCTGATCTCCGCGACGCATACCACGACGTTGTCGGGATTGAAGACGATGGCAGTGTCGCAGCGGACCGCACGCCACAGACGGATGCTGGCAGCCGGCTGGCCCGCATCGAACGAATTCGCACAATCGGAGACGAACCCATTTCATACGAGCAGACCTACATCAATCAACGGGACTATCCGTCATTCCTGGAGCTGGATTCGACCGGCTTCATCTACCAGTTGCTGCGAATGGCCTGCAGCGCCGACATCCATACCGTCGAGGAAACCATCGAAGTAGTGCCGGGCCATGGGCCGTTGCATCCGTCATCTAAGACTGCAGACCGGAGCGCCGCTGCTACGCGTGTTCTCCCGAGCGCTCGACTCGGACGGTCACTCAGTGGTGCTGTCGCAGAATACCTATCCGGCCAACAAGGTGCGTCTCACAACATCAAAGACGATTTGAGGAACAACCTCATCCAGCGGTCTCGATCAGCTCCGCCAGCCGCCAGTCCAGCCATGAACAGCCATTTCCCAAGACGGAATGCATCTTCTGGCATGAATCCGGCAAGGAAACGTAAGCGTCAGACAGACGTTGACGGACGACCTATAAAAGCAGGGTCATCCGCCAACGTTATTCAAGAAGGAAGGTCAGGCTTGATTCACGAGAAATCAGCCCTTCGCCGCCTTACGAGCAGCCTTCCTGGCCACACGCGCTTCCTTGCGGGCCGCAACGCGCTTAATCGTGCCCGGCATCCAACGCCACACGGAGAAGAAGGCAAGCATCGCCAGAATCACACTACATACCGTGTTGAACACAATCTGTATGGTCTTCATTCCATTGCTGAACTTGAAGCCAGCACCAGGCAATGCGCCGTTCATGCAGTTCGTATTCGCGACCGTGTACAGCAAGTGGTGCATGGCCTGACGTGCGTAGTGGTAGGTCGCCGCATCATTGAAATCGAGTTTCTCTCCGGTCGGATCATCGCTCACGTTCAGCAGTTTGATGTCGGCTCCCGCCTCCAACATCTGGTATGGGCTCATGAATTTGCCGGCGTTGGCGTTGTCGGTGATGATCAGACCATTGAATCCCCATTCGTCGCGTAGCAGTTGCTGGATCAGTGTATGGCTGCCGCCGGTCCAAGTGGCGCCGATACGGTTGAACGATGTCATCACACCTTTGGCGATCGGAGTCTTGACGACCTTGTTCTCATAGGTTCCATCGGACTTCTTCACCACAGTCTTCATGTCCATATCACCAAGGTGCATGCACATGTCGAATGGCTTCAGATAAATCTCGCGGATGGCCTGTTCGTTGGACCAGGTTGCCACGGAGAAGTTGCCAGGCCTGTCACCACGGTGGTTCTCCTGGTCGTTAAGGGCGAAGTGCTTGATGTAGCTGTACACGCCCTTGGTGGCCGCGCCTTTGACCTCGAGGGAAGCCCTGGACCCGGACATGTAGCCATCCTCGGAATAGTATTCGCCGTTACGTCCGGAGAATGGGGTCCTGTGGATGTTCATGCTGGAGCGTACCAGCCATTCGCGCCGCCCAGCAGAGCCTCGTTGCCCATCATCTCGCCGAGGTCCTCCGCCAGTTGGGCGTTCCAGGTCTGGGTGAGCATCATGATGCTTGGGAAGGTCTTGCCGGTGCCTCCGTACATCCAACCGGTGGCCGAATCAGCATCGGTTTGGAACGGCTTGTCCACGGATTTGATGTAGTCCACGCCGTAGCCGGAGAAGTAGATGAGCTGGTTGTAATCGTCCTCGGTGAGCTCGTCAAGGATCTTGTCCCATTGCGCGTCGTCATAAGCCAATCCGCGCATGTCGGAGACCTTCAACCCGTTCTTCTTGCCGAATGTCGGCGTATCCATGATGGAGTCCTTGTCGACGGTGGTGCCGGAGTCGTTTCCTTCAAGCTGTTTGATGAGTTTGGTGGAAGCGGTCTTCTTCCACGTGCAGGACGCGTTATTACCGTCGGAGTCCTTGCAATTAATCTCATTGCCCCAGGTATTGATCTCACCGGAGGATTCGCCGTAATGCTTCGGGAAGGTACCAGTCCAATCGGAACGGGACAGATAGGCCACTTCCGGATCGGAAGCCGCATCGAACAGGTTGGAGATGGCCTTGCCGGTGGTGGAGTCGGAGGCGAATGTAGTGGTGTCCGCATCAGTGTTCTCCGGTGTCCAGCTGGCCACCATGGTCTTGTCACCTTCCGAAGTCATGCCGTCGGCCACGGTCTTGCCTTTGTCGGCAAGGATATTGTTGACCGCTTGGTTGGCGTCGGTGGCCGCGGTGAAGCGATACTGTCCAGCGTCAAGGATGTAGGTCTTCGCGCCCTTGTAGTCGTATGCCTTGAGCTGATCCTTGCCGAAGGTGATTCGCACGGTTTCGCTGGTCCCCGGCTTGAGTTCGGAGGTCTTGCCATATCCGACCAAGTTCACGGATGCCTTCTCGACGGCGTTCCGCTTGTCGTAATCGGTGTATGGCGACTGCGCGTACAGTTCCACAACGTCCTTGCCTGCTGTATCGCCGGTATTCGTCACGGTCACGGTAGCGACGAAATCATTGCCATGCCGCGCAACGGAGAAATCTGACCATTTGAAATCGGTGTAGCTTAATCCGTACCCGAACGGGTACACGACTTCCTTGGCGTAATCGTAATCGCCCGCGTTGCCCTGACCGAGGATCTTGTCCTCGTAACGGGCCTCGTAATACTTGTAGCCGACGTAGATACCTTACGCGTAATCCACATAATTGTATTTGGTGGCTTTGCCGTTCTCGTCGTAATACTGGTAGCTGCCGAAGTTCTGCGCGGCCGGTGAGGCCAGCGCATCCGCGGCGAATGTGTCGACGGTCCTGCCGGAGGGATTCACTTCCCCGGAGAACACCTTGGCAAGGGCGTTGGTGACGTTCTGCGAATACACCACGGCCTTGATGTTCGGGTACTGCTTGAGCCAGTCGAGTTCCATGGCAGCACTGGATTTGACGAGAAGAATCACGTCCTTGTAGTTGTCATTAAGGTATTTGATGATTTCGGTTTCGGTGGAGTCAAGCTCGATGTAGCTCTTCTCCTTGTCTTCCTGCTTGTCGGCGTGGTTGTACATGGAACGCGGCATTGTCAGTCAATCCGATATGAATAAACTGCAAGTTTAACGGAATAAATTGTTTTTAGAACGGAATCAGAAAACCAGATGCGAGACTTTTGGATCAACGAAGCCCAGACCATATAGCCGGGAGGGCCGATTAAGACAAAAACCTAAGAGGGATAAAGAGTTTTAAATAAATGGGCCTCCTGGGGGCCGGAAGGCCCGGCCGGGAGACAGGTCCCGGAGGAGAGGATAAAAAAGGGGCCTCCCGGGAGCCAAAGGCTCGACCGGGAGGCCCGATACGTTTGAAGCGGCGGCGTGCTACTCTCCCACACCCTCTCGAGTGCAGTACCATC
>OLZW01001746.1_pt1 | contig 15475 bp, 13 predicted proteins | sample 1674281 | NCBI WGS metagenome assembly OLZW01 (sample SAMEA103958157, study PRJEB25191) | human gut metagenome | biome: human-associated habitat [ENVO:00009003]; feature: intestine environment [ENVO:2100002]; material: feces | place: Germany | collected 2013/2015
CGGTCAGCGCGGCCAGCACGGGCCAGAAGCGGTTCTGCGGGTGGCCGTAGTAAAAGGCCATCTCCCGGCTTTTGGGGCTGGGCCATGTGCCAAGGATCAGTGCCCGGCTGTGTTCGTTATACACCGGTTCAAAGCTCATTGTCCGCCTGCACTTTCAATTTTATCCCAAGGCGAGCCAAGGTCGCGGCCGGACGGCTCTGCTCTGGGGCCGTCGAACCACAGCTCATCGATCAGGTCGGCAAGGCCGTCCTCCCGCACATCGCCAATGATGCGGTCGGCGGCAGCCTTTGCGTCCGGCGTGCCGTTTGCCATGCAGCAGCCAAGGCCCGCTGCCTTCAGCATGGCTACATCGTTGGCAGAATCGCCTGCTGCCACGGCATCGGCCAGTGTCAGGCCCATCTTTTCGCACAGGTCGGCAAGGCCAACGCCTTTGTCCATTCCACCGCGCACGATGTCGTAGTAGCACAGGCCGTCGGCATTCTGCGCGCCTACCTGCATCCAGTGCAGGCCCAGATGGCCGTACTTTGCCGCAAAATCTGCCACGTGCTCCGGCGGCACTGCCGCAAAGGCCGCGTGGGGCATATCGATCAGGTGGCGGTCCTGATCTTCGCCATCCACGCAGTCCAGCCCGATGCTGTTCATCTGCTGGTAGCCCCTGTGCAGATATTCATACTCGCAGTAGGCGTAGCAGGCATCCCTGAAATTGAACTGCAGCGGATAGTTATAATCCTCGCAGAAATCCACCAGCGCGTACATTTCCTCAGCGGTGAGCGGGTGCTCGGCCACAATGCGGCCCTCGCGGTCCACCACGCAGGCACCGTTGCAGGTGATGGCATAATCGAACCGGATGCCGCCCAGCTGCCCCTTGAGGCTGACGCACGGATAGGCACGGCCGGTGCTGAGCACGAATCTGCCGCCTGCGGCCTGCAGCTTCTTTACCGCCTTGACCACCTTCTGACGCGGCTTGCCCTCGCCAAAGGGCACCAGTGTGTTGTCGTAATCGCTTGCCAGAATCTTATATTGCATTCTATTCTCCCCTATGGAACTGAGTTTTGTACCAGTATACCATACTTTTTTAAAATTGGGGTGCATTTGGGCATAAAAATAAGGCTACTGCACAGAATTCCATGCAATAGCCTTATTTTGTTTCACGATGCTGTTTTCTTCGCAGCTTCTTCTCGGGATCACGCAAACACGGCCACGACCACCTGCATTGCCACGCCGAGGAATGCGCCTGCACCCCATGTCAGGCCGGTGATGAACAGGTTCTGCTTCCACGAAGGATTGGTGCGCCACAGCACCGCAAGGCCCACGCCTGCACCGGTGCAAAGGCCCGCCACCAGACTGGAAAAGCGCAGAGCACCCTCCACATACAGCTGGGTCAGCAGCACGCTGGCGGCGCAGTTGGGGATCAGGCCCACCAGCGCAGCCACTACCGGCTGGAAGAAGCCCATGCTGCCCAGAAGGTCTGCAAACACATCTTCGCCCACGCCTTCCACGATCAGGCCGAACACCAGACTGAACGCAAAAATGAACACAAAAATCTCCAGCGTGTGGCGCAGGGCCGCTTTCCAGATGGGGGCGGGCTTGCCCTCTTCGTCGCTGTGCTCCTCGTGACAGTCCACCTCGTCGGCATGGCCGGTGTAGCCGCCGCGCAGCGATTTGGGCAGCACGCCGCGCAGCACAAAATCCAGCACAAAGCCCACCACAATGGCGTATACCACCTTGATGACCATGAGCACAGCCAGCTTATCCCAGTAGGCCGGCATGGATACCAGCAGCGGGATGGCTTCGTCGCTGGTGGCAAGGTAGACGGCCATCAGGGTGCCCAGCGTGATGACGCGGGAGGAGTAGAAGTTGGACGCAATGGCCGAAAAGCCACACTGCGGCACACAGCCCAGCACCGCGCCCGGAATCGCGCCCCAGCGCCCGCCGCCTGCCAGCAGTGCTTCAATGCGCTCACCGTGGCGGGTCTCGATATACTCGATCAGAAGATAAGCCAAAAACAGGAAGGGCAGCATCTTGGCGGTATCCACCAGAGATTCGCCCAGAACATCCAGAAACAGTTCCATATACGCTCCTAAAAACGACCGTTCGTCGCTTCATTTTAGTAAATTGCAAATTGGTTGCATTTTTGAACAGGGATGATTATACACGATATTCTCTCCAATTGCAATACCAAAATGCAAATTAGTTGCAAATTTATGTTATGGAACGCTGCATCGCAAAAAATACGATTTCAAATGGTCTCCGCTGATGCTCTGACCATTTTCAGCGGAATTATTATTTTATTTCGCAATTCTGGAAAATCTGCGGCTTTTCCAGAATTGCCTTTTCACGGGAGGAGTCATAACCGAAAGCGAAAGCTGCCGCGCTGGTTTCCTGTGGAAACATTCGCGCGGCGGAGTTAACGTTCTGCTTGTTTTCAGCGGGCTGAACCCTCTCAGGAGCTGGCACGCCGCAGGCGTGACCGAGAGGGTTCTGCCCGCAAGCACAAGCCTTTCCTCCACGACCCCCGCCCATGAAAATGGGGTCCAGAAACACCCGCAGGCGTTTCTGGACCCCAAAATCAAAAATATAATTTCCTTAGCTTATGCGCAAAGCAACGCGGAGCGCATTCAAAATCGTCCCACACAGCAGGAGTCTGCCTTTTGTTTTACCCCTTCATTGGCACAAAGCCCACAAGGTCTTTTACCACCTCGCCGCCGATGATCAGGCCGGCCACCGAGGGTACAAAGGCATTGGAGCCCGGCACCGAACGGCGCTGGGTGCACTTGCGCTGGGTGCCCGGAGGGCAGATGCAGTGATACTTGCAGCTGATGTCGTCATCCTCGATGGGGGTCATGGCAGGCTCCTTGGAGTAGACCACCTTCAGGTGCTTGATTTTGCGCTTGCGGCACTCGGTGCGCATCACCTTGGCCAGCGGGCAAACCGAGGTCTTGTAGATATCGGTCACTTCAAAGCGGGTCGGGTCCATCTTGTTGCCTGCGCCCATGGAGCAGATAATGGGGGTGCCTGCCTCCTTGCACTTCATCACAAGGGCCAGCTTGCCGGTGACGGTGTCAATGGCATCCACCACATAGTCGTACTGGGTAAAGTCGAACTGATCCTGTGTTTCCGGACCAAAGAAGCACCGGTGGGTGGTCACCCTGATGTCCGGGTCAATGTCGTGGATGCGCTGCGCAGCCACATCTACCTTATATTGCCCTACTGTGCTGCGGGTGGCGATGATCTGGCGGTTGAGGTTGGTCAGGCAGACCTTATCATCATCGATCAGATCCAGTGCCCCCACGCCGCTGCGCGCCAGCGCTTCCACCGTGTAGCCGCCCACGCCGCCGATGCCGAACACCGCCACGCGGGAATTGTGCAGTTTTTCCATAGCTTCCGCGCCCAGCAGCAACTGCGTGCGGGAATACTGATTTTGCATTTTGTTCTCCTTGTTACTTTTCCACTCTCGTAATGGTGCCGCCGCCCAGCACGGTGTCGCCCTGATACAGCACCACGGCCTGACCGGGCGTAGGGGCGCGCTGGGGCTGGTCAAATTCCAGCCGGAAGCCGCACTCCGCCGGGTAGACGGTGGCGGCCTGCTCCACCTGGTGGTACCGGGTGCGGGCTGTGACCCGCAGCGGCCCGGTCAGCTCCGGAATGGCGATCCAGTTCACCTCGTCCGCATACACGATGCGGTCGAACAGCATCTCCTCCGGCCCTACCGTGACGGTGTTTGCCTGCATGTCCTTGCCGCAGACGTACACAGGTGCCCCCATGGCAAGGCCCAGCCCCTTGCGCTGGCCGATGGTGTACCGCACCGCGCCGTTGTGGGTGCCCACCACCCTGCCGCTCTCGTCCAGAAAATCACCTGCCGGGTAGTGTTTGCCGGTGAAGTCCTCCATAAAGCGGGCATAGTCGCCATCCGGCACGAAGCAGATGTCCTGACTGTCGTGCTTGCGGGCATTGACAAATTTGTGCTGCTCCGCGATCTCGCGCACCTCAGTCTTGTGCAGGCCGCCCAGCGGCAGACGGATATGCGCCAGCTGCTCCTGAGTGAGGTTGTAGAGCACGTAGCTCTGGTCCTTGCCCTCGTCCAGCCCCTTTTTGAGCAGGAAACGGCCGGTGGCCTCGTCCTGCTCCACCCGGGCATAGTGGCCCGTGACCACATACTCCATGCCGTGTGCCCGGGCCCAGTCCAGCAGATGGCGGAACTTCATATATTTATTGCAGTCGATGCAGGGGTTCGGCGTGCCGCCCGCCTCATACACGCGGACGAATTTTTCAATGATCTGTTCCCGGAAGTCGGCCGTGAAATCCAGCACCTCGTACGGGATATCCATGGCAAACGCCACCTCTGCCGCGTCCTCGATGTCCTTTTCCGAGCAGCAGGTGTGAAAGCCGGACTGTCCCAGCGTTTCGTTGCGGGTGAGCCGCATGGTGATGCCGGTGCAGTCATAGCCTGCCTGCTGCATGAGCCATGCCGCCACCGAACTGTCCACGCCGCCGCTCATGGCAATGAGGGCACGCGGCTTTGAATCAGGGGTCTGTGTGGTCATAAGTTCTCCTTTGGTGCATTCAACACACTAAAACAGTAGTATAATAGTAACTCTGAAAAAAGAGCTTGTCAAGACGCAGTGAGCTGCTGCACTGCGGCCAGCAGGGCTTGCCGCTCGTTGGGATATTCTTCCCGGATCACACCGTCCAGCAGCGCTTCCAGCACTTTGCGGATGCCCGGCCCCGCCGGGACGCCTGCCGCCATCAGGTCGCGGCCATTCACAGCCAGCTGGCTGACGCGGCAGCATACGCCGTCCGCGTCCAATTGTTCGGCCAATTCGGAAAGTGCAGCAAAATCAGCCGCCCGTTCCGGCTGCAGGGCTGTGCCCAGTGCAGCAATGCGCTGCACGGTACACAAGTTATATTTGCCCAGTAATCGGCGGGCGTAGATGGTAAAGCCGGGTGTGACGGTAGTTTCTCTGAGGACCGTCCGCTGGGGTGGGACCCTGTTGCCGAAGGCAATAGGGCGGGCGATGGAATGGCCTGCAACGGCAACGACTGCCGCCTGCGGCGGAAACAAGGAGTTGCTGTTGGGGCAGCGGCCAGCAGGATGCGAGTGCTGCTCAAAGCACGAAGCATCCGCTGGGTGCCGCAACCCGTACTCGTGTCCGAAGAGAAAGCTACCGTCACACCCTCTGGCTTCCCGCACCAGCACCGCCGCCTCTTCAATCAAGACGTTGGAGCAGCGCAGGCGCTTGAGGGTGCGGCGGATGCCGTCCTCGCCAAGGCTCAGCAGCAGCGCCGCCAGACGGATGGGCAGGTTTTCTGCACCCGCCGGGCAGGCATCCACCACCGGCTTTGCCGCCGCCAGTGCCTCCGATGAAAGCTCCGGCAGAATAACAAGCAGTATTTTTTTGTCAAGATATGCCGCAGGGGCGGGTGCGCTCAGCAGTTTTGCAAGCTCTTCCTCGATGCGCTCCACCGATACGCAGTCCAGATGGGCACACAGCTCCTGTGCCGCCTGCGCCGTGGGCGGGTCGATGGCAAAGCCAAACCGGGCTGCGAAGCGGTACAGCCGCAGGATGCGCAGCGCGTCCTCGGTGAACCGCTGGCGGGGCACACCCACCGCCCGTACGATGCCGCTTTGCAGGTCGGCCTGCCCGCCAAAGGGGTCCACAAGGCCCTCTTTTTCATTGTAGGCCATGGCGTTGATGGTAAGATCCCGCCGGGCCAGGTCCTTCCGCACATCCGGCACAAAGTGCACCTCGTCCGGGTGGCGGCCATCTGTGTAGGTGCCTTCTGTACGGAAGGTGGTGATCTCGTAAAGGGCACCGCTCTGCTTCACCGTTACCGTGCCGTGCTGCAGGCCGGTGGGGATGCACCGCTGCGCGCCGAACAGCTCCATCACCTGCTGCGGCAGAGCACTGGTGCACAGGTCCCAGTCGTGCGGTGTAAGGCCCAGCAGACTGTCCCGCACGCAGCCGCCCACCACGTAGGCTGCATAGCCCGCCCTGTGCAGGGTGTCCAGCAGCTCTGCCGCCCCCTCGTCCATCTGGATGGTCATGGCTGTGCCTCCTCGTACTGCAGGGTGATGCTTTTGCCGTCAAAGCCGCACTCCGCCGCCGGGAAGATGCTCTGTGCCTGCGCGGCATATTCCTCCGGGTCGGTGATCATGGGGGAATAATGGGTCAGCCAAAGCCGCTTTGCCCTCGCCTGCGCGGCAAGGGATGCGCTCTGCCCAAAGGTGCTGTGCCCCCACTGACGGGCCTGGTCTTCCTGCTCCGGAAGGGCATAGGTGGCATCGCATATCAGCAGGTCTGCGTCATGCACCGCCTGCAAATAATACGGGCAGGGGGCCGTATCGCCGGAAAATACCACGCTCAACCCCTTGCGCGGGGCACCCAGCACCTGCGCAGGCTGCACCGTTCTGCCCTCCACGGCAACGCTCTGCCCTTTCTGCAGCATCTTCCATTGCTGCACCGGCACCCCCAGCGCCCGGGCCTGCTCCGGCGAAAATTTGCCTGCACGGGGCAGCTCCAGCCGGTAGCCAAGGCTTTTTACCCGGTGCTTTGTGGCAAACGGCACCAGCCGCGCACCGGCAGGCCAGCCCTCGCTCAGCGCATCCAGCGCCAGCGGCTGGCCCGGCATAAGCACCTGCGGCTTCACCGGATAGGGTAGCGGGCCGGTCAGTGCCCGCACCGCCGCCCAGATATCCGGCAGGCCCTCCGGACCCAGCAGCGCAAGCGGCCTTGTGCGGCCCTGCGCCCCCAGAGTCTGCAAAAGGCCCGGCAGACCAAAGATGTGGTCGCCATGGTAGTGGGTCAGGCAGATGGCATCTGCCCGCATCAGGTTCACGCCCGCACGGCGCGCTGCCGCCTGTGTGCCCTCGCCGCAGTCCCACAGCAGGCCGTGGCCGCCGCAGGCAGCAAACGCCGCCGAGAGTGCCCGGTCCGGCAGCGGCATGGTAGCAGCGGTGCCCAGCAGTGTGATGGTAAGCATAAAGATCGTTCTCCCTGTACAATGTATCTCTTAAGGTTTTATTGTACCACAGCCGGGCCGGTTGCACAATCGGTGCCTGCGGCGCATAGGATGGCCCAGCACAGCAAAAAGGGGGCAGCGGGATGAGACGCAAAAAAGGGGATCCTTTTTCCGGCAGGCCGCACAGCGGCCTTGGATGGGTGCTGCTGCTCGCCGCACTGGCCCTGTTTCTGCTGGCCGGTGCGCCCGGCTGCATGGCCCAGCGGATGGCGTGGTCTGCCCGGGGAACGATGATCTTTCTGCCCAGCGGGTTTTGAAAAAATGGGAGCATCCTGCTGCACAGAACGCTCCCATTTTTCTTTTTACTTTCCATCCAAATAGGGCAGCTGGCCGGTCAGGGTCAGCGTTTCGGCAAGCTCGTCCTCCGAGCGGAACCGCCACGCCGCCGCTCCCACGGCCACATAGCAGGCATCGGCACGACCCTCCGGTGTAACGGCAAGGATCATCGTTTCACCGTCGCCCACCGCCGTTACCATGCCATCCGCACTTACAGTTGCCACGCCCGGATTGCTGCTGAGCCATGTCATCGTTCCGTTTTTGGCGCCTGCAGCCTGCGCGGTCAGCTTCTGACTGGCTCCCACTGCCTGCAGCAGCATGGCGTTTTTGCTCATCTGCACCCGTCCGATCTCCGATGTGACCGTTACCGTGCAGCGCAGCACCTGCCCGGCTGTGGTCAGTGCGCTGATGACGACCTTGCCGGACCCCTGCGCCTTTACGGTACCGTTTGTGCTTACCGATGCCACCGCCGGGTTGCTGCTGACCCACTGCCGCACATAGGTAAACCCGCCTTTGTTCTGTTCCAGCTTCAGCTGTTTCGTCGGGGCAGGCTCCTGCTCTGTAATGGTAAGCGTCAGATCGCTGGTGTTCAGCACCAAGCGGCTGGCTGTGCTTTTGCGCACCGTGATGGTACAGGTGGTCTTTTCGCCGCGCTCATTGCGTGCCGTGACGGCCGCAGTGCCCTCGGCATGGCCGGTCACCTTGCCGGTGCCGTCCACCGATGCCACTGCCGGATCACTGGAAGTCCAGATCAGAAAGAAGTAGTCGTTGGGTGCCTGCACATTCAGGTAGGCCACCGGGGCCGGGTCTCCTTCGGTGATATCCAGCGTCAGTTCGGCAGTGTCCAATGTCATGCCGCTGTCCGGCAGCGGCTGCTCCTGCGCAGCATAGGCCGACAATGCCCCGACTGCAAACAGTTCTGCGCACAGCACCACTGCACAAACACACGCTTTGAACCCCTGCTTCATGGGCTTTGCCCTCCCCGCCTGCTTTGCTGCAAGATCCTTTAAATATTCCTGTCTCCGTATTATTTTACACGCAGTGCAAAACCGGGTCAAGTTTTTTGCCCATTCTACCGGGCAGCTGAGCCTTATTTTGTGGAGAATAATAAAATCCGCTTTTCAATTTTGTACAAAACGCCGCCGCATCCGGCAAATCGGATGCGGCGGCGCTGTTCTGCTTTTAAATTTTCAGCTTAGTAGTTGATCTTTTTCAGCTCAAAGTAGCTCTGCGGATGTGCGCACACCGGGCACTTGAGCGGTGCGGACTTGCCGATATAGGTGTAGCCGCAGTTCCGGCACTGCCATACCTGCTGCTCCTCGCGGGCAAAGACCTTGTTGTTTTTCAGGTTTTCGGCCAGCGCACGGTAGCGTTCCTCGTGCTCCTTCTCGATCTGTGCCACCATGGTGAACAGTGCTGCGATCTGAGGGAAGCCCTCTTCTTTGGCCTCCTTAGCCATGCGGGGGTACATCTCGGTCCACTCGTCGTGCTCACCGCCTGCTGCCATGTCCAGACAAGTCAGGGTATCGGGGATCGCGCCGCCGCACAGCAGCTTGAACCAGATCTTTGCGTGCTCCTTCTCATTGCCGGCGGTCTCCTCAAAGATCGCGGCCAGCTGCTCGTAGCCTTCTTTTTTTGCCATGCTGGCAAAGAAGGTGTACTTGTTGCGTGCCTGGCTCTCGCCTGCAAACGCTTCCATCAGATTTTTCTCGGTTTTGGTACCCTTCAGTTCCATGATGCTCTCCTTTCAAAAACGGATCTTCTGTCAGGATCGACCGATCCCGGCTCTATCATTCAGCCCGGCGGTAATTTTTTCGCCTGCGGCTCAGGTTCTGAACAGAGTATACCATATTTTTTGATGGAAATCAAGAATAATTCCTATTTATTATGAGAATATTTCTCAGTTATGCTGCTTCAGTGCACACACAGCAATGCTCAGGGCGCTCCACGCTGCCTGATACATCAGCACCGTTGCCACCGAAAGCTCCCAGATGCTGCCTGCACTGGTGAGCAGCGCTGCAATGATAATGGAGAACAGCACCGAGACCATCTGTACCGTGGTGGCGCTGCTCTCGGCATTCTGGGCCTGATCCGCAGCCTGCAGGCCGCCGGTCAGGCTGGCAAACGCCTTGAGATGGATCATGCAGCAGGTATCCTCCGGGTCTTCCGGTGCGGCCTTGATGGCGTTGCACTGCTCCTGATCCAGCACGGTGATCATGCCTTCCGGCAGGCGGTATGCTTCGGTAATGTGGTGTGCAGTCAGACTGGGGTCCTGGCATGTGACCAGCAGGCGGATGTTCTCCTTTTGCAGCACGGCAAGGCCGCGGGCCACATTGCGCCCGCCCACATATTTCAGCACGAACATAGCGTGCAGATTGCCGGACACAGCCAGATACAAAATTTGCAGCTCGCCGTTCTTCGAGTGCTGCATCTCGTATTCCTCGTCCGGCAGCGGCACGCCCTCCTGCTCCAGATAGCGGCGGGTACCAATGAGGATGCGGTTGTTATCGCACCAGGCGGAAAAGCCCAGCCCATGGTGCTGCTCCAGATCCTTGACCGGGAACAGGATGTCTGTGCGTTCCTCAACGATCTGGCGGAACAGCCCCTTCAGGGTGCCGTGGCTCCCGTTCAGCACGCTGGCCGCGTACAGGATGGCGCGGTCGATGCGGCCGCCCTTGAAGATGCGGATATCCTCCAGCTGTGCGCTGTCGGCGGTGAACAGGTCGTCTGCATCGATCTGCAGCGTATCAATGCCGCCCAGCTGCTCAATGGCCTGCCAACCGGGCACGACTGCGCCCACAGCCGCAGCCGCACGCTGCAGCCGTAGCGAGGCAACGCCCGCGATCAGGGTAGAAGAAAGCGGTGCGCCCATGCACAGCACAGCGGCCATGGCAGCCGCCGCTTTGTTCCAGCCGGCACCTGCCAGCAGGAACAGCACACCGCTGAGCAGGGCAACGCCCAGCAGGATGTACGAAACTTTGCGGGCACGGCGCTCGCTTGCGCGTTCACTCAAGCTCTGCTCCACAAAGCCGTCAGCTTCCTTCATCGGGCGGCTCAGCAGCACCCAGGGGTCCTTCTGTTCCAGATCCCGTGCAAGGGCACGCAGCAGGTCTTTATCCTTGGCGCGGTAGGCACCCTCGAACTCCACACCATTGGTCACCAGCTCATAGCCGCCCTTGACAGCAGCCAGCATCACCCGGCTGCCCAGCAGCGCAAGGAACAGCCCCAGCGCGGCCATGCCGCTGAGCAGCGAGATGCCGGTGGTGCCGCGGTAAACATTTGCGTTCAGCATGGCTGTGACCGCCTGCACCAGCGCTGCCACTGCGGCCAGCGCCGGCATCGTCTCGGAAGAAGACCGTCCGCGCAGGCCGTTCAGGCCGTCGCGCAGCACCGGGAAGCCCACGCACAGGCTTGCTGCCAGCAGCAGCAGGTTTGCAGCATAGAATGCCGCCGGGGCAGCATCCGGGTCCAGCGCCGCCATGGCGGGCAGCAGCCCATCCGACACCAAACCAAAATGCAGCAGCACCACAGTCAGAATGCCGCCCAGCACGCAGCGCAGCGTCAGCTCTGCGCTCATGCGGTGCAGCTTATCCGCCGTAGCCTCCGGCTCGGTCAGCTCCGTTTCAGCATGTTCCTCCGGAGACACCGCGTCCTCCGCCTCAGCTTTCAGTTCCGGCTGTGGCGCAGCGGGTGCCTTCTCCGGTGCCTGCTGCGGCTCTTCACCGTCCAGCGGCAGCAGCGGCAGGCTCATAGTGTCCTCTTTTGCGGCAGGCTCCTCTGCCGGGGCCAACGGTACCTGCGGTGCGTCCTCGCTCTGCGCCTTGCCAAAGAAATCGGCCACCGGCTGCTTTTCCGGCTGCTCCGTTTTTTCCGGCTGAGGCACAGGTTCCGGCTGCAGCTCCGGTGCCGTCTCCTTTACCGCTGCAAACACAGCCGCGGGCAGCGGTGCACCGGACGGTTTCTTTTTGCTTTCAGCCGGTTCAGTTTCTGCTGCCGGGGCTGCTTCGGCCCTCGGTGCAGGCTTTTCCGGCTTCTGGTCGCTCAGGCCGTTGATCATCGCCTTGAGCTGTGCCATCTCCTGCTGCTCCTGCTCTTCCTGCGGCAGCAGCACCTCCGGCGCATTCTTGGGGTGCCGGAGAGGCTTTGCCGTGCTGTGCTGCTCTGCGGGTCTTGCCGCCGGGACAGCGCTCTGCCGAGGTGTTTCCGGCTTCACTGCCGCCGGGGGTTCCGCCGTTTGCGGTGCAGATTTTTCCTCCGGCTTTTTGGCGGGCGCTTCCGGCTGTGCATCCTCTGCTTCCTTCTCCAGAAAAGGCCACGGGGCCAGTTCCTGTTCCGGGTCTGCCTCCGGCTTCAGCATCAGTTCCAGATCCGCTTCCGGTTCCGGCTGCGCATCCTCACCCAGCCGCACCTCACCGGTAGGCATTTCCTGCGGCTGCTCTGCTGCAGCTTCGTCAGTCTCCTGCTTTTCCTTACCACGGCCAAACAGGCCAAACCGTTTCTGCGGCTTTTCCTCCGGCTGGTTTTCGTCCCTCCGGGTCATCTCCTCCGGGATATCCACCGCTGTGGTGCTGAAAAAGGAGCGGAACTTTTCATCCGGGGTCATTTCCCGGCCATTATTTTTATCTTTCGGCATTCTTGTCCCTCCTGTAATTCAAATTGAGGTTCCGGCCCGAATGCCGGATCATGCCTGCTGTGCTGCGCGCTGGGACTGGATCTCGTACAGAATAATGCCCGCAGCCACCGACACGTTGTAGCTGTCCACACCGGTGCCCGGTGCTGCCATATCCAGCCGCACCACGCCGTCGCACAGCTTTTTCACCAGCTGCGAAACACCGCTGCCCTCGCTGCCCAGCACCAGTGCAATGGGGCCGGTCAGGTTGTTCCTGCGCAGAGACACGCCGTCCATATCGGCGCAGTAGACGAACACACCCTGCTCCTTCAGGCGGCGGATGGTCTCACCGATGTTGGCCACACGAGCCACCGGCAGGCGTTCTGCGGCACCTGCGCTGGACTTGATGACGGTAGGCGTGACCGATGCTCCGCCGCGCTTTGGGATCACGATGCCATGCGCACCGCACAGCAGAGCACTGCGCATCACGGCACCCAGATTGTGCGGGTCTTCAATGCCATCGCTCAGCACCAGAAAAGGTGCCTCGCCCTTGTCCTTGGCTGCTGCCATCAGGTCGTCTACCGTCACGTATTCGATCTCGCTGGCAAATGCCGCCACACCCTGATGGCTCTCGGTGCCGGTCATCAGGCGCAGCTTGTTGGGGTGCACCCGCTTCACCGTGGCACCCGCTTCCTTTGCCAATGCGGTATAGTAAGCTGCCACGGCCGGAGCCATGCCCTCAGCAATGAGCACGGTGTCCACGCCGGAACCGCTTTTCAGCAGTTCGGTCACCGGATTTTTGCCATAAACAAGGCTCTCGTTCTTCTGCAGCGGCTCTTCCGGGCTGCGGCGCGGACGGCGCGGCTGGTTCTTTTCTTCCATGATGATTTTCTCCTTCCGTTGTATCACCGGAAGGTGCTGTGCACACCCTCCAAAAGGCGCGCCGCACTCTGGGCCGCGCACCGGTATGATCTGAAGCTGATAACTCATTTTGAAGTATAGCATAAGCCGACCTTGTTTGCCAGCAAATTACCGTTTTTTATCCGCGTCCTGCAAAAGTTTTTCTGTTCGTGGTGCCGGAGACCGTTTCCGCTTTTTTGCAGAAATGTTCTGCCGCCCTGCATCAGCTTTACCCGGCTGCTGGGTAGATATCCCTCTGTTTTGCCAGAGAAAAAAGTTTTCCACAAAAACGCGGTATACAATCCGTAGAAGAGCGATTATTTTTCCACATGTTGAAAACCCTGTGGAGAAAGTTCAAAAGTCCAGCTTTAAAGCCTGTTTTGCCTGTGGAATTCCACACTTTCCACAAGGTTTTCCACTTTTTGGTTCGACCTTTTTTGATTTCCTGCGTACAATTTGTAGAATACAAGTCGGAAATATGACAATTTTTTGAACTGCATCCTGTCCGCTTTTGCCAAATTGCCCAATATCATTTTGACGAATGTGGATCTGTGTTGAAAATCCGTCCTTCATCAAGCTTTCTGTCTTTCGGCCGCTTATTGCACATTATATGGAAATTTGTTGCATTCTATCGAATATACGCGCTTCTGGCAGTAACCCCCTGCACCCTGCCAGAAACAGAATCCCCGCATTGTTACAGGAAAAACACCGGTTTGGATTGATTTTGGCCGCTGTTTGGGGTATACTAATTCTGTAGGTTCGTTAAACCGTGCACAAAGCGGATATGAAACGAGCAAGACCCCAATGATTTTGTGGAGGTAATGAATAATGTTGGTAAATGCAACCGAAATGCTGATCAAAGCACGTGATGGCCACTACGGTGTGCCTCAGTTCAACATCAACAATCTGGAGTGGACCAAGTCCGTTCTGACCGCCTGCGAGGAAATGAAGAGCCCTGTGATTCTGGGTGTTTCCGAGGGTGCCGGCAAGTACATGACCGGTTTCAAGACCGTCGCTGCCATGGTCAGCGCAATGGTCGATTCCATGGGCATCACCGTTCCCGTTGCCCTGCATCTGGATCACGGCACCTATGAGGGCTGCAAATCCTGCATCGAGGCCGGCTTCTCTTCCATCATGTTCGATGGCAGCCACTACTCCATCGAGGAGAATGTGGAAAAGACCAAGGAGCTGGTTGCTCTGGCACACGCTAAGGGCCTGAGCATCGAGGCAGAGGTCGGTTCCATCGGCGGCGTCGAGGACGGCGTTGTGGGTGCCGGCGAGATCGCAGACCCCGAGGAGTGCGCAAAGATCACTGCTCTGGGCATCGACTTCCTGGCTGCCGGCATCGGCAACATCCATGGTGTCTACCCGGCAAACTGGAAGGGTCTGGACTTCGAGGCTCTGGATCGCATCCACAAGGCCACCAATAACATTCCTCTGGTCCTGCACGGCGGCACCGGCATCCCCGACGAGATGATCGCAAAGGCAATCAGCCTGGGCGTTTCCAAGATCAACATCAACACCGAGTGCCAGCTGGTGTTTGCTGAGGCCACCCGCAAGTACATCGAAGAGGGCAAGGATCAGCAGGGCAAGGGCTTCGACCCCCGCAAGCTGCTGGCTCCCGGCGCAAAGGCCATCGAGGCCAAGTGCAAGGAGAAGATCGAGCTGTTCGGCTGCGCAGGCAAGGGCTAAGCAGAAGCTCGTATCGTAACCGGTACACCACCCAATAATGTATGCGGCCCCGTCACGTTGAATGCTCAACGCGGCGGGGCCGTTTTTTCTACTTTTATTCAGAAATGCGGTAATGTCCGACGATGTCCGTTCGTCTTTCCAGAACGTCCTGCTCATAAGCCGTCTGCCATGGGTCATTGTGGTGAATGACATAGGGCACTCCGTTTTTATTTCGCCAGTCAGACACGATGCCGATATGTCTTTCAAAGATCACAATATCACCGCCCTGCCATTGTTCCGTTTCGGAAACATTGGTGGTCAGTTTGACCGTATTACGGGAGAAAAAGACCTTCAGGTTTCGCACCCTGCGAAAGTCTATATTTTTATCCGGCGCTGTAATTCCATATTCTTCTGGATGTTCCCGAATGTCCGTGTCTACCAGAGCCTGCAGATCATACCCTGCATTTTTCAGAGCATATGCTACCACATCAGTACAGACTCCATAGCCGTCGTCGGGATAACCGGTCTCATAATAGCGGCTTTTGTATTTTGGATGTGTACTCACATATGCCAGTGCGCCGTTCAGGATGTCTGTCTGGTCGTCTACACCGTCACCGTCTGCGTCTGCTGTGCTGTGTAGCTGCGAGATCTGGCCAGAAAATCTATCCTTCGGTCGGACAGCAGAAGTGTGCTGATAACGGCATAAAGTCAAAATGGTAAGAGCCGCCAGCAGAAACATCCCCACCGCCCTGACTGCAGATTTTCGCTCCACCTCATATTCCCCCTTTTGATAGACACGATCTCTCCGTGCCTTTTCGTGCACTGTACGCGCAATATGTAGCAAAAATTTCTGAAGCAGATCAAACAAGAAAAACGCCTCAGAATTTCTTCTGAAGCGTTTTTTTAAGTCGGCGACTACCTATTTTCACGCGCCGTTTCCAGCGAACTATCTTCGGCACAAGTGAGCTTAACTTCTGTGTTCGGAATGGGAACAGGTGG
>OLZW01001751.1_pt1 | contig 15444 bp, 15 predicted proteins | sample 1674281 | NCBI WGS metagenome assembly OLZW01 (sample SAMEA103958157, study PRJEB25191) | human gut metagenome | biome: human-associated habitat [ENVO:00009003]; feature: intestine environment [ENVO:2100002]; material: feces | place: Germany | collected 2013/2015
TCAGTGGACTTTCACCACATAAACACACGTGCGCTGCCGGGCGCACAAGAAAACGCCGCGAGCATGTGTAATGCTGGGCGCGGCGGTCATCCGCCTAAGTTCCAGCAGGCTCCTACCCCTGCACCTTCTCATGCGAGAAGGCTTGAGCATCATAGCGCACAGATAACCATTTCCGCCAATGCGAGATAAGCCACAGGTGCGGCTCATGCGTGTAGTCTTCAGTCGGAGGCCGCTCTGCTGATTCCTTTCGCTCTCGAACATCTCACCGCTGAAAGCGAAGGTTTCTCGAATGGCCTCTTTTCTTTTCCGGTTATTCATCGAGCTTCCTCCCTTCGAAGAGTTCCTCGGGAAGGCGTCCTCGAACTGCACGCCAATAGAGGAATGCGAGATAGCCCACGGCATCGAGGCGGTAATCGATGAACGACTCTCCCCCATAGACGTTTCCACGGCGGCACGCCTCAACGTGTTCGCTCATGCCCGGCACCACCTCCAGCATGCGCCGGAAAGAGCGGGTAACGTCACATTCCCTAAGGCCGTGCTTGCAGGCGTACTCCCGGATCGAATAACGGCGCAAGTCGGTACTGGAGTCCGACGCCGCGTTGCATTCGGTGCGATAAAGCTCCAGCGCACGCGGGACGGCATTCGGATTCAGGCGGTTATATGCACCGGCGGCGAATTCGTTTACTTGCTTGCGCGGGCGTGAATAAGAACCTTTCTTCGTCTTCATCATCGCCCCCTCAAGCCGTTTCGCACGCATAAGGGCGGGATTCAATCCAAGCCATTACATCGGCTTTTTTCCATGCGGTGGAATTAGCTCCGATATTGACCCACATAGGGAACGTACCGGCGCGAGCTCCCGAATAAATCGAAGACTTGCTTCGGCCTGTAAGGTCAACAACCTGTTTCAGGCGCAAAAAGCCGATATGTTCTTTTTGAAGCTGTTCCCACCGTTCGGCGGTAATTACTGAAGCCGGATTGAATTTCGAAGCGCATTCGTCGAGGCGAGTATTTCTGCGAGAATTGATCATTTAATTCTCCTTGGTTAATCACGTACCGGGCGGAATTGCCCGGTTCAAAGAGAATTATTTCATCTCGTTTTTAGAAAAAATAGAGAGTACCCACCATTTATAAAAATGGTACTCACTCTTCAAAAAAGGTGCTCACCCTTAAAAAAAAAAGGTGCTCACCCCTAAAAAAAGGGGCGCACCCATATCGCTACAGCGTTATTAATTCTTCTTTTCGCCCTTCGTGGGAAATTTTTCCCAATTGACCACCTTAAGCACTCGATCCCTTCCTGTCGTTCCTAAACTTTCGTGTTCGTCTTCCCAATCGGAAAGGCGCGCACCGCATTCCTTTTTTGGAGTCACATCGCTCGGTACCTTCTCTTGTTCGAATGAGCTCCATACCGACACCGCCGCCGCAAGTTCTGCTCTATAGCGCGGGTGTTTCGGGTCAAGAAGCTTCCTTAAGCACGCGACACTAACCCCCGGCGCAAGCTCAATCGCCTCTACATCCAAGGCCGCCGTTTTCTGAGGCTTCTCGGGCTGAACGTCTTTAGGGTCCGCTTCATAAGTCGGACCAGCAAAGACACCTTGCGCGGCCAGTTCAATCAGACTTACCCATTCTGCCGCGCTTACATCCAAATCAATTAAATCAACGTTCAGCGGTTCTAAATCGGGCTCTAATTCGCCGGGCGTTTTTGCCGCATCGAACCATTTAGGCCACGGCAAACCCATCGAATTATGAATATCTGCACTAAACCAGTGTTGAAATGCTTTTACAGAGAATTCTGCGCCCTCAGCGTCTGTTAAATTTCCGGGATTATTGAAAACTTCATCTTCAAAGATAATCCTATAATTATTATCATCAAAAAATAACTTATCTCTGATACGCCAAAGTAGCATCCCCGCCATAGGAATACCTGAACGATCAAAATCTGGATACCCGTCATCTCCAATCCAAAAATTATCCTTTAAAGACCCGCCGGCCATTAATATACAAGCCTCATAAATCTTGCACTTATATGGAAATTGCTCTTGCTCATTCGATTTAATGAGTTCATTAGAACAATTGGCGCTTGAACTTGGTTGAGCCCTTGCGCGCTCCATAGCACGACGAGTGAAATAAGAACCATCGCCAAGCTTCTTTTCATCATTCAATTTGGCATAGGCCTCGATTGGGAAAACTGGGGCTTGAGGGTCTTCTTTAACCACCTCGTTTAACTCTTCGAAACCCGCCAAATACCGATCCGGGTGAAAGAATGGCATCGTTATTTGAGAGTTAATCGCTTCCTCAAGGCCGTCTATATCTGCCTTAGTGGCTTTACTTAGCGCTTTTTGAGATGGCCCATAAACAAGCGCGCCATGACCATAAAGCGACAGAAAGCCGGCGGCCTCTCTCGGAGTTAATCCGCCCGCTTGGACGCGCTTTTGCTTTGCCCATGTTCCAATAATTGTCCTTGTGCTAGGCCAGCATTCATCAGGGTTACTTACATCAAGCACCTTGCCGTCTCTTTCCGCCTCGCTTGCGTTGAAGTTCTTTTTGTAAGAGGGGCGCGCCCGGCCTGCGAGACGGCGAAAGGCCGGGCCTACTGGGTTAATTACTCCCTGTAGTGCGTCCACTCCTGAACAATCCTAGCCGAGGACGTATCACCGCGCCACCCTTAGGAAAAGATCGGACGTTCATTGAGGCCCGCCCTCGCGCGCGCGCGTGAAGCATCGGGCTAATCATTGATCGACGCCGGGAGGCGGGGCGCACAGAATGAACGATTCAAGGAGTCATCCGTAAGGGAGCCGATTTTGCACGCGCATAAAAATAGGTAGGGGCGCGGTCTATTCGCCTTTTCTCTTTTACTTTTTACCCGCCCTCCCCTCTCATCAGGGTGGCCCCTCTCTTCCCGCTCGACCACCTTTTACTAAATTTTTAGTAAAAGTCTCCCCCCGTCTCACCTTCGCGCGCGCGGAATGGGCGCAAAACTCATGTGCCTTTCCGCCCTACTGCAACCTCGCGTATCGTTCGATCTGAAGCCCGCCGCCGCTCTCGGCCGGGCGATAACGAGTAAGAACAATGAACAAGATCGATCAACGCAAGAACATCCGCCGATTCATCGATGAATGGTCATCGCCCTCCAAAGGGAGAGAGATTTCGGACAATCAGCCCTTTTGGATTGCTCTCATGCGGGATGTGTTCGGAGTCGCACAGCCTGAGGCGCTCTTTCAGTTTGAGCGGCCTGTGCGGGGACTAGGCCGCATAGACGCACTCATGGAGGGCGCCGGCGTCCTTATCGAACAGAAAGGACGTAACCGCTCGCTCAACGAGGTCTTGAGGCAGTCGGACGGCTCCGAATTGACGCCGTACCAGCAAGGAAAGCGTTACGCAGACCATCTCGGCAAGCGCCCCCGGTGGGTGATCGCCTGCAACTTTGACACCTTCGAAATTCATGATCTTTCGAAGCTCCCGGATGAAACGCCGGAAATCGTGCACCTTGCCGATTTGGAGAATGAGTTCTATCGCCTGCAATTCCTAGTGGATGCCACCAACGACAATACGCGCCGGGAAACGGCGCTTTCCGTTACCGCCGGCGAGCTTGTAGGAGGCATTTATGATGGGCTTTTGAAGCAGTATGGCGAGGATTCCGAAGAGATTCGCTCAAGCCTGAACAAGCTGTGCGTAAGGTTAGTTTTCTGCCTCTATGCTGAGGATGCAGGCTTATTCAACACCCCTCGACAGTTTCATGATTACCTGAAGGCCTTGCGCCCCGTAGATATTCGAGGGGCCCTCCGCGATCTATTCCGCGTGCTCGATACACCGGAGGAAAAACGCGACCGCTATGAAGCGCCTGAACTGCTTGCTTTCCCCTATGTGAACGGCGGGCTATTCTCTGATGAGTCCATTCTGATTCCTCAATTCACCGAAGAGCTAAAGGCCCTGATTCTTGCGAAGGCTTCAGAGGGCTTCAATTGGAGCGACATCAGCCCCACTATTTTCGGAGCTGTGTTTGAGTCCACCTTGAGCGCCAAGGCGCGGCGCACAGGCGGCATGCACTACACCTCCGTCGAGAACATCCAAAAGGTAATCCGCCCGCTCTTCCTTGATGCTCTTGAGGCCGAGTACGCGGAGCTCCTTCAAATCAAGCAGGCGAACAAGCGCACGCGCGAACTGCAGGCCTTTCAAACCAAGCTCGGCAACCTCAGGTTCTTCGATCCGGCTTGCGGTTCAGGAAACTTCCTCACGGAAACATATCTGAAGCTTCGTGAGCTCGAAAACCGCGTAATTCTCAGCCTTAGCGGCGGCGCGGGGCAGTTTGACTTCGGCGGCGAACATTCCCCCGTAAAGGTTCAGATCAACCAGTTCTACGGCATCGAAATTAACGACTTCGCCGTATCCGTCGCTCAAACCGCGCTATGGATTGCCGAAAGTCAGATGCTCAAGAAAACCGAAGACATTATCGGGGCCTCGCTCGACTACTTCCCGCTCAAGTCGAATACCAACATTCGGGAGGGAAATGCGCTTCGCATGGATTGGAATGATACATTTTCCATAAATAACAATATAGTTGCCCCCCCCCGAAACAACCATCTTTACATCATGGGAAATCCGCCCTTCGTAGGGGCTCGCCTCATGGATGCATCTCAGAAAGAGGATTTAGCTCAAGTATTTGGGCCTGATTGGCAGGGGGCGGGCGATCTTGATTACGTCGCCTGTTGGTTCAAGCGCGCCGCCGATTTTATGAGGGACAAAAAGGTACAAGCGTCCTTCGTTGCTACAAACTCTATCTGCCAAGGTCAACAAGTCGCGAATCTGTGGAAACCGCTCTTAACCCCCGACGGAATGCACATCAATTTTGCGTACCGAACCTTCGTGTGGGATAGCAAAGCCACTGAAAAGGCTCATGTGTACTGCGTAATCGTTGGGTTCGGCCCCGGCGTCAATCATGGCGGCACCATCTTCGATGGCGTCAAGGGCACTCACGCCACCAACATCAACGGCTACCTGCTTAACGGGCCGAACGTGTTCATTGAGGCGCGTACTAAACCTCTCTATGACGTACCTGAAATGGGCGTCGGGAATCAGCCGATTGATGACGGAAATTATTTATTCACCGAAGAGGAAAGGCTAGCTTTCCTGAAAAAGGAACCCAACGCCGCGCCGTATTTCCATCGATGGTACGGGGCCGAAGAGTTCATCAACGGGCAAGTGCGCTATTGCTTATGGCTTGGGAACTGCTCTGCGGCGGTACTGGGGAAGCTTCCTGAGTGCATGAAACGAGTGGAGGCGGTGCGGGCCTTCCGGCTCAAGAGCAAGAGGAAACAAACCCAGCAAGCGGCCAATACCCCGCGTCGTTTCTTCATCGAGAATATGCCCAAGGGTAATTCAGTCTTGATTCCAGAAACGTCCTCCGAAAAGCGTGAGTACGTCCCGATGGGCTTTATGGGCCCAGAGTCCTTATGCAGTAATGCTGTTCGACTGATCCCCGATGCCAGCCTCTACCATTTCGGGGTGCTCACATCCTCCGCCCACATGGCATGGATGCGCGCCGTAGCGGGAAGACTGAAAAGCGATTACCGCTACTCCAACAAGATCGTCTACAACAATTTCGCGTGGCCTTCGCCCTCTGAAGACCAAGAGAAGAAGATTGAAGCTACTGCAAGGGCTATCCTCGACGCACGTTCCAAGGAAGCGGGGGCAACCATGGCGGACTTGTACCGTACGGCATCCATGCCAGACGAACTAAGGGCCGCACATAAGGCAAACGACCGCGCGGTGTTGGAGGCCTACGGCCTTTCGAAGGACTCCACAGAAGAAGAGATCGTTGCTCACCTCATGAAGCTCTATTCGGAGAAAGTAGAGGAACTCAGGCAAAAAGAGCTTGAGGAAGCAGAGCGCCTGAAGGCCGAAAAGGCCGCCGAAAGGGAGCGCAGGAAAGCCGAACGCGCGGCGACCCGTAAGACGAAGCTATAACGATCTGCTCCTTTTTGCCCTCGGCGTTTTCTCATCGGGATCGTCTGCGAAGCCGAGGGCATCAAGCTTCGCAATAAACAAGGGGTAATTTCAACCTTGGTTGTTTGCGTTGCAACACATCGAACACATTACTATACTGTTCGATATCGTGAAACATTCATCGTTATGATCAGAAGTTTTCTTCACAAAGGTCTGCAAAGTTACTTTGAAAGCGGCTCAACCGCCGGTATTCCAGCGGCACACGCTAAGAAAATAGGCCTTCGCTTGCAAATGATTGATAACGCTGAAACCATTCAACAGCTGAACCTTCAGTCTCTTCGCTTACATCAGCTAAAAGGCGATAGGGCTGGAATTTGGTCTGTTCGAGTGACAGGAAACTGGAGAATTACGTTTCGCTTTGAGGATGGCGACGCCTACATCTTGAACTATGAGGATTACCACTGATGAGCCGCATGTATAACCCACCACACCCCGGGGCCATCATTGCCGAAGAGCTTGAATGCTTAGGTCTTAGCGCCCGTGAATTTGCACGTCACATTGGCGTTGCACCTAGCTCAATCACTCGCATACTCAATGAGAAGGGACCCATAACGCCGATTATGGCTGTAAAGATTGCAAAAGCTCTAAGCGGACCAGATGCGGATATGTGGCTTCGCATGCAAGCGGACTACGACGCTTGGCAGGCGCGAAAAGCGGTCGATGTATCGTATATCCAGACGCTTACCCGTGGTTTGTCTTTAAACATCGCTCCGCAACATTCAGCCGCATAACAGAATCACGGGGGAAGCGTCTCTCCTTCGCGCGCGCGCGGACAGTGCGAGAAAGTCGGGCGGCTTCCTCCGTGAAATGATCCTGTCGAAAGATATGCGGAGCGTCGCCCCTTTTTTAAGGACTCGTCAAATTCGTCATTCCTCCCCGTAACGGTTCACCCTCGCACACGCACGCGCGCGCGAAGCATCGGGCTAATCATTGATCGACGCCGGGAGGCGGGGCGCACAGAATGAACGATTCAAGGAGTCATCCGTAAGGGAGCCGATTTTGCACGCGCATAAAAATAGGTAGGGGCGCGGTCTTGAATACGTGCGTAATCAACTTTCGACCCGCCTACCCCCGTCAGCGGCGTCAACCGGCGCCGGTTCACTCTGGGATTCAACGAGCGCGATGAGAATGTTTTCCCTTTCGGTCTTTAGCTCCATGAGCTTTTCCACCGGTGAGTAGAGATCGATATCTGCGTTTGCATCTTCGAGGATTTGATTAACGCATAGCGTTCCCAAACCCGCCATCGTCGACGGCCGCCCCGTCGTTTCCAGCCGCACCGTCGCGGAGTACTTCGGGAAAAGACATGACCACGTCTTACGAGACATCGAGGATCTGCTCAAGAAAGCTCCCGAACTCCGTGGCCCCAATTTTGGGGATACCTTTGAAATCAGGCACATAGGCAATACAGAGCGCAAAACCCCGGTTTACTACATGGATCGCAAAGGATTCTGCCTTCTCGCCATGGGCTTCACCGGCCCGAAGGCGCTTGAGTTCAAATGCGCTTTCTATGACGAGTTCACACGCATGGAAGATGAGCTATCGAAGAACTTCGTGAGCCGTATCCCCTGTATGAAGGACTATCTCAAGGCTTACGCCATCTATGAGCAGGGGAAAGCTATCGCAAGTCAAGCCGGGAAAACGCTCTCGCAGTGGGGCCGCATCAAGCACCCCACTGAAGCACAGCTCAGGATCATGGAAGACCAGATCCAGCTCTCGATCAAGTTTGAACCCGCTTCCTGAGGCTCGTGCGGGGCGGCGCCCAACCTGCAGTCAAACCGCCAAAGTCATAGGCGATTCACTACGGACAGTAAGAGAGCACATGCGACCCCCCTATGCGCCCAAAAGCCCCCAAAAGAGAAAGGTCGAAGCATTTTCTAAAAATTTAGAAAATGGCGGCAAGCAGAACCTTCGCGCGTGCGCACGGACTGTTGCAGAAAATTCGGATTCTCCTTTTTTTATGGCCTCGGCAAATTCTGCAATTTCTCGCCCATCAACTCACCGAGAAACCGGCGCGACCTTAACAAAACTTAACTTTCTGCCCCGGTATCGAACCCGAAGCCGTAACGACTGCAGGTTTCTCGCGGAAAACTTTTCATGCATGCTCGCCGTCGAAATCTTTCATATTTTCTGCCATTCGATACCCTGCATTTTCAGTGAAGATGAATCGCCGCCCGCGCCGCGTCAAATCAAGGAATCCGGGCATGCACAAAAGTTTCTCTGATAGTTTCTGAGGCCTCCTTAACTGTGCCTGAACTTTGTTTCCCTCCAGCGAACTTCAGAAACCCTCGTAGCAAGTTCAAACCGCCGGAATAAGACCATCAGGCCATCAGCGCCGAACAACATCTTTCCGTGCTTTCTCCGTGCTTTAACCCCGAAAGCGCGGCCCCGTTATCCCCATGCAAAAACAAAATTTCGCACCCTACAGCTAGCCGGATATTGAGGTTACCCCGACCCGCTAAGGGCAAGTTCGATGGGAGAACCCGCCGAAGTCATCCTCCATCGGATAAGCCCCCGGCAAACGCATATCCCGCCGGTGATTGATGCGGGCGCGCGTTGAACGCCATCGCCGCCGGGCATGCGGCCATCATCGGTAGAAAGTCACTCAGAATGAGAGATTTAGATAACTTTTTTCTGCCTATCATCGTTACATTTAGAAATACGGGTTAACCCTCATTTTTCCCCAATTTTCCACTTTTACCAAAAAAAGTGGGAAGTGGAATTCACTGTGCCTCTAGGTTTCCCACATTTCCCACTCGAAAAGTAATATCTGAACTTTGAGATCGATTTTTCGAGCTACCGACGTGGGAAAAGCTAAGTTTAAAGGGCAAAAGTTATTTAGCAAGTAACATAATGTTATATTAGATATCGATAGATTCTCTCTAAAACAGATACCATTGAGCAAGAAAAAAGCCCCGCGGTTAGGCAGGGCTTCAGATTTATCACTACGGTGGTTCAGGCGCTTTCCGCCCCGACGTCACTCTTCATCGGGCCATTTGCCTTCCATGCAGTAGCGGCCCCATGCTTCCATGATTTTGAGACGCTCTTTGTCATCCTCTTCAGAGAGACCCATACGGTTATAAGCGCCGCCGAACTTATCGCCGTCAACATGGTCTAAGCAAAGTTCAGCTAACTCAGGATCAAACCTCAATCCATGCAAAGCGGCATGTTTCAACCAAGATCGGAAACATGTTCGCATTCCATGAGGAACAACCTCTCTGTTTTGTTGGGGGTCTATGAAGAGAGCCATACCTAATTGCTCTCGAGCACGATTCATTCCGCGGATCACGCTTCCCATTGTCCCTAAACCAATCGAATGCCCCTTTGATTTGGCACTTGAAAACACATACGGCTCCCCTTCGAAGCGCGGCAAGCTCATCAGCAACGACTTTGCGTAAGAAGAGAGCATGAGGGTCATGCCTGCGTCTCGCTTTGTTTTCGTCCAGTCTCTCGGCTGATGCCATATGCCTTTAGTCAGGTCAATATGCTCCCAGCGAAGCCCCAGATAAGTACCGTCGCCCTTTTCATCATGGCAGATCGAATCTTGCCGAGCGCATGTAAGGATCATGAAGGCGAGAGCTTTAGCACCCACCGTATCAAGCTTGTTCAACTGAGCCATAAACTCAGGCATGCACTCAGGCGGCAATGCCGGGTTATGACCCTTTGGCGGCCGTTTTTTTCACTAGCCCTTTACAGGCAGTTGCTAACAGTGGGTCCCTCATTGAAGCGGGGCACGGGTTGCGGCTTTCGTCTCGATAGCCATGCACCGTAGCCCACGTGCATACCTTGTTCACTATCCGGCGGCAATACTGCTCCGTATCTCGCATGGCACCTAAATCTTTGTAGTGAATCAGTTCAACAACCGCCGCCCGATCAATCTCATTTACGGGTCGATCCCCAAGCACGGGATTCACCCATTTTCGAAGGGCTCCTTCGGCTTTATCGCGACCGCGTGAGTTATCAGCAAACTCCCCTTCGGCATCAGCGGCATCAAGCCACATCAAGGCAACCTCTCGAAAAGGCTTTCCCCGTCTAGCCTCTTCTTCAGCCTTACGCCTCGCTTCGGTCTTTTGAGCTCTCTCACAATCCCGCGCTTTCTTCGGGTCGATACCTTCAGCAATTTGCTGAGCGTACGTCAAGGCCTGCTTTCGAGCTTGCTCTAGCGAAACGGCGGGATAGCTACCTAAGCCCAACTTACAGCCGCGAAAGCTTTTTGTTTTCTGCTTGCGGTACACCCAAAAAGCAATTAGCCCCTGTGCTCCTCTCCGGAGAGTCAGGATTAGCCCCGGCGCATGACCATCCCCCAACTCTAGAGAATCGCGCTCGGCTTTCTTGATTGTGCTAATCGCCGCATCTATGGCTTTCACTGTGAGAATTTTGGCTTTTCTAGACATTCGAGCCCACCTGTTTTTCTGATTAGCCTCATATGGAGAGGTGCTCACAGGCTAATTTAGCTGATGTCTTTTTAGGCGGGCTCAAAAACGGGCTAAAAATTCCGCGCTTCCATGAGTTGCGGTGGGACGCGCTGAGACGCTAAAAAAGTTAATTAATTGATAAAAATGAAAAACCCATACTGCATGGGACAGTATGGGATGCCATTTTGGTCCCCAGAGAGAGACTCGAACTCTCACGGTTTTACCCGGCGGATTTTGAATCCGCTGCGTCTACCATTCCGCCATCCGGGGAGCCGGCAGAGTATGCCACATCTTCAGTCGGAAAGCTTTGTTATCTGCTGTTCCGGATCGATCTTTTTGACGCGATCGATGAGTTTTTGAATGCCTGTACCATCGGGCGCAGTCCAATCGGGCTCAAGTTCTGCCAAAGGCACCAGCACAAAGAGCCTTTCATTCATGCGGGGATGCGGGAGAAGAAGCTCCGGCGTCCCGCTTCTGACGTTTTCAATCGACAGAATGTCGATGTCGAGCGTCCTCGGCGCATTGTGCACGCCCGCAGGACGCACCCGTCCATGCGCGAGCTCAATTTTCTGCAGGAGATGAAGGAGGCTGAGAGCCTCTCCATCCCATTCGAGCGCCGCCGCCGCATTCACATATTCCGGACCCGAGGAGTCCACCGGAGACGTTCGGTAGAAGCTGCTCCGGCGAAACGCACGAACGCCGGGAATCGCCTTGATTTCCTCTATTGCCGCTTCGAGCGCAGCTCTCGGATCTCCGAGATTTGCGCCAAGGCTCAGCCAGACTCCCGACATTATTCCTGTCCTTCCCTCGAGGTGCGGCGGCGCGGACGGCGACGTGAGCGGCGACGCCGTTCTCCGGAGGGCTGCGAAACGTCTGAACCCTCTGCAACCCTGCCCCTGCGCGCCTGATCAGCCGTCTGTCTCGCTTCTGCCTGCGCTTCGCGAATCATGGCGATGCGCGTATCGTCGTCGGCGTTTGCAAATGCATCCCACCATTGAGGAAGAGATTCCGGCACCTCCCCTACCTGACTGCGCAGAAGCAGGAAGTCGTAGCCCGCCCGGTAGCGCGGATGCTGCACCACTGAATAGGGCGTCTTTCCGGTACGGCGCTCAAGCCGCCCCTGCATGAGCCAGAGGTCATGCATGTCTGCCTGGAAGCGCCTTTGAATCGAGATGGTGTGGCATTCGGTCTCAAGCACCTCAACCGCAGCCTCATGGAGCGCGGCAATGCGCGAGAGTCCTCTTGTTTCCTCGTTGTACTGCCAGCGGCGCTTCACCTGCGGCCAGAGAAGCGTGCCGAAAAGGAAGAAGGGAGAAATCTTTTTGCCGATTGCCAGCCGCTCATCCGTGCGCCTCAGGGCAAGCATCAGGAATTCCTCGCCTTCGGGCGATGAGAGCAGGTGGTCGAGCACCGGGAGAAGCGCGGCTGAAAGCCCGTCATCACGCAGGCGCTTCACGCATTCCACGGCATGACCGCAGGTAAGGAGCTTCAGCACCTCGTCGACCAGGCGCGCCGTCGGCACGTTTTTAAGGAGCTTCGCCATGCGGGAAATCGGCTTTTCCGTTGCGGGTTCAATCTGAAACCCGAGCTTTGCGGAAATGCGCACGGCTCGGAGCATCCGAACCGGATCCTCGCGATAGCGTTCCGCGGGCTCGCCGATCATTCTTAGGCGGTGCCTGGCGATGTCCTCAAAGCCATGGTGATAGTCGTAGACCTCTTCAGTCGCCGGATCGTAATACATGGCATTGATGGTGAAGTCGCGGCGAGCCGCGTCCTCCCACATTTCGCCGAAGACGTTGTCGGAAATCACGCGGCCGCTGCCGTCCTTTCTGACGCCGGCACCCTCAAGCGCCCGAAAGGTCGAGCACTCAATGATTTCCTGTCCGAAGATGACATGCACGAGTCGGAAGCGCCGTCCGATGATGATGGCGCGGCGCTGACTTCTCTTTACTTCCTCCGGCGTCGCATCGGTCGCCACGTCAAAATCCTTGGGCGTCACGCCGAGGAGCAGATCGCGCACGGCGCCGCCCACGATGTACGCACGATAGCCCCGGCGCTGCAGCGCTTCGCAGCAGCGCTTCGCCTGCCAGGAAACAAGCTCCGGATCAATGCCGTGCTCGGATTTCGGAATGATGCGCGGCTCGCGCACCAGCGTTTCCCGGGATTCTTCCGCGCCTAAAAAAGACTTCACGCGGCTTACGATAGCGTCAAACATTGAGGTTTTATTCCTTCTTCTTGTCAAAGAGCTCTACCTGCTCCCAGCCATGCCTGCGCGCAGCTTCGCGAAGCTTAGGGTCAGCATTGGCGGCAACGGCTCTTCCTGCGGGTTCAAAGCCCGCCGCAAATTCTAAAAGCGGAAGATCGTTAATGGAGTCGGACCAGGCTTCCAAAGACGTGGTTTTGCCATATTGGAGCTCGAGTTTTTCGATCCACTCCCGAACAAGAAGGAGCTTCCCCTCGCCATAGGAGTCCGAACCCACGATCTCTCCGGTAAAAGACCCGTCAGGGCGCTCCTCGGGCGTCGCCGCTGCGAGCCACCGGATGCCGAAAAGCTCCGCAATCGGTTCCGTCACGAAGCGGTGCGTGCCTGTCGCCAGAAGCAGTTCGTAGCCCGCACGGCGGCGCTCCATGAGAAGCGCAAGCGCTTCCGGGCGAATCGCCGGACGAATAATCCGGTCGATGAATTCCGCTCTCCAGGCATCAAGATCGCTTCTCTTCTCTGCCGCAAGGAGCGAAAACTGAAAGTGAATGAAGTCAAGCGGAACAAAGTTGCCCTGGCGATAGCTCTCGGCATACCCTTCAATCCGCTCAGCAAGGATCTCCCGGTCAAGACCGGCCTTCTCTACAAGCCAGTGAGACCAGGCATCTCCGGAGTCGATCGGCAGGAGCGTATGGTCAAGGTCAAATACAGCAAGCTTCATTGAATGGGATTAGTCAGAGTTCAGGATCTTTTTCTTCAACGCCGGACACCTTCACGGCCTCGCGGATGATCTGGAGCGTCACCCGGCGCTTGGAGTGCAGCGCAATCTGATTGGCCACATCCATAATGCGCGTGAGCGAACGCATGTCGCGCGGCAGGTGACGCGACATCCACTGCGTCATGTCGGGCGTAAGCAGGATGCCGCGCAACGCGGCCTGACGGGAGAGCTCTCTGAAGCGGTCCTCTTCGTTCAACGGTGCGACAAAGTAGCAGGGGCCTCCGAGAAGGCGGTTCTTCACGCCCTCAGGCAACGGGAGTTCCTTGGGCGGGAAGCGTCCGGCGCAGACGAGTCTCGCATCCGGATCTCCGTACACCGCATTCTGCAGCTGCAGAAGCTCCCGGGAATAACCTTCGTCGAGCATTTCGATGTCATCGACCGCATACTTCGCAACGCCCGGCTGATAAAGCGGCACGCGGAAATCCGACTCCGTAGAGCCCGGCAGAAAAGCCTCCAGCAGATGCGTGAGTCCGGCTCCCCGGGGACCGTAGATATAGAGAAACTTCGGGCCTCTCCCGGCAGCCATGCCGCAGAGCACGGCGAGCACTTCAGTATTCTCGCCGGGTATGAAATTTGCGAAAGTCGGCCGATCCCTTCCCTGAAGTTCAGGAAGGTCAAGAAGATATTGATCCGGCGGCAGGCTTGAAGATTCCACAGAGAGGAAGAGAGAACGAAAGAAAAAAAGAAACGGGATGCAGAACAGGCCCTTCAGGGAACCCCTCGAAGCGGCAATTCCAACGCCTCGAGAGTGTACTTCTTTTGACCGTTCCTCACGGCATTCCGCAGCTCATCCGATACGCTTCCAAACGCCCTATTTTCCCTGCCTTCCGAAGGCGCCTGACTTATACTTTCGCAACTCTTTTTTCCCTGATGGCCTTCTCTGTGAAGAAGAGTCCGCACGAACGGATCATTTCGCCGCAGAAGAAGTACTTCATTCTCTCTTGACTGAGTGATTCCATGAGCCAGCTTTCCTATGCCGCCGCCGGCGTTTCCATTGACAACGGCGATGAACTTGTCGAACGCATCAAGCCCGCAGCCAAGCGCACCCTGATTCCCGGCGTGCTCGGCTCCATCGGCGGCTTCGGCGCTCTCTTTGAGGTGAGCCGCGAATACCGCAACCCCGTGCTCGTTACCGGCACGGACGGCGTGGGCACCAAGCTGATGCTCGCCTTCCAGCTCGGCCGTCACGACACGGTCGGCCAGGACCTCGTGGCGATGAGCGTGAACGACATCCTCGTTCAGGGTGCCAAGAGCCTCTTCTTCCTCGACTACTACGCCTGCGGCAAGCTCGATGTTGATATCGCCGAGCGCGTCGTCAAGGGTGTTGCCAAGGGCTGCGAACTCGCCGGCTGCGCTTTGATCGGCGGCGAAACGGCTGAAATGCCCGGCATGTACCCGGAAGGCGAATACGACCTTGCCGGCTTCGCCGTCGGCGTTGTCGAAAAGGACGAAATCATTGACGGCACGACGATCCGTCCGGGCGATGTTGTGCTCGGCCTCGCCTCAAGCGGCCCGCACTCGAACGGCTTCTCGCTCCTTCGCAAGGTGGTTGAGGTCGCGAAGGCCGACTGGGATATGCCCTTTGACGGCGCGACGCTCGCCGACCGCGCCATGGCTCCGACCCGCATCTACGTGAAGCAGGTCCTCAATGTCATGAAGCAGGTGAAAATCAAGGGCATGGCCCACATCACGGGCGGCGGCCTCATCGAAAACGTGCCCCGCGTTCTGCCCGAAGGCACCCAGTGCCGCATCGACGGGAAGTCCTGGACGCGTCCGGCCATCTTTGAGTGGCTCGAGGAAAAGGGCAACATCGACCGTCACGAGATGTACCGCGTCTTCAATAACGGCATCGGCATGGTCGTCATTGTTTCGGCCGAGGATGCCGACCGCGCGATGAAGGCCTTTGAAGCGGAAGGCGAAAAGGTCTTCCGCATCGGCACGATCGAGACGCTGCCTGAGGGCGAAGCCCCCTGCATCGTGAAGTAAGTCCGGAATACAGACCCAAACTCCCGTGGGCTAGCACCAAAAGTAGTGCTTCCCCGCGGGAGGGGTGA
>OLZW01001763.1_pt1 | contig 15327 bp, 8 predicted proteins | sample 1674281 | NCBI WGS metagenome assembly OLZW01 (sample SAMEA103958157, study PRJEB25191) | human gut metagenome | biome: human-associated habitat [ENVO:00009003]; feature: intestine environment [ENVO:2100002]; material: feces | place: Germany | collected 2013/2015
TGCCACTGGGCGGCAATGACCGTGCCCGCGTCGGCGGCATAGATCGGCGTGCCGTAGGGGGCCGTGATGTCCACGCCGCGGTGTCCATAGGGCAGACTGGCCCACCGGCTGATGCCCGAATACCCCGGCACCGGCCAGAGAAAGCTGCCTGTGCCCAGCCTGCCGATCATGCCGCTTTTCAGCCGCGTGCCGCGGTGGATGACCTCCGGCACGGAGGCCTGCACAAGCTGCACATCCACCACGCGGGTGCTGACGACCTCGCCCGCCACGGTTGTGATCTCGCTGGTGACAAGCTCGCTGCCGTTCTGCCCGGCCTGTACGGTCTCGGTTTTGCCAAAATCCAGCCCTGCGTCCTCGATGGTCTGGGTCTCAAACGGCAGCTCCCGGGTCACGGTCTCGTACCGCACGGCCTTGACCTGCAAAAGGTCGTCCGCCCGCAGTGCGGCGGTCAGGTCGCGGTACGGTGTGATGGCCGCGGCAGGGTAGATGCCGTCCACCAGCCGCAGGGCGTGGACAAAGTCGGTCTGCACACCGTCGGTCTGCCACGGCGCACGCACAGCGTACAAAAACTCCCGCAGGTGGTCGCCCTCGTCGGTGACGAACCGCAGCGCGCCGTCCAGATAGACGGCGGTGCCCTCGGTGATCTCGCCGCCTGCGGCGCGCAGGATGGCATCTGCGGTCTCGCGCTCGGTCATGGGGCGGGTGTCGGCGTCGGCCATGACAAGGGTGTACGCGGGTTGGACGTCCCAGCCGACCACGCCGGTCAGGCGGGCCTGTACGTCGGCGCGGGCTGCGTCGAACGCCTGCTCGTCTGTGACATAGCCCACGACCTGCCCACCGACCTCGACCCGCAGCACAAAGGGCCGCGCCAGCGCGGTGCGCACGAACCATGCCAGCACCCCGGCGGCCAGCAGGGGCACGGCGTACCCCGCCAGCTGTCGCGGATGGGTGAGCGCTGCTTTAAAGCTGTCCGCCGCCCGCACTGCGGGCCGCAGCACCACAGCCAGCAGCGTAAGCAACGTCCGCGCCGCGCACAACGCCGCCGCCCGCACACCGCGCCCGATGCGCACAAGGGTGTATTCGACTTGGAAGCCGATGAAGTATAATAAATCTCCGAAGGTCAATGTATCACACTTTCCTGTTTCAACTGCCTGTAGGGGCCGGGCATGCCCGGCCCGCGGCCTTCCCGCAAGCGCTCGTCTGCCGGAAACTTGCGGGCCGCACATGTGCGGCCCCTACAATGCGCCCCTTACCGGCTCGGCACAAACCCCAGCAGGTCTACTCTGCTGCCGTCCACGCGCAGCTCCAGGTGCAGATGATACCCGCCGCCCGCGCCGTAGACATTGCCGGTGTTGCCCACATACCCGAGCAGGTCGCCCTTCTGCACGGCGGCCCCCTGCGCCACGGCGATGCTGCTCATGTGGGCGTACAGGCTGTCGTACCGGTGGCCGTCGTCCGCGGTGCCGTGGCTGACCTGCACGCAGTTTCCGTAGCTGTTCATCGTCCGCGCGGCGCTGACGACACCGTCCGCAATCGCATAGATGGGCGTGCCGCCCGGCGCGGCAAAATCGGTGCCGCGGTGGGGGATGCCCCAGGGGTCCGGCTCGGCAAACTGCGTCGTGATGCGCCCGTAGCTGTCCAGCGGGCAGCGGAAGTCAAGGCTCGTCAGGTGCAGGTCCGCCGTTGTGTAGCGTCGGCTCTGCTCCCGCACATAGGCGTCCAGTGCGGCGGTGGCGTCCTCATACGCCTTTTTCGCGGCATCGGTCACGGCGGCCTGTGCCTGGGCCGCGGCCTGCTGGGCGGTCAGCGTGCTGTTCGCGTCGAGCAGTGCGGCCTCCAGCGCGGTCTGTGTGTCGGCCAGCGCCGCCTGCTGCTGCTCAAGTGCCGCCTTGGCATCGGCGGCCTGCCGGGCAGCCTCGTCCGCTGCGGCGCGGGCCTGCTCCAGTGCGGCGGCCTCGGCGTCCAGCTCGGCCAGAACCGTGCTGTTCCGCGCGCTCATCTGCTGCAAAACCGCGTCGAACGTCAGCAGCTGGTACAGGCTTTTGGCCTGTGCCAGCAGCCAGACGGCTCCGCCGCCGTCCAGCCGCTGCATCGCGCGCAGCTGCTCACGGCAGACGGCCAGCCGCGCGTCGTACTCGGCCTGCTTGGCGTCCAGTGCGGCGCGGGCGGCGTCCGCCGCGGCCTGCCGCTCGTCCAAAACGGTCTGTGCATTTTGCACGGCGTCGGTCACGGCGGTAATTTGCCCGGCCAGCTCGGCGGCCTGCCCGGTCAGGGCGGCAACCTCGCGCTCGGTCTGCGTCTGTTCGTTTTGCAATTCTTCCAGGGCCGACTGTGCGGCCTCGTACTCCTGCCGCGTCTCGGTCTGCTTTTGCGTTAATTCGCCCTTTTTATCATCCGCGTAAGCGATCAGGCCCGAAAAAAGGGCACAAAAAAGCAGCCCCGCCGCCAGAGCAGCGGCGGGGAAGTGCCTGTATTTCATCTTGTTACTCCGCTAATAGGGCAGTCCCGGTCAGGTCTGCAGGCGCGCCGTCCTGCCGCGCCTCAAAGTGCAGGTGCGGCCCGGTGGAATTGCCGGTGCTGCCCACATATCCCAAGACCTGGCACTGAACCACGGACTGCCCGGCAGAGACGAGCAGCGACTTCATGTGCTGATACTCCGTTTCCAGCCCGCCGCCGTGGTCAAGCACGACATAGGTGCCCTTTTCAGCATCGTAGTCGGCGGTGGTCACGATGCCATCGGCAACGGCGTAAACCTCCGCGCCCTCCTCAGCGGCAAAGTCAATGCCGGGGTGGCCGTTTTCGGGGTCATAGCCGCTGACCTGCGGCGGGGGCGCGACCGGCAGGGTAAAGAGCTCCACGCCGGAAAGGGCTGCGGCTCCATCGGCGGCAGTCACCTGGTCGGAACTCGCATTGCGCACAGCTTCGGCCAGGATTTCATCTGCCTTTTCCTGCGTCAGTTCGGCGGCATCGCTGCCGTCGTAGGCGGTAAAATAGCGCGGCTCCACCAGCGTGCCGTTGACATGCATCTCAAAATGGCAGGCGTTGCCGGTTGTGTAGCCGGTATGCCCCACGTACCCGATGACCTGACCGGCGGTCACGGTCTGCCCGGGCACAACGGCGCAGGACTTCATGTGGGCGTACAGCGTGACCCAGCGCAGCCCGTCGGCGTCGGTACCGTGGTCGATCTCCACAAAATTGCCCCAGCTGTAATGCTCCTGTGCGGCCAGCACAACACCGTCCGCGGCGGCGTAAATCTCGGTGCCCTCGGCGGCATGCAGGTCGTCGCCCCGGTGGCCGCTGTCCTTGCTCATGAAGCGGGAAATGTATTTGTACTGCACCGGGCAGGCAAACCGCGGACTGTTGGCGGCGTCACTTAACGTCGGCAGCGTCGCGGCGGGCATGGCTGCAGGCGTCTCCGTGGGCGCAGGTGTCGGTGTCGGCGCTGCAGTCTCGGCAGTGGCGGCGGGCGGCTCCGGCGCGGCGTGGGCTGCCTCTACCTGCGGGCGCACCATGCAGGCTGTCACGCTGACGCCCACGGCCACGGCGCAGAGCGCCAGTGCCCCCGCACCCAGACGGCGGTAGTGCAGCAGGTGCACAATGCGCTCCTTCACGCTGCCCTGCCCGAAGGCAAGACTTCCGGGTGTTCGGATGGGACGTCCCTGCATGGCAAACTGCAGCAGGCTCTCACAGTAGGTGCTGCGCTCGGCCAGCGTGCAGCCCTGCACGGCTGCTTCGTCGCAGGCGGCCTCCATGTCGTGCTCAAAGGCGCGCAAGGCCAGCCACGCCAGCGGATTGAACCAGTGCAGGCAGACGACGGCATAAAACAGCGGCTTCACCAGCGGGTCGCGGCGGCGGATGTGGGTCCGCTCATGCAGCAGCACAGCCTGCCGCGCCGGGCCTTGCAGGCTGTCCGGCAGGTAGACGCGCGGGCGCACAAAGCCCAGTGTGAACGGCGTGGGCACGCACGCCCCGCCGTAGCAGCCGTCGGGCGTTTTGCAGGCCAGCGCCACACAGCGCTTTAATTTCAGGTAGCCGATGCCCCCGCGCACAGCCAGCACCAGCACACCGACCAGCCAGACCGCCGCCAGCGCGTGCCACGGCGTCAGCCGGGCGTACCAAGGCAGCGGGGCCGCAGCTGCGGCTGCGGCGGGGGCAGGGGATAGCAGCGGCAGCTCGCCCAGCTCCTGCACGGTGTCGGCGGCAGCGGCCAGCGGGGCGCTCTCCGGGCGGGGCAGCTTCAGCGGGATGCCCCACGGCAGCACAAACCGCAGCCCTACGGCCAGCCACAGCCAGCACAGGAGACGACTGGGCGCATGGGCGCGGCGCAGGGCCCTGCAGACCAGCCACGCCGCCAGCGCGGCCACACCGCCGCGGGCGCTCAACAGCAAAAAGGCAAGAACGGTACTGCGCATGGCTATTCCTCCTTATAGCGGGCGGCGTCGAGCAGTGCACGGATCTCGGCGGCCTCGGCGTCGCTGATGGGCTTTGAGTTCAAAAACGCGGCCACGAACCGCGGCAGACTGCCGTCAAAGGTCTTGTCCACCACTGCGGCGCTCTCGGCCTGCTGGACGTCCTCCTTCTTAATAAGGCTCGTCACGCGGCCATCGGCGTTTTGCAGCACGCCGCGCTCACAGAGCTTTTTTAAAACGGTGTAGGTCGTGCTTTTTTTCCAGCCCAGCCCCTCGGCGGCCAGCGCGACCAACTGCCCGCTGGGCAGCGGCTCGTTGTCCCACACAAGGCAGGCAAAGCGGTATTCGCCGTCAGCAAGGCGAAGCGGTTCATGATTCAGCATAGGGAAAGCTCCTTTTGGTTTATTGCAATAGACCTATCTCTGCCTATAGTCTACTACGATAGACCAAAAATGTCAATAAAAAATCCCCGCCGGTGGTGCACGGTGGGGACATCAAATCCAGAAATGGAATAAAAATTTATGTATTATTCGATGCTTTTGAAATTTTTATCCCTTATCCGTAATTTCTGAGTTCGCCCGCTGGGAAATTTCCATTATAATATAGGGAGTAAATTGAAAAGGAGTACCCAGCGATGCGAGCAATAAACCTGAAAACGAATCATCTTACCGCGCCCCTTGGCATGGATGCCGGGCCGCTGTTTTTGTCTTGGCAGTGCGTTGACGGCGTGTGCCAGACTGCCTATGAAATTGAACTGACCGCGAACGGCGAGACTGTTTGGCACAGCGGCAAGGTGCAGAGCGCCGCCGTGCACGCCGATGCCCCGACTGTGGGCGGCTCCCGCGTGCGTGGGTGCTGGCGCGTGCGCCTGTGGGACGAAAACGACACCCCCGGCGCGTGGAGTGAGGCGCACTTTGAAACGGGCTTGGCGCAAAGCGACTGGCAGGGTGAATGGGTAGACCCCGAAACGGAAGAACCCGACATCCCCGGGGATGATGCCATCAACGCCTTTGCCCGCCCCAACTGGGAGCGCAAGCAGGCGGAAAAAGAAGCCGCAGGCAAGGGCGCAGCCGAGCCGTACAAGCCCCATCGTCCGGCATCGTACCTGCGCAAAACCTTTACTGCAGCCAAGGGTGAAGCGCGGCTGTACATTACCGCCAAGGGGCTGTATGCGGTATGGCTGAACGGTGTACGTGTCGGGAATATGGTTTTAGCTCCCGGCAGCTTTACCGGCAACAAGCACCTTGCGGCACAAACATACGATATAACGCGATATTTGCGTGACGGCGAAAACAAGCTGCTGGTTGCCCTTGGTGACGGCTGGCACCGCAGCACAGGCGGCGTTGACGGTGACCGCGACTTGTTCGGTGATACGCTGGGCGTGCTGTTTCAACTGGAGGTGGACGGCCAAGCCGTCTGCGTTTCTGACGGCACAATGCAGGCAACGCAGTGCGGGCCGATCCGCCAGAACGATATGCAGCAGGGCGAGGTCTATGACGCACGGTTCGAAGGCAGCTTGACCGGCTGGCACGGCGTGCGCGCCTACCGCGACGACCTGCCCATCACCGGCATGAATACCGTGCCGATTCTGGAACACGAAGCCTTCCCCGGCAAGCTGCTGCAAACGCCCAACGGCGAGACCGTGCTGGATTTTGGGCAGAATATCGCCGGCTATGTGGAGATGGCGCTGACCGCCCGCGCCGGACAAAAGGTCAAGCTGACCTGCGGCGAAGCGCTGGACGAAAACGGCAACTTTACCCAGGAAAACTTCCAGGACCGTGCCCGCCACAAGGAGGGCGGCACCGCCCAGATGTTGGAGCTTGTCTGCAAAGAGGAGAAAAACCACTTCAAGCCCCACTTTACGATCATGGGCTTCCGCTACGCCAAGGTCGAAACCGACGCCGACTTGACCGATGCTGTGTTTACTGCCCACGCCGTCTACTCCGATATGGCGGTGACAGGCAAATTTGCCTGCGGAAATGGCGCGGTGAATCAGCTTGTCAAGAACAGCATTTGGAGCCAGAAGGGCAACTTCTGCGATATCCCCACCGACTGCCCGACCCGCGAACGCGCCGGCTGGACAGGGGATATGGGCGTGTTTATCGAAACCGGCCTGACCCTGATGGACTGCTACCCCGTGGCGGAAAAATGGCTGGCGGAGTGCCGCTTGAACCAGTACCCGGACGGGCGCATGGCGAACATTGCCCCGCCGAACGCCCGCCCCGGCTATATGACCCCGATGCTCTGCATGTCGGCAGGGTGGGGCGATGCGGCGATTCTGGTGCCGTATGCCCTGTACAAACGCACGGGTGACCGCAAAATTCTGGCGGACAACTACGAGATGATGCAGCGCTGGTACGGCTTTTTGCTGGGACGCGCACAGCAGACAACCGATGAGCAGCAGGGCGGCGATTACGCCAAGTTCACCGTTTTAAACGGCATGGATTACGGCGAATGGTGCGAGCCGGGCATCACCCCCATGCAGGCGATGATGAACCCGCGCAAGAGCGTTGGCACGGCGTATCTGGCCTACTCCGGGCGCTTGCTGGCAGAAGTAGCGGAAGCACTGGGCAAGGCGGACGATGCCGCCAACTACCGCGGCACCGCCGCCAACGCGGTAAAAGCCTACCGCGCGGCGTTTACCGAGAACGGCGTTATCAAGTCTGACCGTCAGTGCGAGTATGTCCGCGCCATTGCCTTTGCCCTGCTGGGTGAGGACGAAAGCAAAGCGGCTGCCGCAACGCTGAACCAAATGGTCATCGAGAACGGCTTCCACCTGAACACGGGCTTTTTGTCTACGCCGTTTTTGTGCGATGTGCTGGCAAAATACGGCTATACGGACACTGCCTACAAGCTGCTTTTGCAACCCGACGCCCCCGGCTGGCTGTATGAGGTCGGCAAGGGGGCGACTACCGTATGGGAGACATGGACGGGCATTGACGAAAACGGCAAGCCCCACGAATCCCTGAACCATTACAGCTACGGTGCGATTTGCGGCTGGCTGTTCGGCGGCGTGTGCGGCATCCGGTACACGGACGGCGCACTGACGATTGCACCTACGCCCGACAAATCGCTGGACTGGGCAAAAGCCACCTACGATTCCCCAGCCGGGCGCATTGTAAGCGGCTGGCGGTATGACGGCGACGCGGTGAACTATGAGTTTGAGATCCCTGCCAATCTGACCGCCGATGTCACCCTGCCCGACGGACGCAAGCTGACCCTTGCCCCCGGAAAGCACACAGTATAATAGGAAAGCGCCTGCCCTGCCGTTAATTCTACGGCAGGGCAGGCGCTGTTTTTGATAAACTGGAATTTTATTCTAATGCTTTTTTTAAATCCAAAACAAATTGCTTTTGATGTTTCCTCAAATAGGATTTTACAAAAGGCTTCATAAACCACTTTTTAGGTATCACATTCTCTGTAAAATCAACTTGTGTTTTATTTCCCTTTGCCATAAAAACACCAATCCAATGTCCTGCCATATTGCTATTTTCCATGTCAAATTCCCAGCGTCTATATGGCTCAACAGCAGTGATAGAAAATGTAGTTGCATATCCGTCTTTCGTATATTCAATAAATTGTTTCTCATTAATGATTTCTGTTTTGCTTAAATCACTTCGCCATGAACTATATTTATCAACAGCAAAGACAATATCCCAAACTTTATGAATATCATTTTCAAATATCGCCTTTATGTTTGAAACTGCCATTTTTATGCCCTCCAAATTCCGATTTATTGTATTAAGTATACCACGCAGAAAATGTAAAAACAACGGATTATACAGCATACCCCCTGTCCCGGTATGGGCAGGGGGGCTTATTACATATGCTTTTCCAAATATTCGGCACTGATCTGCAAACTCTTTATGGGGGAGTTATCCACCCAGTTGCGGTGGCTTTCCAAAATCACGGCATCCACGCCGACAGAAAGAGCCTGTGCCATCAGACTGTCGAGATCCATATTGCCGGTACCCAGCTCCATGCTGTCGGTTTTCAGAATCGGCGTCACGGCGCTGCCCGAAATGCGGGTGCCGCGGTCATTGATGTGCCACAGCTTCATGCGGGTTCCCAGACGCTGCATCCACGCAAGCGCATTCGCGCCGCCCTCGGTGAACCAGTAGCTGTCAAACTCAAAGTTGACGAACTGCGGGTCGGTCTCCTCCAGCAAAATGTCGTAGGCACGCTTTTCGGCGTTCACATGGCGCAGCTCGCAGTTGTGGTTGTGGTAGAGCAGCTCCACGCCCTCGGCCTTCAGCGCCGCGCCCGCCTTGTTCAGCCGTGCGGCAAGGTCGTGCATCGAGGCTTCATCGCCGTAATCAAAGCGATACATTCCGGTAATAACGACATACTTAGTGCCAAAGCTCTTGGCTTCGTCGGCCACGGCCTTGGCGTCGCGTTCCAGACTGCCCAAATCGGTGTGCAGGCTGACGACCTGCAGCCCCGCTTCTTTGACCAAAGCGTGCCAGTCGAGGTTGCCGCCCTTGCCCACGGGCATGCCCGCCGCCTTGGTCAGCAGCCGCACCATAAAGCCGATGGGGTGGATCATAAACCCGCACAGCTCAATGCCGTCATAGCCTGCGGCCTTCATGGCGGCCAGCGTCTGCCGTGCCTCGTTTTCGTTGCTTAAAACGGTTCCCAGCATAAACTGCTGGACTGCTTTTGTGGGCATGGTTCAGCCCTCCATCTTGATAATTTTCCCCGTTGTGATGCCGTTTTCGTTGAAGCTGTCCACGCAGACATAATAGTCCTGCCCGGCCATCAGCGTAGAAAGCGTGACCTCATCGGCATCATAGACAAGCCAGCTCTGGTACAGTTTATCCGGTGCACTGCCGTAGCGCACATTGCAGCCCTGCGCGTTCTCGATATGCTGCCAGCTGATTTTGCCGTCCAGCGCATCCACGCGCACGGCTTTGGTGTCGGCTTGGGCAGGGCGGTCGCCCTCGCCGTTGCCGAACACCCGCAGCCCGCTGACGCGCAAGGTCTGCCCGTAGGGCAATTCACCGCCTGTCACGCGGATATACCGCGCACGGATGCCGTCGGCATATTCATAATAGCCGTTGGAGCATTCGCGGGCGACATCCTCGCGCAGGGTCCATACCTTGCCGTCCAAGCTGGTTTCAACAGTGTAATGCGAAATCTGCGGGCGGGTTTCGATGTGGCGGGTCTTGCGGTCATCGCCGTAGCTGTCAGCAGGGAAGTCCACCGCCAGCGCTTCGTCCGCCATATTGACCTGAACCGCCCGCACATCGCAGTCCCTGCCCAAATCCACGCAGAGCCATTCGCCGGGCTGGTCGCTGCCCGCGCTCCACCAGCGGCGGCAATCCTCGTCCACGGCATTCACCGGGTCGCTGCCCTCGGCGGTGGAGGATGCGGTCACGGTCTTGCGGTAGCTGAGCAGCATCCACTTGGGCTGCTGGCTGGCGGCGTCAAATTTGCCTGCCGGGATTTCATGCGGATAGTCGGCAAAATTCTGGTTGCAGTAGAGCACGCCGTCCTTGTCAAACCCGGCAGGGAACAGCCCCACGCGGCGCTCAAAGTCGTGGTTGACCGAAATGCGCATCGTGGATGCGTGCCAGTAGTTGCCGTATTTGTCGGCAATCGTGCTGCCGTGTCCGGCACCCGTCATAAACCCGCCCGGCTTGGCGGAAAACGGGTTGGACGCCTGCAGCGTGAACGGTCCCAGCGGGGACTTGGATGTGTACACGCCGTCGGCGTAGGTGTTGTACTGGGTGCCGGGGCAGGCGTATTGCAGATAATACGTACCGTTGTGCTTTGTCATAAACGCGCCCTCGATATAGGGCTTGCCGACGGCGTTGAACATGGCGGTCAGCACTTCGGCGTTCAGCCCCGGCATCTGCGCCATCTGGGGCGGCAGCTCCAGTTTGCCGGTTGCCTCGTTATAGAACGGCTTCATGGACTTGTAAAGCACGCTGCTCTCTTTATCCACGATCCCGTTGTTACCGGGGCGCTCATAGCCCAGTTCTTCTTCGCGACCAAAGATCAGTTCTTTTTTCTCGCCGATGGGTGTCATGGTTTCGGGGTCAAGCTCCACGCCCCAGATGGGCGAGGTGTTGGAGCAGCCCCAGTAAAAATAGACGCGGCCATCATCGTCCCAGAACATATCCGGGTCCCAAAAGGCGAACGGAGCGCTGACCTCGGTAAACGGCTTGGTCAGCGGGTCCGCCGTGCGTAAAATCGGGCAGCTGCGCCCCTTGCGGCTGGCAGAAAAATAGAGATACTCGCCGACCTGGCGCACATCGGGGGCGTAGTCGTAAATGAGCAAATCGGGGTCGGCGTGGAAGTCCCAGTGCAGCAGATCGTCCGAGTACCAGAACCCTGCCGACATCGAAACAAACAGGTAGTATTTACCTTTGAAGTACACCAGTGTCGGGTCAGCGCCCTCGCGGAAACCGGCGATGCGCTCACCCTCCTTCATATGCTGGTAGCGGTAGCCCAGATCCAAGGGGTTGCAGTAGGTTTTCATCGTATTACACATCCTTTTTGATACCCTGCAAAACGCGGTTCAGCTGTTTGATGCTCTCGGCATCTGCACCGGCCTGCTTGAGCATACTCTCCACGGTCATGCGCTGCATGGCGCGCTCCATCATGGCAACCAGCGCCGGATTATCTTTTACGGCGGCGGCTACATCACCGCGGGCGGCAGCCGCCTTGTCGGTAATGGCCTTCAAAACGGGGCCCACCTTGGCATCTGCCATGGCTGCGGCCATATTGTCCTTGACGCTCCAGCAGGTTTCGTCCAGCTCGCCGTCAAACCAGTTGTTCACGACCTGACGGTTGGACATTGCGTAGACAGGGTTCGGCTCAGCAGCCTTGTTGACCAGAATCACGCTGGAATATGCCCCCGCGCGGGCCTCAATGCTGTGCTTGCCGGTGATGGGCACATTGAAAACAAACACTTTGTCGCCTTTTTTCGTTTCGACCAGGTGTCCGTCCTTGTACAGCGAAACCTCCGGGAGGTTGGAGTATACTCTGACCTCGGTCACATCCTCCGTGCGGTCCACATAGCGGCTGCCGCAGGTGTGTACAAAGGGCTGCTTGCTCCAGTAGGCCTTGTACAGGTAGAAGGCGTCCTTTTTGATTTTGCGGTCAAAGGTGACAAGGCCCTTTTGGTTCTCGCCGTTTTTGCCGCCCTCGTCGCGCCCGTCGGCGGCAAAGTCGAACATATTCCAGACATGGGTTGCCCACAGCCACGGGCGGTCAGCAATCATTTTTGCCATGTGCTCGTGATAGACGCACTGGTAGGTTTCGGTATAGTCGCCCTTTTCGGGGTGGGCGCTCTGGTAGGCGGGGTTGGCGTCCGCGCCGTACTCCGAAAAACCGATGCAGCGGTCCGGGTATTTGGCGTGGTAGGTATCAAAAAAGTCATCGTTCTGGTCAAGCTCGCCCAAGTACCAGCCAAAATACAGGTTGTAGCTGTTCACATCGGGAATTTCCAGAATCGGGCTGGTGATTTCCAGCATAAAGACGTTCGCCATCGTGGTCGGACGGGTCGGGTCAAGGCGGTGCGCCAGTTCGTTCAAGGCGCGGTGGTTTTCCAGCAGCTCCTCATTGACAGCCGACGCAGCGGTGATCTCATTGGACAGCCCCCACACGGCAATGCAGGGGTGGTTGTAGTTCTGCACGATGAGTTCTTCCATCTGGGTCAGCGTGTTGGCGCGCCCGTTGTGCATGTGCATCGTGATGTAGGGGATTTCCGCCCAAATCACGACACCCTTTTCGTCGCACAGATCATAGAACGCCTGCGCGTGCTGGTAGTGGGCAAGGCGGATGGAGTTGGCGCCCATTTCAAGGATCAGCGCCATATCCTCCTCCATCATCTCTTTGGTGATGGCCACACCCGCGCCCTTGCGGTCCTGATGGCGGGAAACACCACGCAGGGGATAGGAGCGCCCGTTCAGGATAAAGCCCTTCTGCGGGTCAATTTCAAACTTGCGGCAGCCGAAGCGGGCGGTCTCGGTCTCGCCATTGTCCAGCCGCGCAGTCACGGTGTAGAGATACGGGTCATCAAGACCGTCCCACAGGTGGGCATGCTCCAGCGTGAACACGGCTCTGGCGGTGCCGTCCTTGACGGTACCGCTCGTCTGCTGGCCACCCAGTGTGAAGCTGACACTTTCGGCACCCACCACAGCGGCCTCCACCGTCACTTCACAGCGACGGGCGTCGAGGTCCGTGACAATCGGCGTGACCCTGACAGGCACCGCGCCGTTTTCAGCAAGGGCAAAATGAGCAGCGGGCACAACATGCAGCGTTACATCGCGGTAAATGCCGCCGTAGAAGGTGAAATCGGCCTTCTGCGGGTAGACAGTGTCGTTGTCGCTGTTGTCAACATTCACGCGCAGCAGGTTGCTGCCGTTGCGCAACGCATCGGTAATGTCCACGCAAAATGCAGAATAGCCGCCCTTATGCTCAGCGAGCTTTTGCTCGTTCAGATAGACCTCGGCGGTCATGGCAACGGCGTCAAACTGCAAAACGGCGCGTCCGTTTTCCGGCAGGACGATGTCAGGCAGCACGGTGGTGTAGCAGCAGGTGCCGCGGTAGTAGTCATTGCCACCGTCCTGCCCGTCGATGGCGTTCCAGGTGTGGGGCAGGGTGACGGGTTCGTCGTGTCCTTCTTTGGAAAAAATCCAGTTCTGGTTCAAAAGAATTGTCTTGCTCATAACATGACTCCTTATGTGTGGATTTAACTTCAAAGAGCCGAAAGGGCGGCAAACCCTTTCGGCTTTTGTGGGATGGGCTTACTGAAGCTGCTCTTTATAGAACTCGGACTGCGCAGCGGCCTTCTTCTCGGCAATGCGCTTTTGGACGTTGACCATTTCCTCCTTGGTCAGCGGGCAGTTGCGCATGGCAACCAGCGTAATGATCCAGCCGATGATAGGCAGACCGAACTTGAGTGCCATGGTCATCCAGAAGATGGCCGGGGTGGAAGGATCCGTGGGCTGGGGCATCGTGGTGGTGTAGCCCAGCAGCGCCACAGCGCCGGTAGCGATCACAGCGGCAAAAGAGGTGATGAGTTTATCGACCAGGCTGTAGGTGCCGGAGACAACGGCGGGGATATAACGCCCGCTGCGGTCCAGCTCAAAGTCAATGGCATCCGCCATGTACGAGGTGTTGGAGGTGGTGATGCACATATTGGAACCGTTCTGCAAAAGGGTCAGCACCACATAGATGATCATGGCCGGGCTGCCCATGACGCCGATCTGCTTGGGGTCAATGACAATGAAGAACACGACCAGAACGGCGGTAATAACCATACTGATGCAGGTGAAGTTGACAATGCCCTTTTTGCTGCCGTGCTTACCGACATACTTGGCACCGAACGCTGCAAAGAAGATGGACGGGATCATGCTGATAACAGTCAAAATCGTGGCAAGACCCATATTGCCAATCAAAATACCATTGATCAGCGTGCCGATGATGGCCTGACTGCCGACCTGCTGGGCCAGCTTATCAGAAGCATTGGAGGCAATGTAGCACTGCAGGGGTCTGTTGTTCTTGAGAACCTCGACGATGTCGGACATTTTCAGCGGTTCGGACTTTTTGGTGCCGACAAAGGTTTCCGGCTTATCGTAGGCAGAAACGCCCAGGCAGACCAAAACGGTGCCGATACCCGCGGCAAGCAGAGTCATATTGCAGGCAGCGGTCAGGAATGCCTGGTTGTAGGTGCCGCCGCATTTGGGCAGCAGCACGACATTGAAAACCATAGACATGATCATCGGCACCAGATAGTTGAAGGCGGTCGTCCAGACGCCGATGGTCGGGCGCTGGCGCGGATCATTCGTCATGATGGCGGGGATGGTCTGCGCAGTCATGTTGGTGATGGTGTAGCCGATGATGTAAACAATGTACAGCAGGGCAAACACCGGCAGGCCCAGCCCCTTGGACGAGAAGCCGGTGAACATTCCGTACAGGGCGAGCGCCTCAATCAGATAGCCCGTAACCAGCAAAATGCGTAGCTTGCCGAACTTGGTGTTGACGCGGTCATACACAAAGGCAAGCAGGGGATCGGTGATGCCGTCCAGAATACGGGAGCAGGTCAGGATAATACCGACGGCAGCAGTCGTGATGCCGTAGCCGATGCTGGCGGAATAGCTCGCCATGCCGATGAGAGAGTAGACGCTCATGCCGACAAGGCCGTTGCAGGCATAGCAGATGATTTGCCAAAGCTTGGCGCGGCGGTATTGCACGCCGTCAATTTCAGAAGCAGTGGGTTTCTTTTTGAACATTTTGTTTTCCTCCTAAAAATTCCGCGGTGGTTTTTCTCACTGACACCACTATACCAGAAGCAAAACGGCAGCAGGGGATAAAAATCAGCAGACGAGAAACAAAAATTCGTGCATTATTTCAAGCAACACGAAATATTGTCCTGCTTTGCTAAATAATACCCTCACGACTTGCGCTTGTTATGGTATGATACAGGTACAGAAGTTTCTTGATTTGTTTTAGACAGCACAGGTAAGGAGAAAATCATGCAGAAATTTGAAAAAGGTTTCTTTGTCGGCGCGGCCACTGCCGCCCATCAGGTCGAGGGCAACAACATTCATTCCGACTACTGGGCACAAGAGCAGCTGCCCCACACCAGCTTTGCCGAGCCGAGCGGCATTGCCTGCGACCATTATAATCGGTATGAGGAAGATATTCGACTGCTGGCGGATGCCGGGCTGAACGCCTATCGCTTTTCCATCGAATGGGCGCGTATCGAGCCGGAGGAGGGCAAGTTCGACCCTGCCGAAATCGAGCATTACCGCAAGGTCATTGCCTGCTGCAAGGCGCACGGTGTTGAACCTGTTGCGACGCTGCTGCACTTCACCAGCCCCAAATGGCTGATTGCCATGGGCGGCTGGGAGGCAGAATCCACGGTCGAATACTTCAAGCGCTATGTCAGCTATGTGATGGAGCA
>OLZW01001778.1_pt1 | contig 15238 bp, 9 predicted proteins | sample 1674281 | NCBI WGS metagenome assembly OLZW01 (sample SAMEA103958157, study PRJEB25191) | human gut metagenome | biome: human-associated habitat [ENVO:00009003]; feature: intestine environment [ENVO:2100002]; material: feces | place: Germany | collected 2013/2015
GTCCCGCACGCCAGCCGTATGGATGTCTTTGCCCGCAATGGCAAAAAGAGCTTCGAGTCCCGCGTGGGTGCGCCCCGACCGGATTCTTCTCAGTCCCTGGGAAACGAGAATCCGGTTGTTTTTGTCGAGCTTCACCACGTCGGCGACGGTGCCGAGGGCCACAAAGTCGACGAGCTGGTCGAGCCTCGGCTGTGTCTTGGCGTCATAGACGCCCCGCTCGCGCAGAAGCGCCCGGAGGGCAAGAAGGACGTAGTAGATGACGCCTACGCCCGCGAGGTTCTTCGACGGGAAAACCGAGTCCGCGCGGTTGGGATTGACGATCGCAACGGCGCGGGGGAGTTCGGGGCCGGGCAGATGGTGGTCGGTCACGATCACGTCGATCCCGAGCTCGCGGGCGCGGTCGACGGCAGGAACGGACGAAATGCCGTTGTCGACCGTAACGATGAGGGAGGGTTTCGGGTCGCGCGCGGCCACAATGTCGACCACGTTCGGGGTGAGGCCGTAGCCGTGCACCACGCGGTCGGGGACAAAGTAGGAAGCGCTGATGCCGAGCATCTGAAAGCCCCGGAGCCCCACCGTGCAGGCGGTCGCGCCGTCGCAGTCGTAGTCGGCGACGATGGTGACGTGTTCGCCCTTGTCGCGTGCGACGGCAAGCCTTTCAGCAGCTTCGCGCGTGCCTTCGAGCATGGCGGGCGGAATCATCCCCTGCCACTCCTGCTCAAGGTCCGAGGCTTCACTGATGCCTCGGGCGGCAAGTGCACGGGCAATGGGCGGAAGGAACCCGGCGCGTGCGAGCCTTTCGGCTGCATGGGGATCGTAGGTACGGGAAAGAATGCGCGTCATGCTGCTTCCTCCCCGTTGGTTTCGAAAGATTTGGGTTCAGAGTCCAAAAGCCAGTCTTCCGGCGAAACGACGTTTTTACGCTTCAAGAACCCGAGCGCGCCCCGCTTTTCGGGGACGAGCGTCGCGGAGGTTCCGTGACCGAATGCCACGATGACGTTGCCGGTCAGGTGCGCCGCTTTTTCCTCGCCGATCCAGTGATCGAGCTTTTCGAGGAGCTCCGGCACGCGCTTCGCCCACGCGTCCCAGTCGTGCTTCAACCACGCGTCGTAGAGGTCGTCAATGACGAGAATGCGGTCGCCCTCAGGGGCTTCGGGCCACTTCGCGTGCTTCAGCGTTCCGAGGTATGCCTTCGGGATTCCGGCGTCCTCGGCCCAGGCAAGAGCCGTGCGGTCATTCGTGATGACGGAGCGGAAGGTCGAGGGCGGAAAGACGGGAGCGGAGCGCCCGCCCCCGGAGAGCCAGAGGCCGCGGATCGCCTGGGTTTCGTCGGGAAGCGCTTCGCGGAGCGCCTCTTCGACCTTGTGAAGGAGTTCATCCACGCGCTTCTTGTCGGCCCCGAGCGCGAGATGCGGGAGGTGTCCGATATGGTCCTTCTCCATGCCGCAGAGGTCTTCGAACGGGCGCGCCGAAAAGTCGAGTCCGTCGCGCGTGGCGGCATAAAACGACTTCCCGGAAATCATGAGGCGCATGCCGGAATCTGCCAACACCGGATCCGCCGCGCAGGCGGCGCGGGGAAGAAGGGCTTCGGCAAAATCAAAGCGCGCGAGGCGCCCCGACGGATCCACGGTCCAGAAATTGATCGACCAGAATTCCTGATCAAGCCGGGGGCCGTGCTCCGACATCCATGCATAAGGGGCGATGACGGGCGCGCCCGTCCGATGCGTGAGCACTTTCCAGAGCCAGGCGCGGTGGGGCGAATATTCGTGAAGGGGCTCGGAGAGCCGCTGAATGCCGGGCGGTTCGCGCCTGGTCCCGAGCGCCGTGAGCCGCGTGCGGTCCGCGTCCGTTAGGGACGCAAGAACCTCACGGGCGCATCCTTGAGGCAGACGCGCGCCGGGAATGAGATAAAAGGCAGTTGTCATAATGGAAGGCATTGTAGCCGCCCGCACGCGGGACGCTCTCAGCATCCGGGACGTTCTCTTCTCGATGGACGGCTTCCGGTGCGCTGGCGCCCGGGTCTTCTTTAATCCCTTCTGCGCCTTCCCGGAGAGGCCGCTGCCGCCGGATCGCACATCTTTCCCGTGAACTCGAGGAAAAACAATTTGTTGCGCAATTCTTTTCCCGTCACCCCGGCGCTTTTCCCTTGACGCGGCCGCTAGAATGAGCGCCTTAAAGAAAATACTTCCAAAAGACCTTCCGCTTTCGGAAACGATCCGGAAAAGGGATTTTTTGTGCAGACGCCATTTGAATTCATGATCGGCCTCACTTATACGAGGCAGGGCAGAAAAGGCCGTCGCCGGGACGGCTTCATGTCCTTTATTTCCGGCATTTCCGTCGCGTCGATTGCGCTGGGCGTGGCCGCCCTCATCATCGTCCTTTCGGTGATGAACGGCTTTCAGAAAGAAGTCCGCGACCGGATGCTTTCCGTGATTCCTCATATCGAAGTGACGGCCGTGCCGGGCCCGCTGAAGGACGCTGAGGGACTCGCAAAGGAGCTTGAAGCCCGGGGCGACATCCTTGCCGCAGCGCCTTACGTGCAGGGGCAGGGGCTCTTTAATTCCGGCTCCGTCGTTCGCGGCGCGCTCGTGAAGGGCGTGGATCCCGCAAAGGAACCGGGCGTGAGCGAAATGTCGGAGAACATCTCCGGGGGCGCAGAATTGAAGGACCTGACGCCTAAGAGCTTCGGCGTCATCCTCGGGCGCGATCTGGCGCGAGCATTGGGCGTCCGTACGGGCGACAAGGTGGCCCTCATCGTCCCCGAAGGCAACATGACCCCGGCCGGACTCATGCCGAGGATGCGGCAGCTGACGGTCCTCGGGTACCTTTCTTCCGGCCACTATGAATACGACAGCACCATGGCGCTTCTCAATATTGAGGACGCTGCGGCGATTTTCCGCACCGGGGGTCCCCAGGGGCTGAGACTCCGCACGGCCAACATGAATCAGGCGCCCGCGATCGCGCGTTCGGTGGCTGAGATGCTTCCTGCGGGCGTCTATGCATCCGACTGGTCGCGTCAGAACCGCACGTGGTTTGCAGCCGTCCAGGTTGAAAAGCGCATGATGGGGATCATTCTCTTTCTGATCGTGCTTGTGGGCGCCTTCGGTCTCGTCTCCACCCTCGTCATGACGGTGAAGGAAAAGCAGGCCGACATTGCGATTCTGAGAACGCTCGGCGCCTCGCGCGCCTCCATCCTCGCAATCTTCATGATTCAGGGAACGATCGTCGGGATTGTGGGCGTGGCGGCGGGCGTCGCCGCGGGGCTCCTTGTTGCCTATAACGTGGGTTCCATCGTGAGCTTTATTGAAGGCCTCATGGGGGTCGAATTCCTCCCGAGAGAGATCTACTTCATCAGCTCCATGCCTTCCGACCCGCGGCTCTCCGACATCATTCCGATTTCGGTCTTCTCCTTCCTATTGTCCCTTGTCGCCACGCTCTACCCGAGCTGGCGCGCGGCAAGACTTCATCCTGCGGAGGCGCTCCGTTATGAATAACGCGAATGAACCCGTTCTCTCGGCGGCTCACGTCGCCAAGGCCTACCGCGATGGAGCCTCGGCCGTGCCGGTCCTGAAGGACGTGAACCTCACTGTGATGCCGGGCGAAACCGTTGCGATTCTCGGGGCCTCCGGGTCAGGAAAGTCGACGCTCCTTCATATCCTGGGAGGTTTGGACGCTCTGGACGCAGGCGAAGTTTCCATTGCGGGCGAAAAGCTTTCCGGGCTCTCGGAGTCGGAGCGCGGACGCTTGAGAAACCGGCGCCTCGGCTTCGTCTATCAGTTTCATCATCTGCTCCCCGAATTCACGGCGCTCGACAACGCGGCGATGCCGCTCTTCATCCGCCGCATGAACCGGACGGAAGCGCGCCAGAAGGCGAGGACAGCGCTCGAAGCCGTGGGCCTCGGCCACCGGCTCGACCACCTGCCGTCGCAGCTCTCCGGGGGCGAACGCCAGCGAGTGGCGATTGCCCGCGCGCTCATTACGGAACCCGCCTGCATCCTTGCCGACGAACCTACAGGGAATCTCGATGAGGAAACGGCCGAGCAGGTTTTTCAGTCGCTTCTTAAACTCGCGCACGAGAAGGGTGCAGCCATCGTCATCGTCACGCACGACCGCGACCTCGCGCGTCTCTGCGACCGCGTGGTGAAGCTCGCCGACGGCGCGATCGCACCCGTCGAAAAGAATTTCTAAAGCGCCAGGCTGCCATGGGCTTCATCGATACGCACTCGCACCTCTGGGTCCCGAGGCTTGAGGAGCATCTCCCGGAACTCCTCGCCGACGCCCGCCGCTCGGGGGTCGAAAACATGCTCCTCTGCGCCGGGGGGCCTTCGAACTGGGATCTCACCCGCGAGGTCGCCTGCGAAGCGGGGCTGGGGTATCTCCTCGGCATCCACCCGCTCGCCCTCGATGAAGTGGGCGACGGAACGATTGAGAAGCTTCGCGATGAGGTTCAGCGCCGGATGGAAGACCCCCACTTCATCGGCATCGGCGAAGTGGGTTTGGACGGCTTTGTGCCCGGCATTGATCAGGTGCTTGCCAGGGAAGTGTTTCTGGCGGAACTTCGGATTGCCCGGGAATTTTCGCTGCCGCTCTCGATTCACGTGAGGAAAAGCGGATCTCAGACGATGGGGGCATTGAGGCGCCTCCCGCCCCCTGGCGGTGCGGTTCACGCCTTCAACGGCTCCGACGTTGAGAGGGATGCGTTTCTTCAACTTGGCCTCCGGCTGGGATTCGGGGGCGCCTGCACCTACGCGGGCAGCAAGCGGATCCGCCGGCACCTTGCGGAACTCCCTGACGGCGCCTGGCTCCTTGAGACCGATGCGCCCGACATGCCGGGATCAAAGCGGCGGGACGCCCATGAGCGAGAGGGAAAGTCTCTTCTCACTGAACCCTCGGACATTCTTGAGGCCGCAAGGGCGGCCGCAGAACTCCGGGGCATCACGGTCGAAGAGGCGGCAAAGGTTTCGCGAGATGCCGCCATCGCCGCCTTCCCGAGGCTCTCGGGGCTCCTCGCATTGCCTGATGCGTTTGCGAAGCGATGAGGCTCCTCTCAAGCAATCTAAGACGATTCTTGAGGGCGTTCAGCCCTGTCCCGAGGGCTCTCGACGTAAACTAAATGGTTCGCACATACCCCTTAAAGAGCGCGCTCCAATGCGCGGCGCGCCTCTGATCCCCGGCCAGGATTCACTTTCGGCCCCATGAGGAGATTTCCCGTGACAGAAGCAAATATGGACCGCGTTCTCGTCGGCGTTTTCGGCCTTGACCGTCCCGGCATCGTATCCGCAGTGTCCTCCGTGATTACGCGCCACGGCGCAAACCTCGAGCAGGTGAGTCAGGTAACCCTTCACGGGCAGTTCGCCCTGATGTGCGTGGTGCAGAAGCCTGTCGACCTCGAGAAGTCCGTGATTGAGGACGACTTGAACGAAGAGATCCGCCGGCGCAAATTGAAGCAGGCCGTTCTTGTCCTCGACTTTGTTGAGCCCACGGAAAACCTTGAAGGCGAACCCTATGTGATCAGCATCTGGGGGCCGGACCGGAACGACATCATCACGACATTCTCCCGCATCCTCGCCGAACAGAAGATCAATATTGAGAGCCTGCGCGCCTTCCCGATTGAGGACGGCATGTCGCTTCAGGTCTTTGAAGCCCAGATTCCGCTCGAGGTCGACCGCCGGGCGCTCCACCGCACGCTGATTGACCGTGCGGGCGCGATGGGGCTGCGCTGCAATCTCCAGCACCGCGATATTTTCGAAGCCATTCACCGCGTGAAGGTGGACTGATCTGCCTCTCGATCCGACATACCTGAATTCTTAGGAAACCAAAAAATGCTGACAGACCGCGAGGTACTTTCCACCATCAACATGCTCCGCTCGGAGCACCTGGATGTCCGCACCGTCACGATGGGCATCAACCTCTTCGACTGCGTTTCATCCGACTTCGACAGCTTCGCCTACAAGGTCCGCGCCAAGATTTCGCGCTATGCCTCGAAGCTCGTTGAAACCTGCGATCTCGTGGGCGACCGCTACGGGATTCCCGTCGTCAACAAGCGCATTTCCGTCTCGCCCATCGGCACCGTGGGCGCCGCCTTCTCGCGCGACGAAATGGTGGCCGCCTGCCGCGTGCTTGATGAGGCTGCGAAGGAAGTTGGCGTCGACTTCATCGGCGGCTTCGGCGCCCTCGTTGAAAAGGGCATGACCCCGGGCGAAAAGAACCTGATCGATGCGCTTCCCGAGGCGCTCGCCACCACGGACCGCATCTGCTCCTCGATCAATGTGGGGTCGACGAAGGCCGGCATCAACATGGATGCCGTGCGCCTCATGGGCGAACGCATCCTCGACGTTGCAGAGGCAACGAAGGACCGCGACGCGATCGGGTGCGCGAAGCTCGTTGTCTTCTGCAACATCCCGCAGGACGTGCCCTTCATGGCGGGCGCCTACCTCGGCGTCGGCGAACCCGACGTCGTGATCGACGTGGGCGTTTCGGGCCCGGGCGTTGTGAAGAAGGCGCTTGACCGCGCCGTGAAGGCGAAGGGCGAGTACCTCACGATCACGGATGCTGCCGAAGTCATCAAGCACACCGCCTACAAGGTGACGCGCGTGGGCGAAATCATCGGAAACGAAGTCGCCAAGCGCTTGAACCTCCCCTTCGGCGTTGCCGACCTCTCGCTCGCTCCCACGCCGGCCGTTGGCGACAGCGTGGGCGAAATCTTCCAGTCGCTCGGCCTCTCCTCCATCGGCGCACCCGGCACGACCGCGATTCTCGCGATGCTGAACGACCAGGTGAAGAAGGGCGGCGTTTTCGCCTCCTCGCACGTGGGCGGGCTCTCCGGCGCCTTCATCCCGGTGTCGGAAGACAGTGCTATTGAAGCGGCGGCGCGCTCGGGCGCTCTCACGCTCGAAAAGCTCGAAGCCATGACTTCCGTCTGCTCCGTGGGGCTCGACATGATCGCGATTCCGGGCGATACGCCTGCATCCACCATCTCGGGCATGATCGCCGACGAAGCGGCGATCGGCATGATCAACGGGAAGACCACCGCGGTCCGCGTAATCCCGGTTCCGGGAAAGACCGTGGGCGATGTTGCGGTCTTCGGCGGCCTGCTTGGCGAAGCGAGCATCATCCGCGTGCCGGGCGGCGACGCTTCCGGCTTCGTGAAGCTCGGAGGCCGCATCCCCGCTCCGATTCATAGCCTGAGGAACTAAGTTCCTTCTTCTGGCCTTGATTCCCAAAGCCCCGGGCGTTTCGGCGTGCCGGGGCTTTAGTTTGCCTAAAACAAATGTATTGCATATTCAACTGGCGAAAACATGGGAGGGCTATTCAGGGTTAATACCACGCATGAAAGTGTTTACGGATCAGCAGAATGCGACGTTCGTCTGCTTTGCCTAGAGCGAAGCGCCAACTGACCACGATGACTAAGATCCATGACGAACGCTCAAATACGAACGCTCGCCCGGATGGCAATGAGCGACTCCTCGCAAGCCACCGCGGCCACAAAATTATTTTCTCTCCCTGAACCCCGAAGTACGTGGGACCTGAGAGAGAGGCGCCCCTCCATCTTCCGCGCTTTTCGATCCCGGCTGACGCCCATCGCGGCGGCGTGCTTCAGCATTGCGATGCTTCCTCTTTCAGCTGCCGAGGCAGACACGCTGGAGGATGAATGGGCTTCCGAACGGGTTGTTGCCGGAGAGGAGATCTGGGGGCCAGAAGAGGATCTTTCATTCATCAGTCGGCTCGAGATCGCTCCGAGCGGAAGCCTCAGGATTGAAGCGAATGCAGGAACCTTCGACGAGCTCGCTCTTCAGGGAGGCGCGCTGACGCTGGGTGAATGGGCATACAGCTTCGCGACCAATACGGAGATTTCTGAGCAAGGCCGCCTTCGGTTGGAAGGCCAGTCTCAAATGGAAATTGAGAACCTCAGCCTCAAAAATGGCCTGTTGGAACTCAGCGAGAATACGCAGATTGCGGGGGCAGTCGATGATGAGGGATCCATCGGAGGCGCCATTCTCCTCGGCGAAGCGGGCAGGATTTCCATGGAAGGCGGTTCTGCGGTCAATGTGAGTTGGTTTCAGGCGGAAGGCGGCACGATCGAGATGCGGGCGACGCCCTGGATTGAGGAAGGGGCGGATCCTGAAAGCGGAGAGTCTTTTGAGACTGTTTATCAGAGCGGGCTCTTCAATGCAGAAGTCTTTCACGCCGCGAAGGGAACCACCCGGGTGATTCTCGGGGGCGGCGACATTCCGGACAACCTGGAAGCTTCCGTTTTCGGCCCCGCGCGATTCCGCGTGGGGGATCTTCTGATCGATCCGGATGCGGCCATGAGAATAGAGCTCCTCAAGGGCGGCCGGTTCATCGTCGGATCGAGCGAATGGAGCAACGCCGATCAACTTCCCGGCGACGCGCATCCCGATGCCGGGACGCTCGTCATTGGAAAAGATTTTCTTCTTGCCGACAATGTCGCCATTCAGGTGGGCAAAGGTACTGCAAAAGCAGAGGGCGGTCTGCGTCAGAACCTTCTGGTCGCCCGCGACGGCGTTATTGAGCTCGACGGCCCGAACGCAAAGCTCACGACAGGAGAAGGAACCTGGACCCACTTTGAACTGGGCTCGATTCTCTGGATTTTCCCGGAAGCCGTGCCTCAAGTACCGGATGAGCCGGATGAGGAGCCTGAAGTGGATCCGGACAATCCGTCGGATGATGGTGCGGGAATTGTTCCCGAAGAAAATGATGGGGAAGATGCCCCGCGAGAACCCCTGATTGCTGACCGCGACTCGGTTGAGAGCCTCGACTTTTCAAAAGGCAAGGTGACGGGGCTTGAAAACCTTACGGTGTACGTGGGATCCGAGGGGGAAACAGGAGACCTCTACTACGGCGCTGACGGAAAGCTCCACATTCTTATCCAGCCGCCCGCCTTCGAAGGGCCGCTCGCGAATCTCACGCAGGCCGTGTGGCTGAAGCGGAAGGACATCTTCACGCCCCAGTATTTCAGAAAGCTTTTTCTCTATACGGAGCCGGAACATACGGCCTCGAACCTTGTTCGCGTTGCCGGCTCCACGGCGGCGATCGGGACGCGCGAGCGGATGACAGCCGACATGACAATGCTCTCCGGCAATCTTTCCGATGCCGTTCAAACGCTTGAACTCGAAGGGCGCGTGCCGGTGCCCGTGGAAGAGGATTCCATTCTGAGGCAGATCCCGGAGGTGATGACCTCCATCCCCGTCATGGTGGACGCGTCGGGAGGAAGAAGCCGGACCTCTGTTCCGATTCCGGACCTCGGGTTGAATCAACAGGTGACGAGCGACGACACGACCATCCGGGGTGCGTTTGTTCTCGGAAAAGGCGGCATCCGCTTCGGGCTCTACGGCGCCTTTACGGAATCGGACTTCAATCAGCATGCTGAAGAGACTCAGCTCCCGCTCACCGGTTCTTCAGAGCGCGCAATCGTTTCCGTCTTTGCTCGCGTGCCGGTCCATGAAAAGCTGGTGACGATGGACCTCACCTGGGCAGAAGCTGCGGACAAGGTGAGGGTGCCTTCCGCTGGAGAATTTCTGCATGCCGAGGGCGTAAAGCGCTCGCTCTGGAGCATTGGCCTTATGACGGAATATCCGGTCTTTGGGGATTCGAGCAGCACGCGCGTCGATTGGGCGATGACGGGGCTCTCCGGGATGCGCGTCTGGAAGTGGGGCGACGCGGAAGCCAACTGGCAGGCGGAATCGGGAGATGTTCTCAAAACCCGGGAGTCGGGGGGATACGCCGTTTCAGCCACTTTAGGCACTCGCATAGAGGGCGGCATCAATTTCGCGGCAAAGGGCATCTTTGAAGCGTGGCTCCCGCGGCGAATCGACGGGTCGCTCAATGCGGCGGTTCACGGACTCGCATCCGATTCGGCTTCGATGACGGTGACCGTGCCGGGGATTGAAGGCGCAAGAGGGACCCTTCCGGTGGCGGACCTGCCGAAATTCCAGATGTCGGCCGACGCGAAGATCGGAATTCAGTTTCCGCAGACGCGGGTTGAGCTGACAGGATCCGTCATGAAGGCGGGATCGAGGCATCGCTCGCACGCCGTGGGCGCCCGGCTCTCGTGGGTCTTCAATGAGGTTTGAGGAGCTCTGTGCGATCTTGCGGCGAACGGGAGATGGGATGTTCGCTCAATTGAGCACGTCTGATGCCGTAGCTGATTTGAGCTGAGGGTAAACCCTATAGCGCCGTCGCATGGATGTCACAAAATGAATTTATTAACGCAGTCACTTAATAGTTGACAGATTGTGCTACGAGCAGCTTGAGGTCAGGCTGCCCGTGCATAAAGGGTAGTCTCATTCGTAAAACAGGCACGAATAGGGGTCTTCTGACTTTTGAAGCTGGAAGTGATTTCCTTGGCGTGCTCGAGCGTTTCCTCGTGATTCTTCGGCCCCTTCACCCGCAGACTTGTTTTGAGCTGACGATTCAGAAACTCATCGGGGTTCAGTTCCGGCGAATATGAGGGAAGGAAAAAGAGTTCGATTTCTTCTTTATGAGCTCCGCACCAGGCGGCGACCAGCTTTGCGTGGTGAATCCTGCAGTTGTCGCAGATGACGAAGAGCTTTCTGCCCTTTGCGCCATAGTCCTTGATGAGACGATGCAGGAAGCGTATGAATGAATAGCGGCGCACGGCGCTTCGTTGAAATGCAAAAGCCGACAGCCCCTGGTTGTTCACGGCCGAGATCATTACGGGCGCGCCGTAGCAGGCGCGGCGATCGTGCAGAATCGTCGGTGTCTTTCCGCTCGGCGCGTAGCCGCGAATCCAATTGGTGTCCTGCTGGACTGCGGTTTCATCTTCCCAAAAAATGGTGGCCTTTTCTTTCTTGGCGCGCTCAGCAATAGCCGGGTAGTCCGTTTCAAGCCAGTGCCGGACCGCAGCATCATCCTGCTGAATCGCTTTCTTTTTCGGACGCTGAGGCGTCATGCCCCACGAACGCAGGTAGCGCCGTACCGTTGAAAGGTCCAGCTGTCTGCCGAACTCTCTATAGATGAGCTGGCGCACTGCCCTGGCCGTCCACAAGGCAAAGTCGAACTTCAGCTGCGCGGGATTCTTGTCGACAATCCAGTTGGCGACCTTCTTTTCCTCTTCCCGGCTGAGCAGACGCTTTTCTGCTGCCGCAGCCTCATTCAGGCCGCGCTTCTTGCCGGCAACGGCGCTGTCAAAGCCTTCGGCTTGGTAAATCTTGATGATCTTGGTAACCCATTGGCGGCTCAATCCCAGTCGGCGTGCAATTTCGGCGCGCTTTACGCCATCACGAAAGTAAACAATGCAGCGACGGCGAAGCTCAAGCTGAGCTTCAGGAGTGGCCTTGCGACCGTCAAGGGCTGTGGTGGTTTTGTATTCGTAATTCATTTAGAAATTATAGCATAGCCATAGCCTTGTGTCAACTATTTTGTGCCTATGTTAATATAAGTATTCTCCCTACACATTCATTACTGTGATAGATAGCAGTTGATAGGCGTGATTTTATAAGATCTATTAGGGTTACCCCTCCCCGTTGATTTGATTTTTTTAGGATCAGTTCGTGCTCAGAACCGCGTGTTCTCCATGGGAGTGCCGGATGGGCATGAACTGTCTTCTTTCAGGGAGGACGGTTAAGGAAATCAATTGATTTGGAGTTAACCCAAAAAATGAATAAGACTTTCAAGGTCGCCCGTTCTCTCACACGCGGCACAGTCGTGACGAGCGAGAAGGCTTCCTCCTATCAGGGCAAGGCTGTGAAGACAGTGATCGCTGCGGCGGTGGCTCTTGCGGCTGGATCCGCTTTTGCTATCGACAATCTCTCGACTGTCACGCTCGATAATGGGACGAAGATCACGATTACGACCGATGCGGAAGGAGCTTACAGCTCTACCGTTGTCGGTACCGTCAAGGGTATGAACAGCCAGAAGCCCGCGACAGAACAGCAGTTCGATGCCGGAGACAGGCTTAACGATGATGTCAAGGTCACCTTTAAGGGCGGCGAACTTGAGGTGGTTGGAACGGATAAGAAGGTCGGCACCGTTGATGGCGCCGGCACGCTGTCGATCATTTCCGTCTCAGGCAAGACTGATGCTGCCGCTAAGAATGCCACTCTGACGGTTGGTGCCGCCGCTGAACCGGTGACTCTCGCTGGCCAGACGATCGTGTTCGGAGTTTCCGGTACGGAAGCGAAGGTTGGTACGGCTAAGCTTGTCTCTGTCGACGCGCTGACGCTGGGCACTGTTGACAAGAAAGATGCCAACACCGACATGGTAACTCCGGGAAAGACGACTTCGGTTGTCGTCAAAGCCGGTACCAATGCTGAAATCGTTGCGGCTACTGACAAAGCTCTCACCATCGCGAATGCAACATTTGCTAATGAAGGCACGTTGACCTTCACGGGCTCGACGATTAGCGTCAAGTCTGACATCGCTGCCGGCAACTATGTGTTTGCTGGTGCGACGACGATTGCGGACGCTGCGGTTGAAGGTACAAAGGTTGGTCTGTTTGCCGCGGATGCCACAGCCGATGACATCAAGGGCTACGACAAGGTTTTCAAGGGAAACGTTACGGTTGATGCCAACGGCTCTCTCACGGCAGAGTCTCTTGATGTTGCGGCCACAACTACTCTGACGAGCAAAGCTGCTGCCGCTGGTTCCACAGACGCCGATGGCCTCGTGAATGCCAAGACGCTCAATGTTGCCGGTACGGCAACTCTCGCCGGCGCCTCCGTGCTTGGTGCTGTGAATGTGAAGAACGGCGGCCAGCTCACTCTGAGCGGCGCTGTGGATGCGGGTGATATTGCTGTTGACAATACGGCAGTTAAGGAGGCAGATGCTAAGGCGACTACGCTTACGATTGGTTCTGCCGATGCAACTAACGTCGTGGCGGCCAAATCGCTGACTGTCAAGGGTATTGCGCAAAACTCCGGTGGTTCTGCAGTCGTTTCCGGCAATGCTGTCAGCATTGATACCGTGACAGTTGGTCGTTTCGGTACGTTCGAGCTCAACGCCAAGGAACTGACGGTCAAGGACCTGACAGTCGGCGGCGAACTTGCTAGCGACAATGCGAATGCACAGAACGCTACACTTACGCTGACTAGCGGCTCGCTGACTGCTGAAAACATTACGATTGGCGCCTACTCGACCACAACGAATACGGCCAACGTCGATATCACTACTAAGACTCTCTCCGTCAAGGGTGCTGATAAAAATCTGGCTCAGATCAGCTTGAGTGGTGACAATGAAGTTGGCACGCTCACCGTTGGCAACTTCGGCAAGGTTACCGTAGGCGGTTCAGCTGAAATCGGTACGATTACTCTCGCGGCAGAATCCAAGACAGGTGCCAAGGACAACGGTCTTCTTTCTCTGAGCGATGGGGCGTATGTCATTACGACGAGCGATCAGCTCTTCAAGCCTGTTGCCGAAAAGACTGGCATCGAAGCGATTGGAGCTCTGAAGACCGGCATCACGAATGATTCGACGAACGCTGGCAGTGTTGTCCTCCGCCTCAACGATGCTGAGTTCAACTACACGCTCGAGCAGTATCAGGCACTTCTGAAGAACACCGGCACGAAGCAGGCCAAGGTTGAACTTGCCAATGCGCTTCTCGTCGGCGCTTCGACTGACACCCATAAGAAGGGTACTTTCGCTGATGCGAAGGAAGTCGGCTATACCGGCAAGTCGGCTATTGCCGCCTACCAGGATAGCGATACGCCCGCTGTTGCCGTTAAGGGCGAAATGGTGATCGGTTCTCTGGAACTGGCCCCCAACGCTTCGACTACTCAGAAGTACACGACATTCACTATCGGTGAAGATTCCACGGGGACGGGCAATAAGCTCATTCTTCGCGGCGACGCTGAAGGCAAGGTTCTCTATACGAATGCTCTTAAGGATGAGACCAAGCCTCTCGAAGTGACGCTCGACGTTGAAACGCAGTTTGGTGAAGACGATATCGACGGCATTGATAAGGGTTCTACCGACGCCAAGATCACTACGACCAAGAACTTTACTGTCGCTGAAACCGGTGATCTGACTCTGACGCAGGATCTGACACTCGGCAATGGCGGCAGCCTGGATGTCTATGGCCGCTTTGCCGGCAAGAATGTTGTGGTTGCAGGAACCACCAGAGCTGGGGAAGCTTCACACGTCTATGGCGGCGTGATGGTGCTCGAAGGCACTGCTCCTGATCTGAAGAAGAATGAAGTCGGTCAGCAGGTTTCCACGGGTAATGTGACGGTTGGCTCTAATGGGGCCACTGTTGATTCCGAAAAGAAGGGTGGTCTTCTGGTCATCGGCTCTGCCAATGAGTCGGCCGCGCTTGCGTATCAGGCTGATCACGTCCTCGACAACACCCTCTGGGTGGGGCAGGCTGTGAACTTCACGGATGGTGTTCAGCTCGGTAATGCGGAAAGCACTGGCGTCGGTACTGAAAATGAAGTCAATGGAAAAAAGACGGTTGCGATCGATATGGCTGCTCTCGCGGCCTCCGGCTATGCTCCTGCTGCCGATAAGGCTGTGATTGCGTTCGCGTCTAAGACTCCGACGAACATTGCTGTCGATAAGGTCGTTCTCGCGAACCTCCGTCAGGTAGGCAATTCAGTCCTTGTTTATGACGACGTAAATAAGGCCTATTATGCCAACGTCGGTGCTGTTGCCGCTACACCTAGCGATCCTGATGTTCGTAATTCCGGCACGCGCATTGATGTCGGGACGCAGCTCTATCAGGCTTACGATGTTGTAACGGCAGACGGCAAAGCATATCTCGTCAAGGACGCCGATGTGATGGCTGAAGTGAAGTCACTCGGACTCCACTCTCAAGCTGTCATCGAAGACGAAATCGATCAGGTGAAATTCGGCAACGCCGTTGCTGATACCTTCATCTTCGACGTCTTCGGTACGACGACTTCCAATCCGTACCTCAAGTCTGCTGAAGAGGCTTGGGATAAGTACGCGGAAAAGAACGGTGCCGAATGGACGCCTGAAGAGCGTGATCGCGAAGAAGAGGCTTTCTTTGCCCCTGTCATCGATACGATCGTGAAGGCTGAAAATGCCGCGACGAACATGGCTGTTGAAGGCGGCGCTTTCACCGCTGCTCTCGACTACCAGAACGAAGTTGTCTCCGCTCTTGATCGCCGCACGACGATCACGAACCTCAACTCCGCTCGCGGTGAAGTCGGCGTGACGCCGTGGGTCGACGTCTTCGGCACAACCAACGAAGCCAAGCGCCTCTACGGCTCTAATGCCGGCTATGAAGCCGACATCTACG
>OLZW01001784.1_pt1 | contig 15203 bp, 9 predicted proteins | sample 1674281 | NCBI WGS metagenome assembly OLZW01 (sample SAMEA103958157, study PRJEB25191) | human gut metagenome | biome: human-associated habitat [ENVO:00009003]; feature: intestine environment [ENVO:2100002]; material: feces | place: Germany | collected 2013/2015
TACAATAGCGATATGTCAAGTGAAGAACCGACCTGATTCTATACCAATCCCTTTTATGTATAAGTATTGACAGGTATCCGTTACCAGTTTATTTCTTTTTATTTATGTAAACCCTATTGCATCAACCCTCCATGTGCGGTCAGAAGCCAATGACAGCACTACAGCAGTTATCCGAAGATTCCCTCTTGGAGGATAACATGCGTTTCCACGGAATTGCTGCCGATTGGGTAACGGATTTCAAGGCAGAAGTGGAGCAAAGATTTAATAAAAAACCGTTTAGTCAGGAGTTGACCCCTCCTAGCTGGACGGTTTTTTATTGTCTGGATAAGTAAGGTGGAATAGCTTGAGCACATTATATACCCCGTTTTTAACTAGGTTTTTTCAAAAACCCGCTCATTCTTGCTTGTATTTTTTCAATTTTCCTATATAATAATAAAGAACGTAGATGAAGCTTTTACCTTTATTGCTACAAACTATGTACGCAGCAAATGTTTACAGGCGGGGAGTTCCTGCCGTGAGATTCCGTGTGATACAATCACAATAAAGGCAGGCGTGCATACACTAAGAAGAAAGGCGGATTTATTAGTTATGAAACAGTTGATTTATCTGGACAATGCGGCGACAACCAAAACGCGTCCGGAAGTAGTGGAGGCAATGCTCCCGTATTTTACGGAGTATTACGGCAACCCGTCTTCCGTTTATGAATTTTCGGCAGAGCCGAAGAGAGCGATTGCACAGGCTCGCGAGACGATCGCGAAAGCGCTGGGCGCAAAGTCCAACGAGATTTACTTTACCTACGGCGGCACGGAGTCTGATAACTGGGCGCTGGTTTCCACAGCAGAGGCATATCAGGCAAAGGGCAAGCACATTATCACGACCAAGATTGAGCACCATGCGATTCTGCACACCTGTGAGTACCTGGAGCAGAGAGGCTTTGAGGTTACTTATCTGGATGTAGATGAGTTCGGTGTTGTTAAATTAGACGAGCTAGAGAAGGCGATCCGTCCGGACACCATCCTCATCTCTGTTATGTTTGCAAACAATGAGATCGGTACGATTGAGCCGATCAAGGAAATTGGTGAGATTGCGAAGAAACACGGCATTTTATTCCACACCGATGCGGTACAGGCATTTTGTCATGTTCCGATCAATGTAGATGAGTGCCATATCGATATGCTCAGTTCCAGCGCCCACAAGTTAAATGGACCGAAGGGAACCGGCTTCCTTTATATCCGTACCGGATTAAAGACTCGTTCCTTTATCCACGGCGGCGCACAGGAGCGTAAACGCCGCGGCGGTACCGAGAATACGGCTGGTATCGTAGGATTCGGCAAGGCAGTTGAGATTGCGATGGCGACGATGGAAGAGCGCACAGCAAAAGAAAAAGCGATGCGTGACCACCTGATCGAGCGTGTATTAAAAGAAATTCCATTTGCACGCCTCAACGGACATCCGTCCCAGAGACTTTCCAACAATGCAAACTTTGCATTCCAGTTTATCGAGGGTGAATCCATGCTGATCATGCTTGACATGGAAGGCATCTGTGGTTCCAGCGGTTCTGCATGTACCTCCGGATCCCTGGATCCGTCCCATGTACTTCTGGCGATCGGACTGCCGCATGAGATTGCACACGGTTCCCTGCGTCTGACCCTGTCAGCCGAGACAACCATGGAGCAGATTGATTTCACGGTAGACTGCTTAAAGAAGATTGTAGAACGTCTTCGTTCTATGTCTCCGCTGTATGAGGATTTTGTAAGAAGCAGCCATAATAATCCAGATAAATTAGTTCAGAAAAAGACATTCTTGAAATTGAGGGAAATGTCAATCGGATATAATTTGCCGAAGAAGTTTATTAGTAAGTTAAGTATGAATAGCTGTTATGTAGGCTTTATCGGACAGAACTTATTTGTGTTGACCAAAGATTTTAGATTCTCGGATCCGGATGGCTTTGAGGATATTGAGGGCGAGGATATATCTTCTCCATCTATAAGGTATGTAGGTGTAAACTTGAAAGTTGAATTTTAAAAGCTAAACGTATGAAAATTAAAAATATATTGATATGCGGACTGGTTTTGTTGGGTATGGTTGGATGTGATGATTTCGAAAGCGTAAATACAAATCCCGACTCAACTAACAAAGTAACATCTGCGATGTTGGCAACAGAACTGTTACGTGATATTACCACTTATAAAAATGGGAATGGAAAGGATTTTATCCGGGATGAATTGTTAGCTAAGTATTTGTCGTGGACAGAGGCTAATGATATAGATCTGGCATTCAATTTGTTGGGTGGAGCGAATTATGATGCTTTGAGAGATTTGCGGAATGCCTCGAAGATGATTGATTTTGCGACGAATGATGAGTTGAAAAACTCCTATACGGCATTGTCTCATTTCGTACGGGTTTTCTTTTTCTTCAATTTGACAATGCAAGTGGGGGACATACCTTATTCTGAAGCTTTAAGAGCTGAGGATGAAGAGGTGTATTTCCCGAAATATGACTCTCAAAAAGATGTTTTTCTCGGGTTATTGAATGAATTGGATGAGGCGGACCGTCTCTTTAGTGCTGGCACTAATTTTGAGGGTGATTATATTTATGGAGGGGATGTGACGAAATGGCGTAAGGCTGTGAATGTTATGCAATTGAAGTTGCTTCTTAATTTGTATAAAAAGGTCGATGATCCGGATTTAAAGGTTCGGGAAAGAATCAATGAGATTATCAATAACAGACCTGTTTTTGAGTCGAGTGCGGATAATTTCCAAGTTGTGTACTCTAATAAGGCTGGACAGAAATATCCTTATTTTAAGGAAATTAATAGTTTTGTGAATAATGACAGGATGACTAATCTTTTTGTTGATAAATTGAAAGCCTTGAAAGATTATCGTTTATTTTATTATGCGAAACCGACACCGAGCTCAGAAGAGGCCAAGTTGGATCCCTCGGAATGGGATGCTTATGGTGGAGTTGACCCGACCTTACCGGAGTCTGAGATCTTGACTTTTGTGAGTGGGGGAACTGTTTCTCAAATAAATGATCGCTACGAGGAACTGCCGGAGGGCGAGCCTGTATTTTTCTTGAGTTATCAAGAACAAAATTTTATACTGGCTGAGATGGCTCTGAGAGGTTTTATCTCAAAAAGTCCCAAAGAGTATTATGAGGAAGGCGTTCGTTCTTCAATGCGGTTTGTGGCGGATAATACCCCCGATGATGTTATGTTCCATCATAATCGAAAAATAACAGATGCCTATATTCAAGAATATCTCGGAAACCAAGGCGTTAAATTCGCTAGTGATTTTCAAGAACAGTTGAGTCAGATTATTTGGCAAAAGTACATATTGACGTTTCTTCAAACACCTTACAATGCTTTCTTTGAATATCGTAGGACAGGTGTACCGAATATTCCGATAAATCCGAAATCGAATAGGAATATACCTTCTGATAAAATGCCGTTAAGATGGATGTATCCATCGGAAGAGTTGGATTACAATATGGATAATGTCTCAAAATCAATTAGCGACCAGTATGGAGGGTCGGATGACTATATGGGTGTCATGTGGATTTTGAAATGAGAATGTCATGCATATAATTTTCCGGGTCATTTCAAAGGAAAAAAGTGCTCTTTTTTTGTTATTTCTATAAAGATATTTACCTTTGTCTCTATGTTAAGGATAATAACACATATTGAACGCTTGTTGCTGACGCACGATTGTGTGATCTTGCCGAAGTTTGGTGGTTTCGTGCTGCAAACTTTGCCGGCGACGTATCAGGAAGAGGAACATTTGTTCCGGCCGATGCGTAAAGAGGTTATGTTTAATGTCACGCTACAGCATACAGACGGCTTGCTCTCCGAGTCATATATGCAGACGTATGGCGTTGATTACCGGAAAGCTCAGTTGATGCTGGAAGAGGATATCGAGGCTTTGAATGTTTCTTTGGAACAAGACAAGCGGATAACATTGGGGCGAATCGGGACTTTCTCTATAGGAGAGGAAGGGCAGACCATTTTTACGCCGGGCGATTCTGGGGTATTCAATGCGGATTCGTATGGTTTACCATCGTTTCATTTTCCGGTTTTGCGATCATTGGAGGAGGAGCGGGAAGAGGTTGCTTTACTTGCGGGTAAGAAAAAGAAAGATGTGTTCTATATCCCGGTTAGTCGTAAGTTGATCCGGGTTGTCGCGGCATCAGCTGCTGCTGTCGCATTATTCTTTGTGGTTTCAACTCCGGTGAAAGAAGTAAACCTGTCCGCTTATACAGCTAGTTTTGTTCCTACGGAGATGATAAATTATAGGTTCGAGGAACCTATTTCTCAGCCGGAGGAAATTCAAATATCTCAAGTGGACGAGATGGTAGCGGAGGTAACTCCCAAAATAGAAGCGACTAAGGAGACTGAGATTGCCAAAGCGCCTTCTGCCCCTGAGGTAAGGAAAGAAGTCGCTGTCCCCGCTCCGAAAGCGGAACTCGTGGCGACGAAAAAGATGTATCATATCGTAATAGCGAGTTTCCCGACAGAGGAGCAGGCGAATGAGTATATATCCGGTGTAGACCGCACGCAATGTAAGAATGTAAGCAAGGTGGTTCGTGATGGTAAATATCGTATTTATGCGGATAAGTTTAATAACCGGGCGGATGCCGAGAGCTACATGGCGACACTTCGAAAAATAGAAAAGTATAAAGATGCTTGGCTGTTCATTAGCCGTTAATAAAAAAGCCTGATCGAAAGATCAGGCTTTTTTTTATGACTTGTCGTCGTTTTGTGGCCGGGGCAGTCTTTTCTTCTTCAACCGTCCTGCCTTTCGTAAGGCTTGGTCCAGAATGTACTGGATTTGGCCATTGGTGCTGCGAAATTCGTCCGCAGCCCAAGCTTCGATAGCTTCCATCATATCAGCGTCCACCCGAAGGATGAAGCTTTTGACAGTATTATCTTTTTTGGCCATATACTAGTATTAATATTAAATTCTTACATTAATGATGTAGGGTCCCGGTATTTACGACAGGTTGCGCTGCCTCGTCAGCGCAAAGGACCACCAACAGGTTGCTAACCATCGCAGCCTTCCGTTCCTCATCCAATTCCACAACATTGTCTTGATCCAGTTTGTTCAAGGCGAGTCGAACCATGCTGACCGCTCCCTCCACGATCCGTTCTCTTGCGGCGATAATGGCTTCCGCTTGCTGGCGGCGTAACATGACTCCGGCGATCTCGGAAGCATACGCTAAGTAATTGATACGAGCTTCCAATACCTCAATGCCTGCTATCGCCAAACGACTGTTTAATTCCTCTTCCAGTTTTTGAGCGACCTCCCCGTCATCGGATCGTAAGGTGACGGGATCTTTGCTCTCGTTATAATCATAGGCATACATGCCAGCTATCTTACGGATGGCGGCGTCACTTTGTATCTGCACGAAATTCTCATAATTCTGCATTCGTTGGGATAATTCAGAGGATTCTCCCAGTGATATGAATGATTTATTCGAGGAGATACTAATGGACGAAGAATCGATGTCGAACATCGCTTTATAAGTATCCTTGACTTTCCATACCATCACGGCCCCGATCATAACCGGATTACCGACCTTATCGTTAACCTTGATAGGAGGGACATCTAAGTTACGGGCACGTAACGTGATTTTCTTTTTGCTGTAAAGTGGATTGACCCAGAAAAATCCGTTATCAGTAATTGTCCCTTTATATTTTCCGAAAAAGAGCATTACTCGGGCATTGTTGGGCTCGATTTCCATGAATCCCAATAAACAAACCACTAACAGGCAGAGTCCGACGATGCCGGTGATTACGCTCCAAGTCTCGTTGGTGTCTGCGATTAAATAGCAGCAGAGACCCGATAGAGCCAATAGGAGAAAAAGAGCAATAAACCCCGAGATTCTCAGTCCGTTGAATGTCTTTTCGGTTGCTTTCATGATGATTTGTTTTTGATATTAATTTGATATCACAAAATAAGTGATTTTTATGGAGACTGCCAAATATTTTGAGGGATATTATTAGAGTGATCTGTAAATATTTTCATAGCTTTGTCTCATCTAAAAATTATATACTTGGACTTTCAGTTAGACACGAACAATAAGGAGTTTCAGGATGCCTTGCAACTGATCACCCACACTCGCCAGTCTGTTTTCCTGACAGGGAAAGCAGGGACCGGCAAGTCTACTTTTTTGAAGTATATTTGCAATCATACGAAGAAAAAGTATGTGGTGCTGGCTCCTACCGGAATAGCGGCCATAAATGCGGGCGGCGTTACCTTGCATTCCTTTTTCAAGCTCCCTTTTCGGCCGATGTTGCCGGATGATCCGGATTTAAGTTTGTCTCATGGTCGTATCTTTGAGTTTTTTAAGTATCCGAAGGAGAAACGGAAAATTATCGCGGAGGTCGATTTGATCATCATTGACGAGATATCGATGGTGAGGGCGGATATTATTGATTGTGTAGATCGTATCTTGAGGGTCTATTCCGGTAATATGCGATTGCCTTTTGGCGGAAAGCAGCTATTGTTCGTGGGAGATGTCTTCCAGTTGGAACCGGTTGTTCCGTCGGATCAAAAAGAGATATTGAGTTTGTTCTATGCGAGCCCTTTCTTTTTCTCGGCTCGTGTGTTCAAGGACATTAATTTAGTGCCGATCGAGTTGCAAAAAGTGTATCGCCAGACCGATTCTGTTTTTATCAATATATTGGATCGGATTCGTAATAATGCCGCTAGAAAACAGGAGTTGGATACGTTGAACGGTCGTTATTTTCCGTCTTTCGAGCCTCAGAATGAGGATATGTATATCACGTTGGCCACTCGCCGGGATCAGGTTGATTTTATCAATGAGAAGAAGTTGGCCGAGCTTCCCGGAGAAGAGTACGTCTCCGTGGGAAAGATCGAGGGGGATTTTCCGGAATCCTCACTACCTACCCAGCTGAATTTATCCATCAAGGAACAGGCGCAGGTTATTTTTATCGATAATGATTATGAGCGTCGTTGGGTGAACGGGACGATCGGTATGGTATCGGGTATCGATGAGAATGGAAATGTTTATGTCTTGCTGGAGAGCGGTGTAGAACATTTGGTCGAACCTACCTCATGGCGAAATTATAAATACAAATATAACGAGAAAGAGAAACGGATCGAGGAAGAGATTGTCGGTACGTTCGAACAATTGCCGATTCGTTTGGCTTGGGCGATCACGGTGCATAAGAGTCAAGGCTTGACTTTTAGCCGGGTGGTAGTTGATTTGACCGGAGGGGTATTTGCCGGGGGACAAACCTATGTGGCGTTGAGTCGTTGTACTTCATTGGAAGGATTGGTGCTAAAAAGCAAGATCTCTTCCCGGGATATCTTTATCCGGAAAGAGATCGTAGAATTCAGCCAAATATTCAATAACCAAGCATTAATAGAGAAAAGTATCAAAGAGAGCGAGGCGGAATTGCAATATGGTCGGGCGGCTCAGGGTTTTCGGCAGGGTAATATGAAAGAGGCGGTCGAGGCTTTTGCCGCCGCCGTATCTAAACGGAATGAATTGGATAATCCGATGGTACAACGGCTGCTTCGTTTGAAATTGCAAGCGTTGAATAGTCAAAAGGCACAGATTAAGGCTTTGCGGGAAGAGTTGCATTCGCTTCGTGAGACCCAGAAAGAGTATGCGCATGAATATTACTTGATGGGTAACGAGTGCATAACGAAGGCCCATGACGCGAATGCCGCTATTCGTTGTTTTGATAAAGCCTTGAATTTGAATCCGAATTATGTGGAAGCTTGGGTACGCAAAGGGGTTACTTTATTGGATATAGGTGAGGACTACGACGCTCAGGTTTGTTTAAACAAAGCGGTAAAATTAAGTCCGAAATCTTTTAAGGCCCGCTATAACCGTGGAAAATGCCTATTGAAGCTCAAATATTACGATGAAGCTATTCTGGATTTCCAGCAGGCGGTAAGTATCAAACCTAAACATGCGGCTTCCCACGAATATCTGGCAGAGGGTTTCCGGGCGATCGGAGAGGACGAATTAGCCCAGCGGCATCAAGATATAGCGGATGCCTTGCGAGGAGGAGAGGATATATGATGAAATAGAAAAGGCGGGAAAATTTGTTCCCCGCCTTTTTTATGGAGTTATATCTCTTGATTAATTAAAGATGTAACGGATACCAACCTGCATTTTCCAGCATTCAGTATAGATACGGTTATAAGAATAAGTCTCGGTCGGATATTCACCATTGATCTTATACATGGAGAAAATTGGAGTCTTATTATCATCCATACCTTCATATTTCAAGATACGGCAACCGTTGGAAGAAGATGCGTTCTTCATTACACCCCATTTCGAGTTGATCATATTACCGATATTCATGAAATCAAGGCTCAATTGGAAATGATGTTCGGTTTTACCTGCCTTGAATGAGAAATCTTCCGTTATACGAAGGTCGAAACGATGTACCCAAGGTGCACGTGCGGCATAAGCCTCAGCGTATTCTCCCTTGTGATTCTTTAAATAAGAATCTTGGTCTACGAAGTTCCAGAAAGCGGTTCTATCTGCTTCATTCTTGAATTTGATTTCACTATCATCTTTCGGGATATACATCATATCATTATTGATACCGTCACCATTCATATCATTTGTATAAGCGAAGCTATATCCGGAAGCGGAATAACCGGAATAGAACAGATTTAAGCTTGTTTTTCTGAGCAGACCTTTATGGCGGAAGGGCAGATTATAATTGACCGCTGCGATTACCTTGTCGGGCACTACATACCGTGAACGTTGTACGGTCGCGAAATTCGGTCCGTCTATCGTTAACATTCCCTGCCATGTAGATACAGGGTCGCTACCCGGAAGACCGGAAATTTCTTTGGATTCCGTGTGCGTATAAGCCAACATCATGTTCAAATCCTCTACGGGTTGAGCGTTAACCGTAACATTGGCGGTATAACCATGTCCTTTGGATGTGTTAGTTAATACAACCGCATTCTTACCGGATACATACGTATAATCAGATGGATAAATCAAACGGTTATCCGCTCCGTTAAAATGTTCCCAATTTGACGGGTCCTTGATGTTGATATTCTCAAGGGTTACGGCATTGATGTTCTTGTTATAGATGAACTCGCCGGTTACGGATAATGGGAAGGAAGTTGGGAGCTGATAATCTACAGCCAAGGAGGTTTTCCATATTTGTGGCATCTTGAAGTTGTCCTTTACGCCAGAGATCTTAGAACCGGCAACCGGATTCTCTATCGTGGTAGGAAGGCCGAATTTCTTGATCGCATCGTCTACATTCGTAATCATGCCGCCAGCCAATTGATCCAGACGGGAATCATGACTTACCGCAATTCCATTCTCATATTTTGTGCCGAATACTACGGCATTTTGTACCATATTCGAGTTTGTCGGCATATTCGTAAAGAATACCAAGGGTAAACGTCCGGTAAATATACCTGTACCACCACGTACTTTTAAGGAATTATCCTTGAACACATCCCAAACGAAACCTACACGAGGGGATATTTGCATTCTAGACTTAGGCCATTTGCCGGTGTCGATATGTTTGCCTCCGAAATCAAGATCGTAGATTGCGTCGTTTCTTTGAAGATCGCTATTGTCGAAAATTAAATCATCGAAACGTATACCATAAGTTAACTTCACGTTCGGGCGAATGTTCCACTCATCCTGTGCGTAGAATCCGATCTGGTTAAAAGTAACCTGAGCTTTCGGGTCGGAAACACCGTTGTAACCGTATGTCCATGCGAACGTTTCAGGAGCGGCACCGTTCAAGAAATCATCTAAGCTGCTGTAACGATAATATCCCGTGCCGTTGCGCATATAAGCATTGCTAGCAAGTTGGTGCTCGAAACTGATACCAGCTGTGATCTTATGGTCGCCGGCAAAGTAAGTGAAGTTATCGATAACACTTGTGATCTTGTTCTTCACGCCGTTGTTGTAAGTAAATAATTCATATCCGGCACTCATATAAGGCTCCATGATTTGGTTACCTTCCGCATCTTTACCTGCCAAGATATCAATGAAGGGGAAAGGGGAAGAGTTGGTTCCGCGCATATCCTCGATATCCGTATAAGTGAAAAGTAACTGATTGGAAATCTTATCAGAGAAGCGACTGTTCAAATCAGCGGATACGGAAGACACTTTATTGTCTTGGGAATACATGCTGTTGGCAAAAGACATGGATTGGTAACCTACACGGCTTGTATTATACAGACGAGAGCCGGAACCACCATCCATAGAGTTAGCGTTGGGAGCGTTCCATGCGGTATTCTTTGTATAGTTGTACCGTACGCTCAATTTATGGCCATTCGTGATATTCCAGTCGATACGACCTAGCAATTTCAAATTCTTTTCGTCTGCGGGGAAGTTCGTGGCTGATCCTGTATCATAACCATATTTATCTCTTAAGAAATCGGATACCTTTTGCATGTCGGAGAGTGTAGTGCGAGATATGTAGTTATTCTCGTCCGGTTGCTCTCCTTCAGTACGAGCTCTCCATTTGATCACTTGTTGCGGTTGTTTTTCCACTTCTACATTGGCGAAGAAGAATAATTTATTCTTGATGATTGGACCGCCGAACGTAGCTCCGTAAATCGTTTTGGATTCCTTAGCACGTGCGCCCAAGTCTTCTCCATCGATTGAGTTTCCTCGCATATTCTGATTCTGGAAGTAAGTGTAAGCGGAACCTTTGAATGTGTTTGTACCGGATTTGGTGATAGCGTTGATACCGCCACCAATGAAGTTTGTCTGGCGGACATCGAACGGGGCGATTACCACTTGTACTTCCTCGATAGCGTCCATAGAGATCGGGTTACCGCCTCCGGGAAGATTATCCGAAAGGCCGAAGTTGTTATTAAAGTTCGCTCCATCTACCGTAAAGTTCGTGGAACGGCCATCGCCACCGGCAAAACTCATGTCGGAGGCATAAGGAGAAAGGCGTGCGATATCGGAGATACTACGGTTAATGGTGGGTAAAGAGGTGATCTGTGACGAGGAGATATTGGTTGTCGCACCCGTCTTTTCCGTATTGAACTTCGTTTTCGCCGCTGTGATTACGATCTCGTCCAAGGTCTCGGAAGATTCTTTCAACTTAACATTCAAGTTGTAGTTCTCTCCCAATTGCAGGGTAATGCCGGAATAAACGGCAGATTGATAACCAACGTAAGAGATCGTAACTTTGTATGGACCTCCTGTACGCATACCTTGTAAGGAAAAGCGTCCGTCAACGTTCGTGATCGTACCATAATTTGTCCCAGAAGGTTCGTGAACCGCCAAAACGGTCGCACCAATAACGGGTTCATCTTGAAACATAACTGTTCCACTCATACTGGCTGTTGTTACCTGCGCTTGTGTCGGGATGACAAACAAGAAACTCAGTACAGCTAAAAGGAATAGCGTCTGTAAATGTCTGCTCATAATTTAAAATAGTTAATGTAATAAAAACTTTCGCAAAGTTATGGGTTATTTTTTAATATCATTGTATGTTTCTTATTTAATACTTGTTTCATATTCATGAAGTTGCTGTGACGGAGCGGAATTGAGTAATGTCCTTATTCGGAGATGGATGGCTTGTATTGGCAAAACAAGAGGGTTCTTTATGAAATTTTTAATTTGATGATTCTTAACTAACATTCCCTGTTGGGCGGTGATTTAAAAGAATTATAGACGCTTTTCCTGCATATTGTTGGATTATGGATGTGGTTGGTTGAAAATAATAATCTGGAGATCTGTGTGAGGAATGTTAATGCTATGAATATTATATATAGTTTGTGACAAAAAGAGATATCTAATCCCTATCTTTGCGGCGATATACAAAAATGTTATAATTATTTTAAATATAAATACTTCTTGTATGAGGAAAACTTATCTACTTTTAACGTTACTTTTGTTGTGCGTGGGAATATCCATACATGCTCAGGTGACGACGGCGAGTATGAGTGGTAAAGTCACGGATACATCATCGGAAGCGATGATCGGAGTGAATATCAAGGCTACGCATACGCCAACGGGTACCGAATACTACACGATTACCCAGCCGAATGGTTCTTATTCTTTTAACAACCTTCGTATCGGAGGCCCTTATGTGGTAGAGTTCTCTTATATTGGATACAATACGGAGAGCCGGACAGGAATAAACTTGGTTTTGGGTGAGGATCTGAAACTGAATGTAGTAATGCGGGAAGATACCCAAGCTCTCGACGAGGTAGTCGTGGTTGCGGATAAGAACCCCATTATTTCAGGAAGTCGTACAGGTGCGCAGGAAATCATCACTCGTGAGAAGATGGATAAGCTGCCTACGATTAACCGTTCTTTGGACGATTTCGTGAAATTAACTCCGATGAGTAGCGGTAAGAATTTTGGCGGTGTCTCTTACCGTTTTAATAATGTAACGGTGGACGGTGCTTCCTTTAATAACTCGTTTGGTCTGGCTTCTGCTCTTGGAGCTTCCGGTACGGAACCGATTTCTTTGGAGGCGCTCGAGCAGGTACAGGTGATGATCGCTCCTTTTGATGTTCGAAATGGAGGATTTACGGGTGCGGGTATTAACTCCGTAACGAAATCCGGTTCGAATGAGTTTCATGCTTCTGTATATATGTACACGAAGAGTCCGTCTATGATGGGATATCGTGTGAAGGATGAGACGATTGGTGTTTCTGAGTTCTCTAACCACCAATACGGTATCAGCTTATCCGGCCCGATCATTAAAAATAAATTATTCTTTTTCATCAATGGTGAGATGGATCGTCAGGAGGAACCGATTTCTTATACGACCGCTAATTCAGCGGCGGATGCGACCGTCTTGCAGGGTTTATCTGATTTCTTAGGTGATGAGCTTGGGTATAATCCGGGTAAATTCGACGTGAATAAGACAAATACTCAAGCGGATCGAATCACGGCTCGTTTAGACTGGAATATCAACTCAAATAATGTGTTGAGCTTAAAATATTATTATTTGAAATCGTTTAATACGAATAACCCTTCTACTTCCGGTGCGCCGAATAACGGACGTGGACCGAATGCGTTCGCTATTCCGTTCTCTTCTTCTTTCTACCGGACGAATAATAACTTCAATATTTGGATGGCCGACTTGAATACGACCATTAATGACCGTATGTCTAACTATTTGAAGATCGGTTATTCCCGTTTGCGTGATTATCGCGATATGGATGGCGGTTACTTCCCGCAAGTGGATATCTTGGATGGTGGCAACAATGCTTATACAACTTTCGGAACCGAGGCAAACTCCTATAATAACCAGTTGAACACTGATATCTGGCAGATACAGGATAACTTCTTGATGAATTTTGGCAAACATCAGATTACGGTTGGAACGCAAAGTGACTATCGTGCCTTTAAGAATGGTTTCGCTCAAAACTATCCGGGTTCTTGGGTGTTTAATTCTGTCGATGATTTCAAGTTCAACGTATTGGCTACAAAACAATACATGGCCGCTCATAACGGAAGTGTACAAGGATTTGATATCCGTGAGTTTAATCCGAAAGATTTTGGATTTGGTTCCAATGTGACGGGTATTACGAACTCTTCTTCTACGGGGTATCAATACTATGCGCAAAGATATTCGATGACGGATGATTTTCCATTCGCCGAGATAAATGTATTCCAGTTAGGTTTGTATGCCCAAGATAAGTGGACGGTAAGTGATAAATTGAACTTGACGTTAGGTTTACGTATCGATGTTCCGTTCTTTATGACTGATTTGCAGTCGAATGATAAAGTCGCCGCCGAGACCTATCGGGATGGCATCAAGATCGATGTTTCTAAATATCCGAACGCCAAACCTCAGTTTTCTCCTCGATTCGGTTTTAACTACAAACCGTTTGACGATGAGAATGGAAGCTTACAGATACGTGGTGGTACGGGACTCTTCACGGGTACTCCTCCTTATGTATGGATCAGTAATCAAGCTGGCAACAATGGTGTTTTGTTTGGTGACCTAAATGTTCGGGCGGTAAAGGATAAAAATGACAATATCATTAGCGACGGCAGACCTTCACTAGGTTTCACCGGAAATATGGATACTTATAAACCGGCTGAAGGTAGCGCTACACGTTCGGATATAGCGATTACGGATCCGGACTTTAAATATCCGAGCTTATGGAAAAGTAATATCGCTGCTGATTATAAGTTTGGTGATGGTTGGGTCGCTACCGTAGAGTTGCTGTATTCAAAAGACATTAACGCTATTTATCATGACAATATCGGATTGTATCGGACCGAGCAATTTGTAAATGACGGTGGAGCGGGTAATGCACGTCCATATTATAATGGCTATTATAGCGATAGAGAAGGAAATCAAAAGGCTGCGAATCATGTCGTGATGCTGCGTAATACCAGCAAAGGACATTCGCTTTATACGACCTTCCAGTTGCAGAAAAACTTTGTTGATGGAATCCTGAAGGGATTGTATTTGAATGGATCTTACTCTTTCGGGCAGTCTAGAGGTGTAACAGACGGAACATCGTCTGTGGCGACTTCCGCTTGGAAGTACCGTGCGGCCTTGGACGGAAATGCGGAAGAAGTAGGTTATACGGCAGGTTCTTTTGATGGTCGTTTGTTATTGTCCGCTTCTTATACGGCTAACTGGAGTAAATATGCGGCAACAAGTTTTGGCTTGATTTATCAGCGTTATCGTCCGTTCCGTTATTCTTATTGTTATAATGGTGACGCGAATGGCGATTCTCAGTTCTCCAATGACTTGATGTATATCCCTGCGAATTTTGACGAGGTAAAAGATCATTTGTTACCGGGCGATTTCGATAGCCAAGAAGATGCATGGAAAGCGATGAATGCCTTTATCGAGCAAGATCCTTATTTGAGCAAACATAGAGGTGAGTATGCCGAACGTAACGGTGCTGTCGCTCCATTTGCGAATCAATTGGATTTGAGCGTTTCTCATGATATAAAGATTTACCAGAAGAATGGTCGCTCACATACTTTGCGCTTTAGTTTCAATATCGCTAACTTCTTGAATTTGTTGAATCGTAATTGGGGTGTGGTACAAACAACCGTTTTGGGTAATCAGCAATATCAGTTCTTGACGATCCCGAAAGGACAAGGCCCGAGTGCGGCGAACAACTATACGTTGAAGTATACGATGGCGAAAGATTTGGACGAAACCTTCAAGGATAATTTGAACGATGTGTCTCGTTGGCAGATGCAATTCGGTATCAAGTATATCTTCTAAGAGAAAA
>OLZW01001816.1_pt1 | contig 15012 bp, 9 predicted proteins | sample 1674281 | NCBI WGS metagenome assembly OLZW01 (sample SAMEA103958157, study PRJEB25191) | human gut metagenome | biome: human-associated habitat [ENVO:00009003]; feature: intestine environment [ENVO:2100002]; material: feces | place: Germany | collected 2013/2015
CCCTTATTTTCAAATATTTATAATTCTTGAAAAGTTACCTTATTATAAAAATAATGGTGAGTTGTCGAAATGGGAAGAATTTACAGACCATAATATTATCAAGTATTGTACAATGTCGAATGACGACATTGATGTATTTCTGCATACGCCGAATAAGACGTTGATTTATGTGGTACAAGTATTGCCGGAAGTTGATGAGCAACAAATTGATAGTAAAGAAAAGTACTTTGAGTATTATAAGTTGAACGAACCTTTTATGAAGTTAACGATGCATCAATATCCGCAAATTAAAGATGGTGGAGCTGTCATAATTAATGATTATGAGAAATTTATCGATAAAGTGTTTTATACAATAAAGTCCCGTTAACATCTTACGAAGATGTAGTAAAAAAGAAAGGCTGCCAACAAAGCAGCCTTTCTTTTTATATAGTAATTTTATCATTGAAGCGATTTGATTATGTCTTCTGTGATTTGTTTGTCGGTAAGTCGGTTGGCGAGGAGCAGCTCCGAAGCATTGTATCTGTCGACAAATTCTTTTTTCAATCCGTAATTGAGTACGCGCATATCGCTGTTGCCGTAGTAGCGGGCTATCTTTTCGCCGAAACCGCCGTCGAGGATTCCGTCTTCGAGAGTAATCACGGCGCGGTGCGTCGTTTTCAATTTGTCGAGTAGGTCGTTGTCGAGACCGGTGATATAGCGAGGATTGATGAGGGTAGGTGTAATGCCGGCCACCATTTGTAGTCGGTGAGCTACATTTTCACCCAATGCGTAGAAAGAGCCTAAGGCGATGATGGCTACCGTATCGCCTTGTTGCGTTACTTTATATCGGTCGAGCGTACCGTAATCGGTCTCGACGGGAACACTGCTGCTTATAACACCATTACCCGGAACGCGTATGGCAACGGGGTGTGCTGTTTGTTGCATGGCCCATTGCAGCATGGCGAAATATTCCTCTTTACAAGTCGGGGCTAAGTAGACCATGTTCGGAACATTACTGATGAGGGGAATATCGAATATGCCGAGATGTGTTACGTCGTTCATACCCCATACCGAGGCGGCGAATACGCAGATGACCGCCGGGTTGTTGTTGATACAGAGGTCTTGGGAAAGTTGGTCGTAAGTGCGTTGAATAAATGTGCTGTACACGCCGTATACGGGACGTCCGCCCCCGGCCGCGATACCCGATGCGAGAGCTACGGCGTGTTCTTCGGCGATACCTACATCGACGAATTGTCGTCCGGCTTTCTTCCTGCGTTCGGGTGAAAATCCAAATACGGCAGGAGTTCCCGATGTGATGGCGATGACTTTCGGGTCTTTGTTCATTTGATCGATCAGAAATTCTCCGGTCAGTTCGCCATAGTCTTCTTCATTATCGACAACTTTCGGTGCGCCTGTCATAAGGTCGAACGGCATACTCCAATGAAAGCGTTCCTTGTCTCTTTCTGCCGGTGCAAAACCTTTCCCTTTTTGAGTATGTATATGGACGACGATCGGGTGTGTTGAGTCTTTAACCTGCTTGAATGCCGTGATGAGAGTCGGCAGGTCGTTCCCTTTTTCGACATAGATGTAGTCGAGTCCCAGTGCTCGGAAATAGTTGCAGGCAGCTTGTCCGCCGCTTTCGCGCAGTAATTGCAGGTTTTGGTAGAGGCCGCCGTGATTCTCGGCGATAGACATCTCGTTGTCGTTCACTACGATAATCATGTTTGTTCCTGCTTCGGCTGTGTTGCTTAATCCCTCGAAAGCCTCACCACCGCTCAGAGAACCGTCGCCTATAACGGCAATGACGTTGTTTTGCCTGCCTTCCAAGTCCCTGGCTTTTGCCAGTCCGCAGGCCAGACTTACTGATGTCGAGGTATGACCCACGGTGAAAAAGTCGTGTTCGCTTTCTTTGTGATTGGTATATCCCGAGACGACGTCGTAATCGTCGGGATTGAGAAAAGCCTCGGCTCGGCCGGTGAGAATTTTGTGTACATAACTTTGATGCGATACGTCATACACGATTTTATCATGGGGCGAGTCGAATACATAGTGCAGGGCAATGGTTGCTTCTACCATACCGAGGTTGGGGCCTACGTGCCCGCCGTGTACGCTTAGTTTCGCCAGCAGGGCTTGGCGTATTTCGTCGGCAAGGACACACAGTTGGTCGGTCGTAAGGCGTTTTACGTCTTGGGGAGATTTGATGTTGTTGATGTACATATTCGAGTGTGGTTTGGTGAAACATTTTTATGTTGCAAAAATAAGAATAGAAAGGATTTGCAGAAATATATTTATTACAGATAAAACAACCCGAATTACAGATATTCTCTTGCAAGAGACATAATATCCTTATATAAAATGTCTTGGACGATGCGGATCAATAAAAACGGATTATTTGAGAAAATGATAGGTGTAATATATATGCGGTATTGTTATTTGTACTAATTTTGTTTTGATTAGTCAAATTCTATTTTACCATGAAAACATTTCTACTTCATCGAAATTTTTTGACGATAAATGTCATTGCGATTATTTTCTTCTTGACGGGTGTTTCCGTCAAAGCCCAAATCACCTACGATACGATTCGTTGGTGGAACTTGGCCCAATATGAGGCTACTACAATTTCCAATCTGGCTGCCGATACCGAGCATTGGAAACCGATGTCCAAAAATGGCTCTATACAAAGGTATGCCAATAATGTCGTAACCGACGGGTTCCCGTTGAAAGCCAATGGTGTTGTTATAGCCGAGACCGAGGGTCTTATCGTAGGAAGCGGCATACAGCCGGGCAATTTGCTGTTGAGATACAATATGGGTAGTAGCCAGAATGGCATGCAAATGCAAAATGTGGCACCGGTCGGTATATCTGGGCTGAAAGCCGGACAGAAAGTCGTCGTAACGATGAAGTCGTCATCTACTGCGGCTCAGGGTATTGCTTCGGTAACAAATCTCAAAGGTGAATGCGGATATGATACATATCCCACGACCTATTTCAAGACATATACATTCGAGGTTGTATCCGATGGTGATGTCAGTTGGACCAACAGTGGCGGAATCGTGGTGCAAAGCGTCGGAGTTCTCCATGAAAATGCCGATACGAGAGAACAGACGGCGACACCGGAGGTCTCAGTCGAGGGACGGCGTATCGTCATGACTTGCGCGACTCCCGGTGCCACAATATGGTATTCGCTGGTAGATCGGGGAGAAGTGTGGGATTATGCCATGCCATACAGTGAACCGTTTGATCTGACCCGGACTTGCCGGATAAGAGCTGTCGCCATAAAAGAGGGCATGCGCACTTCCGAAGTTGCCGAGCGTACGGTAGAAATACCGCTTGTTATGCCGTTTGCCGGTCGTCCGTGGATTCTCGACCCGGAGTCCCTTGATAGGGGAGCTGTTGCCACTTATACGGGTAGCGGCAGTAATTATTTGGTTAATTGGCGCTGGCTCATCGATGACCCGGAAGATATATGTTTTAATGTTTATCGCGACGGAGTGAAACTCAATGATTCTCCGCTTTTCGACAAGACCAATTTTTTAGATACCGAAGGTTCTTCCGGAAGTGTATATACGGTGGAGGCTCTCTCGGGAGGAGAGTCGGTAGAGATGGCTGCGGTTACGGTGCTGCCCAAAGGTTATCTCGATATTCCGTTGGATCGTCCCGCAGGAGGAACTACCGAGAGTGGATCGTTTTATTATGTTCCCGGCGATTGCATGGTGGCCGATGTCGATGGGGATAAAACGTATGAAGTGATTATGAAATGGGATCCGTCTAACCGTAAAGATAATTCGGAGTCGGGTTATACCGGGAATGTTCTTATCGATGCGTATCGTATGGACGGTACGAAATTGTGGCGTATTGATTTGGGTAAGAATATCCGGGCGGGTGCTCACTACACTCAATTGATGGTTTATGATTTGGATGGCGATGGGAAAGCCGAGGTAGCTTGTAAAACAGCTCCCGGGACGGTCGACGGTTTGGGTAATTATGTTTTGATGGGGCAAGATGACCCGCAAGCAGATTATCGTACTGTGATTGGTGGTAAGAGCGGAGTTGTAGTCAGCGGTCCCGAATATTTGACTGTATTTAGCGGATTGACGGGTGAAGAATTGGTGACGACAGCCTATCGTCCGTCCAGAGATACCATATCTAATTGGGGCGATAATTATGGAAATCGGAGTGAACGTTATTTGGCGTGTGTGGCTTATCTCGACGGTGAACGACCCAGTTTGGTGATGGCGAGAGGATACTATACGGCGGCGTTTGTATGGGCGGTCGATTTTGATGGAACGTCGCTTCATACCAAATGGCTCCATAGCTCTGTTTCAGGCGGAATCGGAGCTTACGGAGAAGGAGCACACAGTATTGCTACGGCCGATGTCGACGGTGATGGTCGCGATGAGATTATCTTTGGTGCATGTGCGCTCGATGACGACGGAACGATAATCTATCGTACTGGACTCGGCCATGGCGATGCATTGCATGTGGGCGACTTTGATCCCGATCGCAATGGTTTGGAAGTGATGATGGTACATGAGGAGACATCGGCCAAGTACGGGGTCGAGATGCATGATGCGCTGACCGGAGAAATCATTTCGGGAAAATTTACCGGTACCGATGTGGGGCGCGGCCTTTGTGCCGATGTTGATGCCGATTCGCGCGGTTGTGAGTATTGGAGTACCGCCGGCAACGAAGTGTACGGTTGCGATGGTAGTGTGATTTCGACCAAACGGCCCACTGTCAATTTCCGCACTTATTGGGACGGAGACTTACAGGAGGAGATGACTGAGACCGGTGTTATAACGAAATGGCGCGGTCGCACACAGAGCGCAGCGACATTGGTGGATATGCCTTTCCGGTACGGGGCGGGGACGAATGTCATCAAATATACACCTTGCCTGCAAGCTGATATTTTTGGTGACTGGCGCGAAGAACAGATATATTACGATGAGGAAACGATGAGTCATTTGTGGATTTTTTCCACTCCGTACAGCAGCGACTATCGTGTCCCGACGCTGATGCATGACCACCATTATCGTATGGCGACCGTATGGCAGACAACGGCCTATAACCAACCTCCGCATTTGAGCTATTATTTGCCCGATTATGTCGAGGCATTGGTAAGTGGAATGCCCGATGTTTCAACAGGTGGGCAGTCTGTCTATCGGCAGATTTCACAAGTCAATTATTATAATTTGCTCGGTCAACAGATCGATAGACCCGAGAGAGGTGTTTATATCGAAGAGATTTTGTATTCCGACGGTAGTGTAAGTCGAATGAAAAAAATCGATTAGGAGGGGTACACCGATAAGGATAGGAATATCGGTGGTTTTGAGATACGATTGAGAATCAGAGGACGATGTTTCTCTGATTCTTTTTTGCAATGTTACCATTCCGAGTGGAACTCGGCGCAGTAAAGAATTTCTTACCAAGTACTTGTCATTTTGACGAACATAGGGAGGAAGAATCTCCCTCAAAGCGAGCGTTATTGTATGAGGTCTCTCACTTACGTTCGAGATGACAGGATTCCTCGCATTTGCTTGGAATGACATAGGACTGCGGCTTTCAAAATTTCTGTTATTCAGAACGGAGTGCAGTGAAGTGAAGAATCTGAAATATATATATGGCGGAATGACAAGCTGGGAGCATTCCATGCGGACCGGGGACGCCTTTACATCGTAGAATGCTACACCCGACAGATGAAGAAAGTCGTTTGTAGGTATGGGGCAAGTTATATAAAAGCGAGGCCCGGGATCCCCCGGGCCTCGCTTTTATGCGTCGGAAAGAAATCGTTTAGATGATTTTTTCGAGTTGCTCTACGTTACGTGCCACCTCTTCGTCGGTTACTTCGTAGTTCCGCAAGTCGTTGGCGATATATTGGTCGTATGCAGCCATATCGATGAGACCGTGTCCTGAAAGGTTGAAAAGGATTACTTTCGATTTACCTTCGCGTTTGGCCTGCTCGGCTTCGCGTATGGCGGTGGCAATAGCGTGCGACGATTCGGGCGCGGGTATGATGCCTTCGGTTTGGGCGAAAATCGTTGCGGCATTGAATGTTTCGAGTTGAGGAATATCCACCGCTTCCATCAGGCCGTCTTTACGGAGCTGGCTTACGATAGAACCCGCGCCGTGGTAACGGAGTCCGCCGGCATGTATGTTCGACGGAGCGAAATTATGCCCGAGCGTGAACATGGGAAGCAGCGGGGTGTAACCGGCCTCGTCTCCGAAGTCGTATTGGAAAACACCCCGGGTGAGTTTCGGGCAGGAGGCTGGTTCGGCTGCAATGACGCGGATATTTTTGTTTTCTTTCAGCTTGTGGCGGAGGAAGGGGAAAGAGATGCCCGAGAAGTTGGAACCGCCGCCGAAGCAGGCGATGACGACATCGGGATATTCACCCGCCATTTCCATCTGTTTTTCTGCTTCGAGACCGATGACGGTCTGGTGCAGCATGACATGGTTGAGTACGCTGCCGAGGGTATATTTGCAGTTTGGGGTCTGCATGGCCAGTTCTACGGCTTCGGAGATGGCCGTACCCAGACTGCCCTGATAGTTGGGGTGTTCGGTAAGAATTTTACGTCCGGCTTTGGTACTCATACTGGGCGAAGCGATGACTTGTGCGCCGAACGTCTGCATGATCGACCTTCGGTAAGGTTTCTGGTGGTAGCTGACTTTGACCATGTAGACGGCCAGTTCGAGCCCGAAAGCCTTGGCGGCAAACGAGAGGGCCGCCCCCCATTGACCGGCTCCGGTCTCGGTTGTAATATTGGTTACGCCCTCTTTTTTACAGAAGTAGGCTTGTGCGATGGCCGAGTTGAGTTTATGGGATCCTACCGGACTGACGCTCTCATTTTTGAAGTAAATATGGGCTGGAGTATCGAGATATTTTTCCAATCCATAGGCACGCACCAACGGGGTAGGACGCCATATTTTGTACATGTCGCGTACCTGTTCGGGTATTTCGATCCACGCATCGGTCTGATTCATTTCCTGATGCGACAGTTCTTTGGCGAAGAGAGGATAGAAATCTTCCTCTTTCATCGGTTCATGTGTCTGCGGATTCAACGGTGGCAGAGGTTTGGTTTTCATATCGGCGACGATATTGTACCATGCCGTAGGAATATCTTTTTCCTGTAATAAAAACTTTTTTGTACTCATATAGTTGATATTTGTTTTTATGATTTTTATGATATTTCAAAGCAAAAAAAAGGTTTGTCGCGGCCGGACAAACCTTTTTGATATGATAAGAGGTTGTGTCTTACGACCGATTAGGATTGTAAGCTATGCCAACCTTGCCAATTTTTTGTATGTACAAAACTCATTTATCGGGCTCTATTTCGAGACAAAAATAGAGAAATAAATTGAATGTTCCAACAAATCGTCGTATTTAAATTTTATTTTATGGCTTTTTTTGTTTGACGAGGCTGTTTAGGTAACATTCTATATTGGTATATTCATTACTTAGGGTGTAAAGCGATGCATCGGTCGCATCGTGTGGATCGAGACCGTGTTTCTTTTCCCATTTGTCGGGTATTCCGTCGCCATCGCTGTCTTTCCGAGGTTTTCTCGATTTTAATTCGGGCCACCCGCCTACGTCTTCGGGAGTATTGATGATACCGTTGTTACCGAATGTGCCGATACCTTTTTTTACTTGGCGTATAACCTCTTTGTCGTAGCTGTCTCGGGAATGGCTGCAACCGGCCGATTCCAGTACTCTCCGATAGGCTTCGGTAGGGGTGTCTTCTTCTATCGGTTCATACGGGAAAGGGGTGGATACTATGCAGGTGGGCGTCTCTTCTCCTTGCGAAGGGATTGCGTCGGGAGATATGCCCGAGGTTTTCTTGGCATTTTTTGCGGTCGGGGTATAGATTTTTCCGGGACGGTCGGCAACAGCATTGTGATTGTTTTGGGTTACGTCATTATCGCCAGCCATTACGTTACCGGCGACATAATAGCGTCCTGTCCCATCATCGGCCACGTCGAGCAGGCGATGGTGTTGTGATGCCGGTCCCGGTTTGTAATAGTTGTTCACGATGTTTATTTCGGCGTGGTGTCCTCCGCCGTAAGCGGTTTTGAATCCCCAGTTGTATACGACGTTATTGCGATAATCGACCCATTTCGTCCCGTCGACCGATGCAAAGCGGGGATTACGGCTTGCGTGGTTGGCCAACAGATTGTGATGGAATGTTGCTTTGTATCCACCCCAAATACCACCGAAACCGTGGCTGCCTTTGGTGTGTATGGAGGTATGTAGGCTGTGTGTAATCAGACACCATTGCACGGTAAGGTTTTCGGTCTTGTAGATAGATAGGCATTCATCGATGCTCCAGCTTACGGATATATGGTCGAGTATGACGTTTTTCTGTCCGTAACGTCCGCCTCCCACGCCGTCGCTATCTCTGTTATGTCGGTCGCCTACACGCACTCTTATATAGCGCACGATGACGTTGCTGGCATTTATGGTCAGCGGGTAGTCTTTCAAGCAGATGCCGTCGCCCGGAGCCGATTGCCCGGCGATAGTGATACTGTCATTGTTGATGCGGAGCGGCGATTTCAATTCGATAGTCCCGTCTACGGCGAAGAGCACGGTACGGGCACCTTTTTGTTCGATAGCGTTTCGTAAACTCCCTTCACCGCTGTCGTTCAAGTTTGTAACGATAAGGATTTTTCCGCCGCGTCCTCCTGTCGTGTATTTACCGTACCCTTCGGCTCCCGGAAATGCGACGGTTTGGGATCGGGCGGTAAAAACGATGCATAATGCCGAAATTATGAAAAATATATTTTTCATGGTATAAAAAAGTTAGGTTGCTGTGTGTTTTGGGGAAAGTGGTTAAAGCCAAGAGGGGAAAATAAAAAGTTCCGAAATATGGTTTATGTAAATGTCGACGGTAAATTTCCGTGCTGTATGTTTATCATGTCGGTCCGAGTTGTTGAGTATGACAAAGATAAAAGAAGTTTTCTGCTTGTACAATAAGATCGTGTGTTTTTGTTATAGAGTTATTATTTGTGTTTCTTATATGATTTCGGTGTGGAGAGGTATGGGAGTTTCGGTAACGAATGTTAGTGTTGTACATCGCTGAAAACGGGTTACGATAGAAGTTTTCTCCTCGTTTTTTTCAGTGGGAGAGGAGTACCGAAAATTTTTTTGCTATCTTTGTACCGATGCTTACGATTACCAGACATATCGAATATTTGTTGACCGAGCACGATTGTGTGTTGATTCCCGGTTTGGGAGGTTTTTTGATGCAAGACCTACCTGCCCGCTTTGTATCCGACGGGAATATGTTTTACCCGCCCTCGCGTTCTATCGTTTTCAATCCGACACTTACTTATAACGATGGTTTGTTGGCGGCCTCGCTTATGCGGGCTCAACAGATAGGTTATGAGCAGGCTTCGCAATTTATCGACCGGGAAATCGATACGTTGCGGGTGCTCTTGAAGAGAGGGGGCGATCGGGTAACATTCGGAAATCTGGGAGTCTTTGTACTCACCGAGGATAATACGTTGTCATTTGAAGCTTCACCCGATTACCTGTTGAATCTCAATCATTTCGGATTGCCGGCTGTAACGTTGTTGCCGGTGAAAGAAATTGTGGGAAGCAGGAGCGAACGATCGGAAAGAAGATCATCTCGTACCGGTTCCGGCGAGCGTGTCATTCACTTCTCCATTCGTCGTCGGGTTCTTAACCGTGCGATGGTTGTCGTTGCTGCTGTCATTGTGTTATTCCTTACATCTGTTCCTCTTGCGAATAGACCGGAAGCCGATCGGGCTGCCCTTACGCTTACGACAATCACCGATGATGTCAATAATAAGGTGGCAGAGGGAGAGTATCTCATTGTCGTATCTACTCTTACCTCTCGGGAAAATGCCCTGTTACAGTTGCAAAAGTTCCATAATAAAGGTGTTGCCGACCCTATATTCCTTTACGAAGACGGCCGCCGGACATACTTGTATACTCGTTCGTTTTCCGATCGTAGAGAAGCCTATGCTTTCTTGAAAGAGCAACAAAACGAGAAAAACGAAATTTTTCCCGGAGCTTGGGTTATGAAAGTAAAAGATACGCCGAAGTAATTATATCGCGGATAAAATAAGAAAAACCCGTTTTAAAACGGGTTTTTCTTATTTTATGGACAGAGTAGGTAACGCATCTGTGAAAGTATGTTTTGTTTCCATTCTTCCAGAAATACTTTATAACGGGCTGTATCATCGGAAAAGACTTTCATCAGCATATTTCGGGTAAGAAAAGGAAATGTCAGTTGGCTGTAAAACGTGCATAAGATAATGATGTGCGGGATGCGTTTTATTTTTCCGGTATCCATTTCTTTGTCCAAAATTTCCGATAACTGTTGCAACATGCGTTCTATGCCGAAACGGTGTATCATGAGTATGAGATTATCGGGATTTCTCTGTATTTCGCTCAGTACAAATCTCGGTAAAAAAGGATTTTCCGAAAAAATAATCAGATATTCGTCGAGAATTTTTTCGAGTCTCTCTATGAAAGGAATATCTCCGGCCAGAATCGTTTGTACTTTCGGCATGAAAGTTTCGAAAATGGGAGCCAATACGGCCCGAAACATACGCTCTTTGGTACGGAAATAGTAATGTAAGGTGGGACGATTGATGCCGACTTTTGCTGCAATATCGCTCATACTGGTCATTTCAAAACCGTTCTCCAAGAAAACGTCTTTGGCGACATCTACTATTCTATCTTCTAAATTTTCGTTGTTTTCCATAGTTATCCATTCAATCCGTGAATAAAAAGTAACATTCTGTTTATTACATTGACGTCGCTCACACCGCTGTCGAAATCGAGAGACAGCAGATTCATTTGCGGATATATTGTCTTTATTTTCTTTTCGACACCTTTCGAGACGATATGGTTGGCAATACAGCCGAAAGGTTGCAGGCTGACTACGTGGTCTACCCCGTGGTGCGCCATAGAGACTATTTCGGCCGGTAACAGCCAACCTTCGCCGAATTGTGCATAAAGAGGTAATATCTCTTTACCGTAACGAGATGTCTCGAAAATATCGGGAAAGGGCTGGAATAGTGGGAAATGCGAAGCGGCACGATTGTATTTTTCGACCTGTCGGCGTACAAGGGCATAAACCCGATGCAAAACAAAATCAGGGATTTTTTTAGCCTCCAGATAATTATCTTGATTGACTTGTTTGTTGACGAACGATTGCAGGAAAAATTCTGTTAATGTGGGCGGGACGACTTCGATATGCTGATCGACAAGCCAAGATGAGATATTCTTTTGGGCGAATGCATGGAATTTCAAGAAAATTTCTCCCACAATTCCTACTTTCGGTACTTGCTTGTCGACATCGGTGATCGATGTAAAACGGTCTGCTGCCTCTCTTGTCAAGGCGAGCAGTTCGCTCGGTTTGTTCTGTCTTATCGCTTGACGGGCCTTGTCGAGATAGTAATCTCGCCAGAATGCAGCTGCTCCCTCTTCTTTTTCCCGTGCAACCGCTGTATAATAGAACTTGGCGATACAATCGCTGAAAAGAACCGCAGCCAATGCAATAGGCAGGATTTTGAGCCAGTTGACCCGGAACCCCGGCTGTGGGTTGTCGAATGCATCTCCCCAAGAAACCGAGACAACAGGAACATCGGCATATCCTGCATCGACCAGAGCTTTCTTGATAAGGGCGATATACCCGGTGGCGCGGCATTGACCACCCGTTTGCGTCATCGCTACGGCTGTCTTGGAGGGTTCGTATCGACCTTCTTTGAAAGCTTTGATGATGTCGCCGACGACCAGTGTCGCCGGATAGCATACCTCGTTGTTGGCATATTGTAATCCGTAATCGGCGGCAATTCTGTCGCTCATCGGCAGCACATCGACGTCGTAGCCCACCAGCCGAAATAGGTCGGGAATCAGCGGCGAGATAAACGGCGTAAAAAACGGTACGATGATTTTACGGCGTACATCGTCCGATGTATAAGGGGGTGTTGTTATGAAGGGCAATACTTTTGGTTTGGGGCCGTGTTTCATTTTCAGACTTTCGATAACTGAACGTACCCGCAAACGTATGGATCCAATATTGTTTACGTCATCGATTTTCAGTAACGTGTGGCTTTTCCCGTGTCGATGCAGCAACTCTTTTACTTCATCGACGAGAAATGCGTCGGGGCCGCACCCGAAAGAGGTGAGTTGTATGAACTGCACGTTGTCGTCTTGCTCGGCAGCCCAACGGGCTGCTGCCAAAATGCGGTTGGGATAGGCCCACTGTGAGATAAATCTCGATTCTTGGGGCATTGTATGTTCGCCTCTGACGATGTCGTCGGTGATTACATCTACTCCCATAGAAGCGATCATGTCGGAAATTTTGTGTTGAATGAGCATATCCGAATGATAAGGACGACCGGCCAATAGTACCGTCAGGCGTTTTCCGGAGATATTTTCCCGGAAAATCGATTGCATATAGTCGGTAACAGACTTTTCGTATTCACGTTGTGCCTGTAATGCCGTAGCGAAAGCCTCCTTGATGTTTTTCTCTGTGATTCCCAGCCCTTTTAAATAAGAGCAACATTGTCGGAAAAGAGCTTTTTCGTCTTTGAAAGTTATGACTGGCGTATCGATAGGAATACTCAGCGGCATCACGCTTTTGGCGATTTCGGAATATCCCGAGACGATAGGGCAGTTGTAGCTGTTTACACGGGTCTTGTCGGAGAGACGTTCGTACACGACATACGGGAAGAAAATGCGGTCGACCTGTTGCTCGCAGAGATTTGAAAGATGGCTGTGTACCACTTTGGCCGGGAAACATATATTATCGGACATTACCCATTTGGCTGCACGTTCATAGGCTTTGTAGTCGGATGGCGACGACAAGATTACATTCATGCCCGCTTTGGTAAAGAGTGTATGCCAGAAAGGGTAATTTTCATACATGTTCAGGCATCGGGGTATTCCTATGGTCGGACCGTTCAGATTCCCTGACAGCCGGTCGAAAAGCAACTTGTTTTTCTCCGGATAAGCGTTCGTCCCTTTCTTTGAAGACTCACCTTTGTTTGAAAAAACTTTTTCGCATTTATTCCCGGAATAGTAGGTATTTCCGCCGGTGAAATCATACCGATGTATCAGACATTGGTTGGTACACCCGTGGCAAGACATTTGTCGGGTCGTGTATACGGCTCCTTGTATCAAAGTGTCGGGTGTCATGCCCTTGAATGAGGGATTTCGGCTTTGGGCGTACAGAGCGCAACCGTATGCGCCCATCAGCTCAGGTCGGTCGCTGCGAAATACCGTGTGTCCCGACATTTTCTCGAATGCCCTTACCACAGCATCGTTCCGCATCGTCCCTCCCTGTACGACGATACAATCGCCGAACGACGAGAAATCATTTATCTTCAAAACTTTATGCAGACAATTTTTTACGACGGAGTATGCAAGGCCGGCGGCTATATCGCCGACCGAGGCTCCTTCGCGCAGTACCTGCTTGACTTTGGAATTCATGAATACCGTGCATCGGGTTCCCAGATCGCAAGGACTGTCCGCCAAGCAGGCCAGTCGGGCAAACTCGGAAACTTCGTGCCCTAACGTGCGGGAAAAAGTTTCTATAAAAGAGCCGCAGCCCGACGAGCATGCCTCGTTGAGTTCCATGCGTGTGAGTATGCCTTTGTCGACGAATATCGCTTTCATATCCTGCCCGCCTATGTCGAGGATAAAAGATACCCGCTCGTTCAGCTGGCGGGCGGCCATATAATGGGCGACGGTTTCGATGATACCTTCGTCGAGGCCGAAAGCTGCTTTTATCAACTCTTCTCCGTAACCGGTAACGCAACTGCCTGTAATATGCAGTATGACGGAGTTTGACGCGCATTGATTTTGCAGGGAAATCAACCCTTCTTTGACGGCCAGTATCGGGTTTCCGTTGTTCGATACGTAGTGAGTAAACAATATTTCTTTATCGGAGTTGAGCAGAATGATTTTGGTGGTCGTAGAGCCCGAATCGATACCGAGGTAGGCCTCCTGTATGCCGGGTTCCCACCGGGCATAACGCATGGAAGAAAGTGATTTCTCATTACGCCATTGTGTGTAAGAATCTTCATTCGGAAATAACGGGTCGAGCCTGTGAGTAAGTATGTTGATCTTTTGCGCCTGATTTCCTTTCCATTCCTCCAAGAGTTCTTTTGCCGTAAGCGATCTGCCGTCTTCTGCCGATAATGCTGCACCCCATGCAGGTATCAGATGACTTTGCCCGGGAACAACCCAATCACCGTCGGACAACCGCAGATAATCGACAAAAGCTTTTCTTAATGCCGGAATAAAAGTCAACGGCCCGCCGCAAAAGAGTATCGGCAATGATATGTCGCACCCCCGGGAGAGGGTCGTGATGGTCTGTACGGCAACAGCATGGAATACCGATGCAGCCACATCTTCTTTGGAGACGTTCTTTGCCAGAAGATTCTGTACATCGGTTTTGGAGAAAACCCCGCAGCGAGAAGCGATCGGGTAGACTGTTTGGGCGCGTAGGGCCAAATTGCTCATATCATCGACGGAAGTACCGAGTAATACAGCCATCTGATCGATGAATGCGCCGGTTCCTCCCGCACAGTTCCCGTTCATGCGCAAGTCTACCGGGCGATCTTTGTGGAGAAAAACGACTTTGGCGTCTTCTCCGCCTATATCGATTATCGAGCGTATGGAAGGGTATAGTTCCGTTACGAATTTTGTGGCTGCGACAACTTCTTGTACAAACGGCAACCCGCAACGTTCGGCCACTCCCATTCCCACGCTTCCTGTGATGGAAATTGTGCAGGGAGTATCGCCCGTAAGAGCGGATACCTCTTCGAGAAAGGTATATATCAACGGATACACGGCTGCTTGGTGTCGCTCGTATCGGCTGTATATGACATCTCCGTCATGGCTGAGAACAACAATCTTTGCCGTCGTAGACCCTATATCGATTCCGATTTTGTGTGTGTTCATAATTTACACTTTCTATTATGTCTGACATTATTGTCAGACGCAAATGTATAGATGTTTTTTTAGGGAACAAAATGTATCATAATGATTATTATATT
>OLZW01001818.1_pt1 | contig 14997 bp, 9 predicted proteins | sample 1674281 | NCBI WGS metagenome assembly OLZW01 (sample SAMEA103958157, study PRJEB25191) | human gut metagenome | biome: human-associated habitat [ENVO:00009003]; feature: intestine environment [ENVO:2100002]; material: feces | place: Germany | collected 2013/2015
CGACGATGGGGTTTTTATCTGTCATGTCTTTGCCTTAAACGAGAATGAAGTGTTATCGTTTTGTGATATTTGAGCCACACATGAGTGATGGTGTGGAAGGAACATCCTTCTCACACCATCACATCAATTATTTGGTTCAGTTATCAATGAGTCGCAGCAGACTTATCAGTAGGCGCGGGTGTTGTTGTCCAGAGCTTCCTTGGCGGAGGCGGCGTCGAAGGTCTTGGACTCGATCTCGATGTCCTTCTCAACGGTCTTGCCATCCAGGTAGTCCTTGACGGCCTGAGCGGTTTCCTTGCCGAAAATCGGGTTGTACTCGATCACGTAGGAGAGGTCACCATCAACAAGAGCCTGCAGAGCGTTCTTGGTACCGTCGATGGTGATGATCTTGACCTTGCCCTTGAGGCCGGCGGCGTCAACAGCCTGAGCGGCACCGAGGCCCATCTCGTCGTTCTGAGCGAAGATGAACTGCGGGTTGTCGGACTTGTACTTGTCGAGCAGACCAGCGGTCACGGTCTTGGCCTCATCAGTGGACCAGTTAGCGGACTGGGACTCAAGAACCTTGACGTTGGAGGCAACCTTGTTGCCCCAACCAGTGCCACGATCCTTCACCACGGACAGGCCGGCAGGGCCTTCGAGGATGAAGCCGTTGGCGCCATCCGGGAAGTTCTTGTTCACGAACTCGGCAGCCTGCTCGCCGCACCAGACGTTGGACGGTCCGATGTGAGCAACGATGGCCTTCTTGGCCTCGGCGTCCTTGACGTCCACGTTACGGTCAACGGTGAAGACCGGAATCTCAGCCTCAGCGGCCTTCTTCAGGGAGTCATCCCAACCGGAATCCTCGGTGGAGGACAGGATGATGGCGTCGACTTCGTCGTTAACGAACTTGTTGAACGCCTGAATCTGCTTCTGCTGATCGTTGTTCTGGGTCGGAGAGTAGGTCAGGTCAAAGCCGGCATCCTCGAATGCCTTCTGAATGTCCTTCTCGTTGGCGGTACGGAAGCCGCCCTCAGGACCGACAGCCACGAAGCCAACCGTCTTCTTGCCGGAGTCCGAGCTGCCACCTGCGTTGCTGGAACCGCATGCGGCAACGCTGACAAGCGCAGCAGCAGAAGCAACGAGGGCAATGGCCTTCTTCCAATTCTTCATAAATACTCCTCCTCGAGCAGTGTTTATTTTTTGGATGATCTTTCATCCTGTTTGGTGACTGTTCGTCATCGACAGCCTCTAGTATGACGCTCACAGGCCAAATGTTCAATCGCATGCGATAACAGTTTGATAACAGGTTTATAACAAATTAATAACAGTGGTTCAAAAATGGCGTCGCAACACTGTTTTGCCTTGATAACAGACCAATAATAGTGATTGGTTGCGCAGCGGCAATGCCGCTCGCCAGCCGAGCGACAAAGCCGTTGCCTCATACAACAAGAAAGGTTATTATGAACACCGTTTTTCTTATACCATCTACCGCGCACCGAGGGCAGTGACCTGGCTATCGGCGATGGTCCAGGAACCGTCGAGTGAGCCGGAAACGGAGCGCACAATACCCAAATCGTCCACAATGGCCAGGCGACGGGACAGGCTGATCTGCCCCGATGCCATCGACGTTATGATTCCATTGGGTAAACGCTGCGCATTGGCCGGGCCTGGTGCCATTTGACGCCATGCCTCTTGTCGTTCGCTGTTTCCCTCAGGAGGTGTGGTGGCGTACACCAGATTCAGATCATTGTAGAACGTGAGCATGGTGACGTGCCTGAGCACACTCACTTGGGTGGCCGCTTTGCTCAGACCGCTCAGTGTTTTATCACCGTTGCGCGCCACACCGGTCATCATCACGCCGTTCGTGTCCTCGCCCCCGACTGCCAACGCCAATCGGCACCCTTCCGGAGAAACCGCCAATGCCACAATGCTGTCGGCAGCACCAAGCCAATCAAGCTTCAGATCGGTTTCCTTGCCCCCATCTGACACATGCAATTCGCGCCCGTTCTCGGATACAGCCCATACTTCGCCATCCAGACCTTCGGTAATCGATCGCATCGGCTCGCCGGAGAACATCACCCCACAGGACGCACCATCAGATTTCAGGCATTCGACCACGCCGTCCGCACGCAACACCGCACCGCCGGAAACGATATGCCCACCGGTCAACGTGTATACGCCCGCTGTCGGCTGCTCGGTAGTAAGTTTCACATTTGCGTCGGCATCAGAATAGTCCACTCCGTCGCCGGTAATCCTCAGCGCGTATTCGGCATTGCCGTCGCCCATAGTCAGACGGATGCGATGTACCAGCAGGCCTCGTTCTTCCTCATTCAACGCATTGATACCGCTGTTAAGGTGTATCTCCACCACATTGTTCTTCACCGGCACGCTGTCGACCGCGAGTTTGATGGTAGGCAAGCCGGCGCCTCGCAGCACTCCTTCCAACCAGGAGGGTGCATCCGAGAGTACTTCACCGACTGCCTGGGTGCGCCAGTTGCGCCAGCTCAGCCATCGAACATCCGGTATGAGCTGTTTGCCGGATGTGCTCACCTGATACACGGATACTTGGCGGAAGACTTGTTCAAAATCGGCGGTGGATATCACCACGCCGTTCTCCAACGAGGAGATGCGCCACTGGCCGCTTCTTTTAATCAAGATATAAGGAACTTTGCTGATCGTGCTGCTATCTGTCGGCGTATACACGCCATGCGAGTCCAGAGAGCCGACCACTTGGAGCTGTACTTCTACAATCAGCGAGCTCTCCGCCCCTTGCGGGGTACTCATCGTATTGGCGCGTCGGCGGAAATCCGGCGTACCGCTGTAGACCAGTGCCGAGGAATCGCCATTCCATCCGGCCGACGCCGAACCGGTCAGAAACTCACGGGCCACACGGTAGCCATCGGACTGTACGCCGGCAGGCATGGCATCATAGAACCCTTTGACGATGGTTTCCGGCTGTGCATCGTCCGCAGGCCCCTGAGGATTGGTGTAAACACGCTGGGTCTGCTGTTCCACCGGTGCCAGAGTCTGCACCGAGCCGCTAATCGGCAAACCGAACGGACTTGAGCATGCCGTCATCGTGATGCAACAGGCTATGGCCGCGCCTGCGGCGGCAATCGTTCTGGTCACTCGTCTCATAGTGGCCTCCCCATCATCGTGTCGCGGCGAACCTCATGATAATCATGTGTGACTTGGCTGGTGGCCACACCAAACCCACCGGTAATACGCAGGTCATCGGGCGTTTCAGAAGCAAAATTCACCGGCAGTTCAGCGTCCGCCACCTCACCTTGGTCGGGGTCACGCGGCAGCAATACCAAGAACCAGGTGCCCTCCCCCACTGCCGAACGTACACGGATAGTACCGTGGTGCAGCAAGGCATCAGTCATGGCGATGGCCAAGCCCAATCCGGTGCCGCCGGTAACGCGCGAACGTGAAGGGTCGCTTCTCCAGAATCGATCGAATACATGAGCGACTTTGTCTTCGTCGATACCAACGCCATAGTCGCGAACGCTGATGGCCACGGCTTTGCGGTTGGCCGCGACACGCACTTCGATCGGCCGGTCCTCAGCGAAATCGACGGCATTGGCCAACAGATTTCTGACGATGCGAATCACTCGACGCGAATCGATACGAGTCAAAACCTGCACATTGGGCAGATACGTGTGAATCGGCACCCGTTTGGCTTGGGCGATGCCGGCAACTTGGTCCACTGCCGTTTCAATTGGTTCGCATAAATCGGTTTCCACAAGGTCAAGTGCCGCATAACCGGCATCGTAGCGGGAGATTTCCAACAGATCGGCGAGCATGTCTTGGAATCGACTGATCTGGCCGGCCAACAGTTCGACCGTACGCTTGGTGGAGGGGTCGAAGCCGTCTTTTTTCATTTCGAGCAGGTCGGAAGCCATACGCATGGTGGTCACCGGGGTGCGCAATTCATGACTGACGTCGGACACAAATCGTTTCTGGAAAACGCTTGCTTCCTCCAGCTCATCAATCTTCTGGTTGAGCGCATCAGCCATCGTATTGAAGGATTGCTGCAGCACACCAAGCTCATCCTTACGATTCACGGTAACGCGCATATCGAGATTGCCGGAGGCCAGTGTTTCCGAGGCCGCTGCCACTCGTTCAATCGGGCGCACGATGCCACGAATCACCAGCCAGATTACTACGCCCACCACGATGGACAGCAACGCACAGATGACCACCAGACTGAGCTGAATCTGCGTCAAGGACTGCTGCTGGAACGTGTACGAATAAATGGCGAAGAATTCGAGGTTGCCGGCCACGCCAAAGTCCAATACGGTGCCGAGCACCGCTGCGGGCGTCCCGCTGCCCGGCATGCCGGAATCACCGGGAATTTCGACCGGCTGATAGAACACGCTGTCATCCAAGTCGGAAGCCACGGATGAACGGATGTCGTCAGAAATCAGACTTTGATAGCTGGGTTCGGTGGATACGGGGATGATGGCACGCGAGTTGGTATCACGACTCCACAAATACACACCTATCAGGTTGGAGGACCCCTCGGATTGCAACGAGGACGCCAAGTCATTGACCAGCTGTTGGAGCTGCACTGCGGTGGAGACATCGGCCGCGTCCAGACTGGTTTGGGCCTGCTGCACCATGTTTGAATAGTCGGCACGCGACTGCGAAGTGATTTGGGTAAGCAGCGAGGCGCGCACTGATACCATCGATACGCCAGAGAAGACGATGGCCACGGCCAGTGTAAGAATCACGGTGAGGGCCACGGTGCGGGCCTGCAGCGAGCGACGAACTTCAGCGCGTCCGTGGCGCAGCAAGCGTTTGAGGCTGAATCGAGGGCGCAGGTTCATTGTTCAGGAGTGACGAACTTGTAGCCGATGCCACGTACGGTCTGCACGATTTGCGGGTTCTCGGGGTCGTCCTCCACTTTGGCCCTAAGGCGTTGAACATGCACATTGATCAGGCGCGTATCGCCGGAATTCTCGTATCCCCAGACATTCTTGAGCAGGCTGGAACGACTGATGGCCTCGCCGGCGGCGGCCGCAAGCATGAACAGCAGCTCGAATTCCATCGGAGTGAGATTCAGGTCCTTGCCATCCTTGGTGGCGGTGTGTTCCAAACGGTCGATGACGATGGGTCCGCGTTCCAGATGGTTGACGTTTGCATTGCCACCGCTTGCGCCACCGGTGGCACCGTCTTCGGCGGCCGGCTTGGCGATGCGGAAGCGTGCATGGATACGCGCCAGCAATTCGGCCACTTTGAAGGGCTTGGGCACGTAGTCGTCGGCCCCGGCTTCCAAGCCGGCCACGACGTCAAGTGTGTCTGATTTGGCGGTGAGCATGATAATCGGCACATTAGAGGTAGCTCTGATGCGGCGGGCCACCCCCGTGCCGTCCAGCCCGGGGAGCATAACGTCAAGCAGAATCAAATCGGGCTTGACGATGGGGAACATTTCCACAGCCCTCAGCCCGTCCAGGCAGGTCACGGTCTGGAATCCCTCGTTTTCCAAAACAAGACTAAGCATTTCGCCGATGGCCTGATCGTCGTCCACGATGAAGATGGTCGCCATGGTGTTTGCCTCCCCTTTTTCCACTGTTATTGTTGCGTTACACTTTACTCCCCTATGTTCATTTCTGTTCGGGTTCCCCGCCATGCAACATCGGGCGAATCTTGGCAAGACGCTGGCTGACTTCGTGTTCGTAGCCGCGATCGTTGGGATGGTAGTACTCGGTGCCACGCAGCTCTTCGGGCATATATTCCTGTGGCGCCACGGCACCGGGCCAATCGTGCGCATACTTGTAGCCCTCGTGGTTGCCCCACTCTTTCATAAGCTTGGTGGGGGCGTTCCTCAAATACAGCGGAACAGCGCCGATCTTGCCGGCATCCACGTCCGCGAGCGCCTGGTTAATGGCGTTATAGCTGGCGTTTGATTTGGGCGCGGTGGCCACGGCAATCGTGGCCTCGGCCAAAATAATACGTGCCTCGGGCATGCCGACCAGCGCCACGGCCTGCGCCGCGGCCACGGTGACCTGCAAAATCTGCGGGGCGGCCATGCCGACTTCCTCGCTGGCGGCGATCATGATGCGACGGGCGATGAAGCGCGGATCTTCACCCGCTTTCAGCATGCGTGCCAGATAATGGATGGCGGCATCCGGATCGGAGCCCCGCATGGATTTGATGAATGCGGAAATCACGTCGTAATGGTCATCGCCGTCTTTGTCGTAGCGCACGGTGGCGGTGTCCATTACCGTAGCCACGATTTCGGGGGTGATGATGGGTCGGCGTGCGCCCTTTTTGCGGGCTTCGTCGCCGGTGACCGCGCCAGCCGCGGCCTCCAGAATCGTGAGACTCTTGCGTGCGTCGCCACCGGCCATGCGCACGATGTCGGCGATGGCTTCGTCCGTGGCTTTGACCTCGTCCCTGAGACCGCGGTCATCAGTCAGCGCGCGCTGCACCAGTTCGGTGAGCTGATCAGGCTCCAATGACTCAAGCTTGACGACCACCGAACGGGAGAGCAACGGTTTGATGATGGAAAAGCTCGGGTTCTCGGTGGTGGCGCCGATAAAGGTCACGTCGCGGTTTTCGACGGCGGGAAGCAGCGCATCCTGCTGGGATTTGGAGAAGCGATGTACCTCGTCGATGAACAGTACGGTTTCCTGGCCGCGTGACACGAGCCGTTCGTGAGCGCGGGTGAGTACGTCGCGCACGTCTTTGACGCCGGATGTCACGGCGGAGAGTTCCTCAAACACGCGGCCGGATTGGCCGGCCACGATGGTGGCGAGCGTGGTTTTGCCGACGCCTGGAGGGCCGAACAGGATTACGGAGCTCGGCGCGGTGAGACTGCCTTTGCTGGCCGGATTGGCGAGGCGGCGCAGCGGCGAGCCCTGGCCCAACACCTGCGTTTGGCCAATCACCTCGTCCAAAGTGCGTGGACGCATGCGCACCGCCAACGGCCGCGTCATCGACTCCGGCGCATCAGCCGCCCCAAACAAATCGTTCTCACTCATAACGTCCTATAGTACCCCAGTGTTCGAACAGACGTTCGAGCTGCACCCTGGCTTCCCTCAGAGAGGGGAGCCAAGAAAGGAATCAGTTACTCACCTTGTAGTCGTGGAAGACTACTTCGCCGGTGTCTTGGGTGGCGTCGAGGTCCACGATGCCTTCGATGGCCCAATCGTGATCGCCATCGGAATCATCGATAATCTGACGCACCTTCCACGTATGCTCGTCGTTCTCGTGCTTGTCATCCAACATGAACAGTTCGGGCGAGCGCGCTTCGGCGCCGATGCCCACGTACTCGTGCTCGTCGTAGTAGTCGTCGAGCACATCTTCCCATTCGTGCACGCCGTAGCCCCAGTCTTTGTCGAGCGCGCCGAGCTTGTCCGGCTGGTCGAGGTCCATAAGCTGCACACGGCGGAACATGGCGTTTCTGATCAGCACGATAAGGCCTCGTCGGTCCTCGACCACCGCGTTCTTCTTGCCCGGCGCCGCCAAGGAGGCCGCCGCCTCGGACTGGTCGGCGGAATCGCCGGCGTTCTCCCATTCATCCACCAGCGAGGAGTCGATGGAGCGCACGAGCACGCGCAGCCAGGAGATGATGTCTTCGAGTTGCTCGTCACGCTTTTCGGGCGGCACGGTGCGCGCCAGCGTGCGGTAGGCGTCCGAGAGGTAGCGCAACAGGGTGCCTTCGGAGCGGGCGATGTTGTATCGGGTGATGTATCCGGTGAAGTCGGAGGCGGTTTCCACCATGTCGCGCACCACGGATTTCGGCGACAGCCAGTAGTCGTTGGCCCACGGCACATCGTGGCGGTACTGATCGAACGCGGCTTCGAGCATGTCTTCCAGTGGCTTCGGATACGTAATCTCCTGCAGCTTATCCATACGCTCGTCATAGTCGAGTCCGTCGGCCTTCATATCGGCCATCGCCTTGTCTCGGGCCTGACGCTCCTGGGCACGCAGCACCTGCTTGGGGTCTTCGAGCGTGGCCTCGGCCATGGAGATCACGTCCAGCGCATAGGTGTCGGACTCGGGGTCGAGCAGTTCGAGCGCGGCCAGCAGGAACGGGGAGAGCGGCTGGTCGAGGGCGAAGTCGTCCGGCATATCAAGGGTCATGTAGTAGTCCTTGCCGCCGTCCTTGCGGTCCTCGGTTTCGATGACTTCGGTATCGAACAGGGTTTGGAAGATCTCGTCGGCCCGCTGGTGCAGATGCTCCTTCTGGTCGGGGGTCTGCGCGGAATCGTCGATGAGATCGTCGATACGGGCACGGGCGTCACCGCCCTGCGCCACTTCATTGAGCACCATCGAATGCGTGATTTTCAGGTGCGGGACCAGGGTCTCCGGTTCAGCGTCGATGAGCTTATCAAACGTGCTCTGGTTCCAGGTCACAAAACCTTCCGGCGCCTTCTTGCGCTTGACCTTCTTGAGTTTCTTCGGATCTCCCCCGGCCTTGGCGATGGCTTTCTGGTTTTCGATTTCATATTCGGGAGCCTCGGCGATCACCAGTCCCTCGGTATCGAATCCCATACGGCCAGCTCGTCCGGCAATCTGGTGGAATTCGCGGGCGCGCAGGCGGCGCATCTTGGTGCCGTCGAACTTGGTCAGGGCCGTGAGCACCACGGAGTGAATCGGCACATTGATGCCGACGCCCAATGTATCGGTGCCGCAAATCACCGGCAGCAGACCCTGCTGGGCGAGCTGTTCGACCAGGCGGCGGTAGCGAGGCAGCATGCCGGCGTGATGGATGCCGACACCGGTGCGCAGCAGTCGCTGCAGAATCTTGCCGAAGGCTGTGGTGAACTTGACGCCTTTGATGGCTTCTGCGATGGCTTGGCGCTGTTCCTTGCTGGATACACCGGTGGAGGCGAGCGCTTGCGCGGTCTCCAATGCGGCGTCCTGCGAAAAGTGGACCACGTAAATCGGGGTTTCGCCGTTGCGGAAGGCGAGTTCCACGGTTTTTTCCATCGGGTCGAGCGTGTATTCGTAGCTCAACGGCACCGGTCGCGGCGCGTCGGCGATTACATCCACGTCCGGGGTGTCGTTCAGATCGGAGAGCTTGTCGGCGATGGCGTCCACATTGCCGAGTGTGGCGCTCATCAGCAGGAACTGGGTCTGCGGCAGCGTGAGCAGTGGCACCTGCCACGCCCAGCCGCGCTCCGGATCACCGTAATAATGGAATTCGTCCATCGCCACGAGGCCCACATCGGCATGGGTGCCTTCGCGCAAAGCCTGATTGGCGAGGATTTCGGCGGTGCAGCAGATGATCGGCGCGTCCGCGTTGATGTGGCTGTCACCGGTGATCATGCCGACATTGTCGCGGCCGAACACTTCGACCAAGTCGAAGAATTTCTCCGACACCAGCGCCTTGATCGGAGCGGTGTAATAGGAGCGGCGGCCAGTGCATAGGGCGGCGAAGTGCATGCCGAGCGCCACCAGCGATTTGCCCGAACCGGTCGGGGTATTCAAAATCACATGGTCGCCGGCCAAGAGGTCCATAATGGCCTCTTCCTGATGCGGCCACGGCTCGATGCCCTTGACGTCTTCCACCCAGCCGAAGAACCGTTCGTAGATGTCGTCGGCCGTAAGATTCCGTTCGCGTCCGTCGCCGTCCCATTCGGGGGCCAGCCGCCCCAGGGATCCGTATTCCTTCTCGTCAGTCATAATGCTCAGTCTACCTAGTGGCCTATTCCGACGGCACGAGCCGCCCTCCGTCGCTATGCGACGCCTCCCGCCAGCGGGCGGAGCCATGCGAAGAGCTGTGCCATGCGCTTGGCTCCGCCAATGGGAGGATCGCTCACGCCAACCGGCGGCGCACCTCGTCGGGGTCCACCTCGGGTTCGAGGGGAGGCCAGGTCATGTTCATGTTCTTCAAGGTGGTGCGCAGCAGTTCGGAGACCACGGCTCGCGAATACCAGCGGTTATCGGCCGGAACGAGGTACCACGGTGCGGCGGCCGTGCTGGTTTTCTCGAACACTTCCTGCCAAGCGAACATGTACTCATCCCATCGGTCGCGGGCCTCGAGGTCGGAGATATCGAATTTCCAGAACTTGGTGGGATCATCCAGCCTCCCAAGAAAGTGTTTTTTCTGTTCTTCCTGGCTTACCACGAGGAAGATCTTGAGGATGGCGCATCCGCTGGCGGCCAGTTCACGTTCGAAATCGTTGATCTGGTCGTAGCGGGCACGCCATACGTCTTCGGGATAGGTGCCATAGACGTGCGGCATGACCACATCTTCATAATGGGAGCGGTCGAATACGGCAATCCACCCCGGCTTGGGCAATTCACGCTTCACACGCCAGAGGAAGTCGTGGTCGAGATCCTCGGCCGTAGGCTTGCCGAAGCCATGGTAATGGATGCCCATCGGGTCGCCTTGGCTGAACACGTGACGCACAATGCCGCCCTTGCCGGAGGCATCCATGCCTTGCAGCACGATGAGCAGCCGCCGTGTCGAGCCTTTGACGCCATTCGCGTACATGAGCCGCTGGTATCGGGCGATTTCGGAGGAGCTGATCGAAATGAACTTCTCGGCGTCCTCTTTATTGCCGTCGAATCCGGGAGTGGAATCGCCTTCGACATCAGTGACCTGCATGCCGTGGTGGAACATAAGACGTTGAGCGGGCGGCAACGACCATACGGCGCTGAGCAGTTCACTGGATTTCGCCGCACGCGCCAGTCGTTCAGGCACGCTGGCACTGGAGTCGATGGTGTCTATGCGATCCACCGCGAGCTGTAATACCTTGTCGATCCGTCGATCGGTTTTGGATTCCTTTCCCTTGCCGTTCTTGTTGTTCTTTCCTGAGGATTTTCCGGCCGTACCCCACTTGCCGGCCTCTTCAGGCTCGTTGGTTCTGTCGTCGTCCTTGGCCATGCTCCCGATTGTACGTCTTGTAACTCAGGAGACCTAGCAACGTAGCGACATTCACATTTCGCCTGTTACTGCAAATCTATAGGCATGCAGTCGTTCGGACCGTAATTGTTGGCTTTGCACCAATTCCAAGCCTCATCTGTCGAGTCGAAGCCCTCACCGGCAAGAATCACATAGTATTTGTCGGAATTGCTGCTGTAGGCGGGCCAGTCACCCGACCAGATAAGCAGTACGTTTGAATTCTTGTTGTGCATCGTGATGAATTGCGCAAGAATATCGCGGTAGTTCCAGGTCTTGCCTTCAGCCTCCATACCCTTGCGCTTGCTGGACAGCTGCGCGGTATACGTGGAATAGACCCGAAAAATCGAACACGGCATCGGCCACGACATTATCGTCGCTGTCCTGCAACGTGAGTCGGGTGGCCGAATCATTGAATTTCGTGGATGCGTTCTTATCATCACAATTCGAAGTGGCCAGAATCGTGACTATCAGATTGTCGCTCTTGATCGAGGAGACTTTCATATCGGCAGCGGCATCGCAGGTTTTGGCAGGCTTTGCCTTGTCGGGGTCGATGTATGCCACCAGATATCCGCCGGCTTTGATGACGGTGTCCGTATTCGTTACTTCGCTGGTGCCGATGGTGTAGTGCTTCTTGGCTTTCTTGCCGCTGTCGTAGATGCCCCAGCCCTTCACGTCAACGTCTGTGGAGCCGGTGTTCTTGAGCTCGGCCCAATCGCAACGCTTGCTATCCGGGTCTCCGGCAGCTTTCGTATTGCCGGCATAGACCTCGTTGATGATTACGGATGGTTTGGCAGCCGTGTTCTGTTCGGCAGTGGTCTGCTGCTCGTCCGCAGTCGCAGCGGGCACGCCGATCAGGGCGATGCTGCTCAGTGTCACCGCAGCGGTGAGCAGCGCGACTGAACTTTGGCTGAATTACTGCTGAAGCTGGTCCTTGGATTTGCGTCGAACCGTCCGTATTCCGCCGATAATCGCGATTACAGCGGTACCGATAGCTACGCTGATCAACGCCGGTCGTTGCGCGGCATGGAGGGTGGCGAGATCCGGTCCGGCCGCAATGGCACTGTTTTCACCCGCCGAGCTATCCGACGCCGGGTGATTGCCCGCGTCGGTGTACTGGGCATTGACCACACTCGGGCCGGTAAGCGCCACTTGGTCGGCGGTCTCGACCTTGGCCACATCGCCGTGCTTATCCAAGGTGACGCGGGCGCACAGGGCTTTGGCCCAGTTGATACGCTGCCAGCCGTCGCTCGATTGCCATAGGGGGTATCCGGAATCCAAGGCAGTGGCTTTCAAGATCGCGTTGCGCTGATCGGCGTGCAGTTCGGGATAGGCCAGTCGCAGCACGTCCGCTGCCCCGCGCGGGGCCACGAAATCAGCGCCGGACTGGGCGGTGTCTTTCGGGAAGGTGTAGGTCAGGCGTGCGGTGTAGACGCGCACGGCCGAGGCTTGGTCCACGACCGGCTCGGTGGCCACTGGGTCCAGAAAATCGTTGGTGTAGCCGCCCGAACCGGAGGCCTTGGTGTTGGCGATGCAGACGACGAGGGTAGTGCCGTGGCCGTCCGCGGCGCAGCGGGACACCAGATAGTCGCGCAGCTGCCGGGACGCGGGCACGATGGACGAAGCGAATTCGTTATGCCAGTACTGCCCGTTCTGGGCGGATGCGCCAATGCGCCCGCCCATGATGTCAAGCGGATAATGCACGCCGAGCACGATGCGGTTGTTGCCGGCCTCCGAAGTGCGGGCCATGATTTGCGGCGCGAGTTCGGGAATCATGCCGGCCAGCGCGATACCCCACGAATAGGCGCCGGTAGTGTGGCCGGAGGGGTAGGAACTGTTTTTCTGCAAGTTCGAGTAGCCGGGCACGTGTTCGAGCCATGAGGGTGATTGCTTGATGTCAAGCGTGGCGGGCAGTCCGGCGAGATCGTTAGTGCCGCCGTAGCTGCTTTCCGCACGGTTCAGATAGGGGCGCGGATGCATGGCCGCACGTTTTGAGGCGTAGGTGGAGGCCACGTTAAAGGAGAAGATATCGGCGACGGCGTTGAGTTTCCCGGATTTGAGCCCTTCGCTCATATATTTGCCAAGCACCGGACCGAGCGCGTCCGGCATGGCTTCCTCGGCTTGCAGATCGGAGTCGACGAGCGCACGCTTGCGTTGGGCGTTCAGGCCATCCTTATCGAGATTTTCGGCGGCTTTGTGGTTAATGGCCACGGCCAAATCTTCGTCGAGTTTCATTGTATCGGCGTCGAGCACCTTGCCACCGTGTTCGGCATCGGTGGGGGCCTGCCAATAGTTCTTTTCGTAGTCGGAGAGCAATGCCACCCAATCCGGGTTGGGCAGCTGGTCGGCCTGTGCGATTGCAGGCGTCACGGCTAGCGTGGCCGCCAACGCCAGCGGCGCAATGGTCGCAATAGCAAAAACGGAGGATAGGTGCCGGAACATCTTCATATGTTCCAACCTATCCTCCGTGAAGGCTACGTAGCCGGAGCCCAGTCAAACACTCAGTAAATTCTTCGTGCCGGCTTAGCGGCGATTGAGCTGACTGTCAGGCCTCTGACTCGTCTTCGGACTTGCGGAACGCCGGGAATTCGCCGGTTTCTGGGTCAACCTGTGACTCGGGCTGGGTGGCGTCATATCCCTGTTCGTAGCGGGTGCGCCGCCAGTTGCGAATCGAGGCGTTGGTGCCACGGTGATGCACATGGTATTTGCGCGGCGTACCGCCCAGCGGCAGCTCTTCGACCTCCTTGGCCACAGCGATCTGGTTGACATTGGACGGGTCGCCGGCGGCGATCGGCGCCAGCGGCTCGGGTTCGGCGGGTGCGGCCGTACGCTGCTGCATGCGCGAGGGCAGCCATTCGGCGAGCCTCGACAACAGCCAGCAGGCGATGAAGTAAATCACCGCGGCCATGACCAGCGTCTGCAGGATGTTGAAGTACATCGAACCGAGTCGGCGCGATTCCTGCAGCAGGTCGGTATACATGATGATCGAGCCTAGGGCGGTGTCCTTCAACACCACGACCAGCTGGGTGACGGCGGCCGGCAGCATGGCGTAGACGGCCTGCGGCACCTCGATCTCCATCAGCGACTGCGTTTCGGTCAGGCCCAAAGCGAGCGAGGCCTCACGCTGGCCGCCCGGCAGATTGCCGACGCCGGAGCGCACCAGTTCGGCGACCACCGAACCGTTGTACAGCACCAAGGCCAGCACCACGGCCCAATAGGACGGGCTGGGCAGGCCCGCGAACGCGAACCATCGCCAGAAGAAGATCATGAGCAGCAGCACGGGAACCGCACGGCAGAACTCGACGATCACGGCGGAGACGCCACGTACCAACGGGTTCGGCAGCAGTCGGCCCACGCCGAACACCAAGCCGAACACCACGGCACCCACCACGGCCACGATGGTGGCCTTGATGGTCATCCACAGTCCGGGCAGGTAGAAGTCGGTCCACGCCTCTCGTTCGACGGCGGGCTTCCACAGCTCCCAGCTGAGCTGGTTCTCGCCGTCCGGCGGGTTGTGCAGGCGCATGAGGATAAGCACGAGCACCACCGCGAACAGAATGCCCGCGATCCAGTTGACGATGCGAATGGTGCGCCGGCCCTTGGGACCGGGCGCGTCGAACAGCACGGAATTCGAAGTATCGGCCATATCCGTCACCTCCTTACGGCGAGTTTGTTGGACAGGTACGTGGTGAGCATGCCGATGGGGATGATCAGGATCACGTAGCCGAGCGCGAAGATCAGGAAGATTTGGATGATCACGTCGGGACGGAATTCGATCATCTCGCTCATCAGCGAGGATGTTTCGGTGGCCACGGATGCGGCGGCGGCCACGGTGGAGTTCTTGAGCAGGGCGATCAGCGTGTTGCCGAGCGGTGCCACGGAGCCTCGGAAGGCCTGCGGCAGAATGATCTCGGTGGCGGACTGCATGAAGCCCAAGCCCAGCGCTCGTGCGGCCTCGGCCTGGCCAATCGGCACGGTGTTGATGCCCGAACGCAGAGATTCGCACACGAACGCCGCCGTGTACAGGCTCAGGCCGGTGACCGCGAGCCAGAAGAAGTTCGTGGTGAAGGTGTCGGAGAAGCTGAGCTTCAGCTGCGCGTAGGCACCCAGCACCATGAACACCATGATGATGGTCAGCGGCAGGTTCTTGAACAGTT
>OLZW01001822.1_pt1 | contig 14973 bp, 9 predicted proteins | sample 1674281 | NCBI WGS metagenome assembly OLZW01 (sample SAMEA103958157, study PRJEB25191) | human gut metagenome | biome: human-associated habitat [ENVO:00009003]; feature: intestine environment [ENVO:2100002]; material: feces | place: Germany | collected 2013/2015
CGCGCAAGATCATCGTGGCCAGCTTCTCCAGCCACGTGCACCGCGTGCAGCAGGTCGTCGACGCGGCTCACAAGTACGGCCGCAAGGTCGTGTTCGTCGGACGTTCCATGGTCCGCAACATGTCCATCGCAGCAGATCTGGGCTACCTGCGTCTGCCCGAGGACACCGTCATCGACCTGAAGCAGGCCCATGACGTGCAGGACGACAAGCTCGTCTACATGTGCACCGGCTCCCAGGGCGAGCCGATGGCCGCGCTCGGCCGCATCGCCGACGGCAACCACCGCGACATCACCATCAACGAGTTCGACACGGTGATCCTCGCCAGCTCCCTGATCCCAGGCAACGAGCATGGCGTCTACAAGGTCATCAACAAGCTCGTGCAGCTCGGAGCCCGCGTGGTCAACCGAGACAACGCCGCCGTGCACGTCTCCGGCCACTGCAACGAAGGCGAGCTGCTGTACATGTACAACATCGTCAAGCCGAAGTGCGCCATGCCTATCCACGGCGAAAACCGCCACTTGGTGGCCAACGGCATGATCGCCGTCAAGACCGGCGTCGATCCGCAGAACGTCGTGCTGGCCGAAGACGGCGACGTCGTCGACCTGTACCACGGCCAGGCCGCGGTCGTCGGCTCCGTGCCGTGCGGCTACGTCTACGTCGATGGCGATTCCGTCGGCGAACTGACCGACGAAGAACTCGAGAAGCGCCGCATCCTTGGCACCGAAGGCTTCGTGTCCAGCTTCGTGGTCGTCGACACCGAAACCGCGGATGTCATCACCGGCCCGAAGATCTACCTCAACGCGGTCGCGGAAGACGAAAGCGAGTTCGACAAGGTCCGTCACCAGATCGTCGAGCAGCTGCAGGACGCGATGATGCAGGGCACGCGCGACACCTACAAGCTGCAGCAGATCATGCGACGCACGCTCGGCGGCTGGGTGGCACGACAGCTGCACCGCAAGCCGATGATCGTCCCCGTCGTCGCCGACATCGCGCAGGACGTGGATGACGCGATGGGACTGAACGCCGCGAAATAAGCCGTAAATTTACCATAAATTGAATCAAGGCGACGTGATCGGCACAACTGATCGCGCCGCCTTCTGTTACCAGAAAGAAGGAGTGACATGCCAGGAGCAAACCTCACCCGAATCGAAGCGGAAGAACGCAAAAGCATCATCGCCGCGCCAATCCATTACACGGTCAAGCTTGACCTGACCCGCGGAGCCAAGGATTTCGGCTCCGAAACCACCATCACCTTCGACGCGAAGCCGGGGGAGTCAAGCTTCCTTGACCTCATCGCCAACGAAGTCAGCGAGATCACCCTCAACGGCGAAACCCTCGACCCGGCCGAAGCATACGCGGACAGCCGCATCGAGCTGAAGGGCCTCAAGGAGCACAACGAGGTCACCGTCAAGGCGATGTGCCAGTACTCCAACACCGGCGAAGGCCTGCACCGCAGCGTCGACCCGTCCGACGGCAACGTCTACCTGTACACCCAGTTCGAAGTGCCGGACGCCCGTCGCGTCTACGCCGTGTTCGACCAGCCTGATCTGAAGGCCGTGTTCGACTTCTCCGTGCTCGCAGCCAAATCCTGGATCGTCACGTCCAACATGCCCACCGCCTCCGTGACCGACAACGAAACCGTCACCGAGGAAGGCACGCTCGGCGATCACGCCGCCGAAACCACCAAGCTGTGGGTGTTCGAACCGACCCCGACCATGAGCTCCTACCTCACCGCCATCTGCGCCGGACCGTACGCCGAATGGCATACCGAATACGCCAATGAGGACGGCCGTACCGTGCCGATGGCCATGTACTGCCGCCAGGCGCTCGCTAAGGCCTTCAGCAAGGACGTCGACTACCTGTTCGACATCACCAAGAAGGGCTTCGCCTTCTACGCCAAGACCTGGGGCGTGCCGTACCCGTACGCCAAGTTCGACCAGATCTACGTGCCGGAGTACAACGCCGGCGCCATGGAGAACATCGGCATGGTCACCATCCGCGACCAGTACGTGTTCGAATCCAAGGTCACCGACGCCTACGCGGAACGCCGTGTGGTCACCGTGCTGCACGAGCTCGCCCACATGTGGTTCGGCGACTACGTGACCATGAAGTGGTGGAACGACCTGTGGCTCAACGAATCCTTCGCCGAGTTCACGTCCACCCTCGCCACCGCCGAAGCCACCGAATGGAAGGACGCCTGGGCAACCTTCAGCTCCGGCGAAAAGAGCTGGGCGCTGCGTCAGGACCAGCTGAGCACCACCCACCCGATCGTCGCCCCGATCAACGACCTCAACGACACCTACGTCAACTTCGACGGCATCACCTACGCCAAGGGCGCCTCCGTGCTGAAGCAGCTGGCATTCTACGTGGGCCGCACGCAGTTCTTCGAAGGTATCCACAACTACCTGAACCGCCACGCCTACTCCAACGCCACCCTGGCCGACCTGCTGAGCGAACTGGAGAAGACCTCCGGCCGCGATCTCAAGGCCTGGAGCGCCAAGTGGCTGGAGGAATCCGGCATCAACACGATCGCCACCGGCCTGACCGTAAACGCGGACGGCACCATCGCCGAACTGAAGCTCACCCAGAGCGCGCCGGCCGAACACCCGGTGCTGCGTCCGCATCGCCTGGCCGTCGGCTTCTACAATGAAGACGCCGCAACCGGCAAGATCGTGCGCACCGAGCAGTTCGAACTCGACGTGGATGGCGAAACCACCATCGTCGAGGCCGCGGCAGGCAAGCCGCGCCCGGCATTCGTGCTGGTCAACGACGATGACCTGACCTACACCAAGATTCGTTTCGACGCCGAATCCCAGGCATTCGCCGAAGCCAACCTGCATCGTTTCGACGATGCCCTGGCCCGCGCCGTGACCTGGCTCGCCTTCTGGGATATGACCCGTGACGGCGAATTCCCGGCCGAACGCTTCGTGGACATGACCCTGCGTCTTCTGGCCACGGAAACCGAATCCACCACCTTCCGTTACGCGCTGGCCTGCATGGGCACCACCGCCCACCACTACGTGGCGCCAGCCCGCCGCGACGATGTGCTGCGCCACGTGGCCGCCGAACTGTGGACTCTGGCCAACGCCGCCGAAGCCGGCTCGGACACCCAGTTCCAGCTCGTCACCGCCTACTTGGGCTACGGTGAGGAGGGCGACGCCGCATTCGCCGCCAACGCACACGGTCTGCTGGACGGCACCGTGCGTCTTGACGGCCTCGAAATCGACAACAACTTCACGTGGACCATCGTCCAAGCGCTCACCTCCGTCAACGAGATGACCAACGACGACGTGGACGCGCAGCTCGCCAAGAAGGAGACCACGGAAAACCGCGAGTTCGCCTACGGCGCCCGTGCCTCCATGGCCACCGCTGAGGCCAAGGAATGGGCTTGGGACCAGGCGCTCCACAACGACGAGCTGACCAACTCCCAGCTCGAGGCCGTGGCCCGTGGCTTCTCCGCCACCCCGCGCTCCGATCTGGCCGAGCCGTTCGCCGCCAAGTACTTCGAGACCGTTGACTGGGTCTGGGCCAACAAGACCTATCACATGGCCGAGGCTTTGCTCAACGGCCTGTACCCGGGTTACGCCGATCCCGCCACGCTGGTCAAGCTCGGTGACGCCTGGCTGGACGAGCACATTGCCGCCGACAACGCCCTGAAGCGTCTGATCGTCGAAAACGTGGCATCCTCCCACCGCACCCTCAAGGTTCGCGAATACAACGAAGCGCTCTGATTTCCTTCTGGCTCCCCTCGGGTGCGAGGGGAGTTGTCGCCTCAGGCGACTGAGGGGAGTCGCTTCCGCGAGGAGCTACGTCCACATTCCAACATAAAACCCGCAACCAATCCTCAACAGCGTATTCTCGCTCAAGGCCGGCAATATGCCGGTCGATGAGCGACAAGGATACGGGGAATGATTGCGGGCTTTTCCATAACTTCATTACTACTGATTCTGTTGGCCGGAATCGGCGCAGGATTCGTGGGCTATGCGGTAGGCGCATCGTCACTGGTCTCATACCCGGCCCTGCTCGCGTTCGGCATTCCGCCTGTATTGGCAAACGCTTCTAACACCGTTGGCGTGGTCGGCACGGGCATCGGTGGCGTGATGGGCGCGCGCAAAGAACTCAAAGGCCAAGCGGTACGCTCCATTACGTATGTGGTCATCGGCGCATTCGGCGGGGTGGCCGGTGCGTTTCTGTTGCTCAAACTCGACCCGAGTGTCTTTGAATTCGCCGCACCAGTGCTGATTTTGCTGAGCTCGCTGATCATCGCCATCAATCCGCGCGGCCGCATGCAGGCCAAGCAAGCCGCCGCGGATGCCACCGCGCAACTCAAGCACATCGAAGCCACTGAAGCCACCGATGCCACTGAAGCCGCCAAGCGCGCAACCACCCCTACCGCACCTCACCGCCCGCCGGAACAACTCGTGCAGCCCATGAGCCAGGATTCCTGGTGGGTATGGCTGGGCGTGGTGGCAGTCGCCATCTACTCCGGCTACTTCGGCGCGGGCGCCGGCACCCTGGCTCTCGCCATGCTTGATGCCGCCAAAATCGGCCCATTCCACAAGATCAATGCATTGAAAACCCTGATCGGCACAGGCGCGAACATCAGCGCCTCAGTGGTATTCATCATCCAAGGCGCGGTCGATTGGCCGGCCGCCATCATGCTGTGCATCGGATGCTTCATCGGCGGGTACATCGCCCCGTCCATCACCCGCAAGATTCCCGCAAACATCATGCGCGCCGCCGCCGTAATCGCCGGCATCATTCTTACCATCGATCTGGGGCTCAAAACCTATTGATTCGTGCCTTACACTGATGCAGTGAAGCATACAGCATGGCCGTCAACCGCAGCGTGGTCGCAGACCCCGATAAGGTGGCCAATGTCTGGCATTTGGCGACTGCGGAACCTGAGCGCCTAGAAACCAGCGCGGCAGGCGAAGCGGTGAACGACTTCCTCGATCCGCCAGACACGTCGCAGATTCACGGCATTGCGTGTCATGCTGATTGGCGGTTCGCGGCGCGAGCAGGTGCTGTTCGCCGGCGTTATGAAGGAGCTACTCGCGCCCATCAACAATCCGCGATATGTCATCATCGGTAAGGAATGGGGCGTGCGCGCTTACTGCGTGAGCTTCCCCTGCCCGTCCGTATTTGCCCGCCGCCAGCAGGACGCCGAGATACTGAGCCGGCAGTTGGACCGCTGCCTGACGCATTGCACCATGGTATACGCCCGCACTGAGGAAGGTCGGCATACGCTACTTCGCTGCCAAACGCGTTCTTTCCTCAACCGCGACGAGCAACTGCCGCACATACTGACCACAACATCGGAGTAATAGATCGTTGCATTCATGGCCGAGACCACCCCGGTAGAGGAGATGCCGTTGGGCATGTTCATCGCATGGCTCAGCGTGTTCCTCGCCGTCGTTCTGTTTGGTGTTGCTTTGCCGGTTATCGATGTACGCTGGGTAGTTCCGTTCGTCGTATTTGCCGCTGTATTGTTTACAGGCGCGTTTGCCGGCCCGTTCTTACTAGTGCGATGGCTTCGTTCCCGTGCCGGAGTGCATCGGTCCGCCCGGCATGCCCGCTAACGAATGTATCTCATCATTCATCCGCCGAACAAGATGAATATGCGGGTTTGTGGGTGATGCCATTGCGGCTGTTGAATGCTGATTTCCGGTTCTGGAGCAGATTCCGTGGCGGTTTTTTGCCGAGTCGGGTCCTAGGGTGGAGCACAACGACTACGATGGTGCGGGTAACGCGATACAAGGAGTGGAACTTCATATGCCGAAGATGTTTGGAACCGATGGTGTTCGAGGACTGGCCAATAGGGATTTGACCGCACGTCTGGCGACGCCGGCACCCAAGACGATCAGCCTGAGGGGCGCCGCCGCGCGCTCGTGGGTCGTGACACCCGTGTGTCCGGCGATTTTCTGGCTTCCGCCCTGTCTGCGGGCATGGCCGCCGGCGGATTCGACGTGATCGACGCAGGCATCATCCCGACCCCGGGCATCGCGTTCCTGACCAGCGTGCTCAACGTTGAGATGGGTGCCGTGATCTCCGCCTCCCACAACCCGATGCCCGACAACGGCATCAAGTTCTTCGCACGCGGCGGCTTCAAGCTGCCCGACCAGAAGGAAGACGACATCGAGGCCGTGCTCGGCCAGGACTGGGACCGCCCGACCGGTGCCGGCGTGGGCCGCGTGAGCCACGACCAGACCACTGCCACCAACCTGTACATCGATCATCTGGTGGCCACCATCGCTCCGCTGAACGATGACAAAACCCAGCCCAAGCCGCTCAAGGGACTGAAGATCGTGGCCGACTGCGCCAACGGCGCCACTTCCGTGGTGGCTCCCGAAGCCCTGCGCCGTGCCGGTGCGGATGTAATCGTGATCAACGCCTCGCCGGACGGCTACAACATCAACAAGAACGCCGGTTCCACCCACCCCGAGCAGCTGCAGGCCATGGTCAAGGCCACCGACGCGGTGATGGGCGTCGCGTTCGACGGCGACGCCGACCGATGCCTCGCCGTGGATGAGGACGGCAACATGGTCAACGGCGATCAGATCATGGGTATCCTGGCCCGCGCCAAGAAGGAGGCCGGCAAGCTCGCCGACAACACGCTCGTCGTCACCGTGATGAGCAACCTCGGACTCAAGCTCGCCCTCAAGGACATGGGCATCAAGACCGTGCAGACCGCGGTCGGCGACCGCTACGTGCTGGAGGAGATGCTCCGCGGCGGCTACACGCTCGGCGGCGAGCAGTCCGGCCACGTCATCAACCGCGAGTTCGCCACCACCGGCGACGGCACCCTGACCGCGCTCACCCTGTGCAACGAGGTCGTCAAATCCGGCAAGAGCCTCAAGCAGCTCGCCGCGGACTTCCCGCAGCTGCCGCAGCAGCTCGTCAACGTGCCGAACGTCGACAAGATGGCCGCCACCACCAACGCGGCGGTGCAGGCCGCCGTCGACAAGGAGTCGAAGCTGCTCGGCGACACCGGTCGCGTGCTGCTGCGTCCGTCCGGCACCGAACCGCTCGTACGCGTGATGGCCGAAGCCGCCACGCAGCAGCAGGCCGACGAGGTGTGCGACCGGCTCGCCAAAGTCGTGGCCGACGAGCTCGCGCTGTAGAACGAATAACGGCAATACCGCAATACCAAGGAATCACTCGTATGTTCGGAAAAAACACGAAAGTCGACCTCGAACTCAACCGTGAGGTCGAGCAGCTCCTCAAAACCGGCGGCAAGGAGCGAATCCTGCCGATTGTGCAGGCCGGCGAACCGGTGTTGCGCCAACGGACAGTGGCCTATAATGGCCAGCTTTCCAAGCGTACGCTCGCCAAACTCATCGATACGATGCACACCACCATGCTGGAGGCACCCGGCGTGGGGCTCGCCGCCACCCAGATCGGCTTGGGGCTCGCGCTCGCCGTGGTCGAAGACCACGTGCGCGACGACGAGGATGATCCGCGCGAAATCGCGGAATTCCCCTTCCACGTGATCATCAACCCGAGCTACAAACCCACCAGCGACAAAACCGCCTCGTTCTACGAGGGCTGCCTGAGCTTCGACGGATACCAAGCTGTGCGCAAGCGTTGGCTCGACATCACCGCCGAATGGGATGATGAAGACGGCAAACACCACAGCGAGCCGCTGCACGGCTGGCCCGCACGCATCTTCCAGCACGAAACCGATCATTTGAGCGGCGAGTTGTATATCGATCGCGCCGAAATCCGTTCGCTGACCACCAACGAGAACCTCGAGGACTACTGGTGCGAAGACCCGGTGCCCACCGAGGCCGCTGAAGAGCTCGGTTTCGCACTATGACCGACCGTGCATGGTTCGACGCCGCCAAGGGAGACATTCCCCAATGGGCGGCGTCCATGCCCAAGGACGCCGATGGCACCACCATCGACTGGGACTGGGTGCGTTCTCTGGACCTGGCGCATGGCGTCGGCACAATACCGGAATCCACCCCACAGTCCATCCACGACGCATTGAAGGCCGACTACGCCACACGCGAGCGTCTGGAATCGATCATCGCCCAATGCAACAGCGCATTCATGACCGATTTCGACCGGTTCATCGGCTCCTATCGTCTGCCTCGCGCGCTCGCCTACGCCAATCGTCGGCTCAACGACAACATCAACACGCTGTTGCATCTGGGCGAACAGCAACACCTATGGGCGGTCAGTCGCGAACGGCGGGGGAGGGCCACCATTGCCGTGCTCAAGCCGTACTCCGGCAGCGGCCCGTCGAACGATGACCAAGGCATGCTGGATCTGAGCGGCGAAGCCGGTGGCACATCTGCCGGAAACACTGCCGCCGAAAACAGCGATGTCAAGTTCCCCACAACAGTCGCCTTGGACGATGTCCAAGATCGTACGGCAGCGATTCTTGACGCACGCGCCGAACGGCGTAAGGCCCAGCGCTTCCAGAAGCGGGCGGGCGATGCGGCGATGGCCCGCGCCAATCTCTCCGGCGCGACTTCGCCGGGTGGTGCCGCTCTGCCGGGTGGTGCCGCCGCGTCTGGCAACGCTACCGGACACCATCCCAAGCCCGACTGGCGCGACGCCTACCTGCCCGGCCGCGACGTGGATGCGGTGATGGGCATCGACATCGAAACCACCGGCATCGATCCGGCACGTGACTACATCATCGACGTCGGCTTCGAGTTCATGAACATGGCCAGTCCGCGCCCGGCCGGCGAACCCGAGACATACGCCTATGAGCAGGGCTATTACGCCGCCGGCGACGCCTACGGCCAGTCCCGCCTCGCTTTTGGCGTGCCGCCGGAAAACGCGGCGCTCGGCAACGCCCTCATCGCCAAACTCACCGGCATCGATGTACGCGGCCGCAGCAGCGAGGCCGGGTACCGACTCTTCGACGAATGGCCCCAAGCCCAGGCCGGCCTGCTCGCGCGGCTTACCCAGCAGCCGTACGTGGCGCATAACGCCACCTTCGAACATAGCTGGTTCATGCTGAACGTCGCCGGATACGCGGAAAGCTACCGCGCCGGGCGCATCACCATCATCGATACCCTGCCGATGAGCCGGCAGTGGGACCCCGGCGCGGTACCCACCAACGAGCATCCTTACGGAGACAACACGCTCGACGCCTACGCCAAACGTCAGGGCGCGCTTGATTCCGCCCACAACGAACGCCACCTGGGCCTTGAGGATTCGCACATCATGCTGGTGGCCATGAAACACCATCTGGCGGCGCTGAAAGCGCAAGGGAAAGGGCCGTGGGGGTCCACCGGCAGGGCGGGCGTCGGCGGCAAGTCCTGCGGTCGTAAGCGGTGAGTACACTATTGGTCTCGTGAGTAACTATCAGGACAGCCGACAGCAGCGTGAGAACCGCCGCCGCACCATCGTGCGTGTGGTGTGCGTGGTCATAGCTGTGGCCATGCTCGGCTCCCTGGTCATCCCGGCGATTTACGCGGGGCTTTGACGTTGCCTTCGCATATTCGTGCCCGCAGTTGAACACGTCTGATGCGAGGGATTCGTGAGGTCGCCCGGCCGGTTATCGGCAAGGCAGGCCCGGAACCTTCTGACAGCATGGATTGCAGGCGGATGCGCGTGTGGCGCGGCAATGCCCGCCAACGCCAGAGGAATGTGCGAAGGCTGTCAACAAGGACGTGACTTCCCAAGGAATCTCAAAGAATCAACAGTAAGGTAAACCACGATGGCAGAATTTGACTTTACCCAGGCGATCGGCGAAGCCCGCGCCAAATACGAATCCATCGCCAAGGCGCTGGACGTCGACCGACTCAAGGCCGATATCAAGGATCTCGAAACGCAGGCCGCGGCCCCGGGCCTGTGGGATGACCCGGAAAACGCCCAGAAGATCACCAGCCGGCTGTCCGCCGCGGAATCGCAGCTGAAGCGTCTGAACTCCGCCTCCCAGCGCATCGACGATGTGGAAACGCTCGTCGAACTCGGCCACGAGGAGGGCGATCAGGACTCTCTGGACGAGGCGCAAAGCGAAATCGGCGAGATCCAGAAGGATCTCGACCAGATGGAGATTCAGACCCTGCTTGACGGCGAATATGACGAACGTTCCGCCGTGGTGACCATCCGCTCCGGTGCCGGCGGCGTCGACGCGGCCGACTTCGCGCAGATGCTGCTGCGCATGTACTTGCGCTACTGCGAGCGTAACGGCTTCAAGGCCAAGGTCATGGACACCTCCTACGCCGAAGAGGCGGGCATCAAGTCCGCCACCTTCCAGGTGGACGCCCCCTACGCTTACGGCCGACTGTCCGTGGAAGGCGGCACCCACCGTCTGGTGCGCATCTCCCCGTTCGACAACCAGGGTCGCCGCCAGACCAGCTTCGCCGCCGTGGAAGTGGTGCCGCTGGTCGAGGCCACCGATCACATCGACATTCCGGATACGGACATCCGCGTGGACACCTACTGCTCCTCCGGCCCCGGCGGCCAGGGCGTGAACACCACGTACTCGGCCGTGCGCATCACCCACCTTCCCACCGGCATCGTGGTGACCATGCAGGATGAGCGTTCGCAGATTCAGAACCGCGCCTCCGCCATGGCCGTGCTCCAGTCCCGACTGCTCGTGCTGCGCCACGAGGAGGAGGCCAAGAAGAAGAAGGAGCTCGCCGGCGATATCAAGGCCAGCTGGGGCGACCAGATGCGCTCCTACGTGCTGCACCCCTACCAGATGGTCAAGGATTTGCGCACCGGCTACGAAACCAGCCAGACCCAGGCCGTGTTCGACGGCGACATCAACGCGTTCATCGAGGCCGGCATCCGCTGGCGCCACGAACAGCGCCGCGCCGCCGAAACCGAGGAGTAAGCAGCATTATGGCGCTGATCTCACTGGACAATGTGTCCAAGATCTATCCCAAAGGCACCCGACCGGCGCTTGACGACATCAACCTCGATATCGAACGCGGTGATTTCGTGTTCCTTGTGGGTGCGTCCGGCTCCGGCAAGACCACGCTCTTGAGCCTGCTGTTGCGCGAGGAGGAGGCCACCAGCGGCGAGATTCGCGTGGCCGGCAACGATCTGCGGCGCATCACCAACCGTCAAGTGCCGCAGTACCGCCGTTCGCTGGGCTTCGTGTTCCAGGATTACAAGCTGCTCAATAACAAAACCGTATGGGAGAACGTGGCGTTCGCCCTTGAGGTGATCGGCACGCGGCGGTCCACCATCAAATCGTTGGTGCCCAAGGTGCTGAATACCGTGGGACTCACCGGCAAGGAAAAGAACTATCCGCATGAGCTCTCCGGTGGCGAGCAGCAGCGTGTGGCCATCGCCCGCGCCTACGTGAACCACCCGCAGATTCTGCTGGCCGACGAGCCCACCGGCAACCTCGACCCGACCACGTCGCTGGGCATCATGGAAGTGCTGGACGCCATCAACCGCACCGGCACCACCATCGTCATGGCCACGCATAACGAAGAGATCGTCAACTCGATGCGCAAGCGCGTGGTCGAACTGCACAACGGCAAGATCGTGCGTGACGAGGCTCATGGCTCCTACGATTCCGCCCTGTTCTTCCCGGATGCCGAAGTCGAAGCCAAGTCCGACACCGCCCATCATGTGCTGGCGGCGGCGACCAAGGCCATCGAGGGCAGTGACGAGCCGTCTGAAGGCATCGCCCGTTTGGCCAATTCCGTGCATTCCGGCCGCACCGGCCGCTATGGCGAGACGTTTGCGCCGCTGGAAGACACGCTGACCTGGGGCAAGGGCATTCCGTTGGATGAGCAGGCCGCCGCCCTGGAAAGCACCCAGGCGTTCGACCCGTTCAAGGACGAGTCCGCCGCGACCGCCGCGGTTGCCGATACGTCCGTGTCATCCGCCGCCGAGCCGCCGGCCCCGCCGGAACTGCCGGCCCCGCCGGAGCCGCCCGCACCGCCGGAACCGCCCGCACCGCCGGCCAACGAGCAGTCCGCCGCCGAGCAGCCTGCTGACGAGCAGTCCGCCGCAGACCAAACATCCGACGATCAACCCGCTGAGGGCGCGAAGGAGTAAGGGGGATCATCATGCGAGCACGATTCATTCTGTCCGAAACGTGGGCCAACCTCACCCGTAACCTGTCGATGCTGCTGTCGCTGACGCTGGTCACCTTCATCTCATTCCTGTTCATCGGCGCTTCGGTGCTTACCCAGGCGCAGATCACCAAAGCCAAGGGCGACTGGTACGACAAGGTCGAGGTCGTGGTGTGGCTATGTCCCGACGGCACCAGCCAGTCCGCGAACTGTGCTTCCGGCAAATCGCCCTCAGCCAATGAGATCACGGCACTGCAGAAAACCATTCGCGATGAACTCAACGACGTGGTCTCCAACATCGACTATGTCAGCAAGCAGGATTTCTACGACAACACCTTCACCAAGCAGTACCCGAACGGTGAATTCCAAGGCCGTACGCTGATCGCGGACGATATGCAGGACTCCCTCTGGCTCAAGCTCAAGGACCCCACCAAATATCAGGTGGTCTCCGAAGTGCTCTCTGGCAAGGAGGGTGTGGAAGACGTTACCGATCAGCGCCAGATCTTCGACCCGGTGTTCGCCGTGCTCAACCGAGCCACGGCGGTTACGGCTGTGCTCGCCGGCGTGATGGTGGTGGTCGCCATCCTGCTGACCGGAACCACCATTCGTATGTCCGCCGCATCCAGACGAACCGAAACCGAAATCATGAGGTACGTGGGTGCCTCGAACTGGACGATTCGTCTGCCGTTCATTCTGGAGGGCACCATCGCCTCGCTGATCGGCTCGGTGCTCTCGTGCCTGATGCTTTCGGCTATCGTCAACGTGTTCGTCACCGGCTGGCTGGCGAAATCCGTTACATGGATTCCTTATGTGAATCAGCTCACGGTACTGGTGATATCGCCGTTCCTGGTTGTGGGCGCGATACTGCTGTCCATCATCGCTTCAACCATCTCGTTGCGGCGTTATTTGAGGGCGTAACGTGACCGGCTTACCCGCGAGAAATGTGATGACATCGTGTGCAAGCCTCTCAGGTTCGCATGTTATGGTATTGGCTTAAGTGAGCGAAAGGACTATTCACATATGACGAACGTACGTGTGATCAAGCCCGCACTGGCGGCACTGGTGGCCGCCGCAGCCTGTGTGGGAGGTCTGGCGTTCAGCTCGGCACAGCCTGCCCAGGCAGACACCTATTCCGACCTGATCAATGCGCAGAACCAGCACGCCGCGTCGGTACAGCGCGAGGCCGAACTCAAGCAGCAGCTGGCCGGTGCCAGCCAGGACCTGGCGAATAAGGTACTTGAGCTGGACGATCTGACCAACAACAAGATTGTCGCCGCGCAGGCCAAGGTCACACAGGCCAACGAGGATGCCGCCACCGCTCAGGACGAGGCCGATGCCGCATCCGGACGTCTTTCCGCCGCGCAGAAAGACAAGGAGACGCTTGAGGAGCAGATCAAGCAGACCGGCAAGGACTACGATGACGCGCACGCCGCCGTGGCCCAGCTGGCCCGTGACGAGATGCACGGCTCGAATGCTTCCGACGTGATGAGCGTGGTGACGGGTGCCACCAGCACACAGGACTTCGTCAATTCCATGCAGTCCCGGGACGCGTTGTCCCGCAACGAGGCGAATGCGGCTTCCTCCGCCGCGACCTCACTGAGCACGTCGAAGAATCGTGGCGAGCGCTTGGCGGCCATCGAAAAGCAGATCGCTGTGCTCAAGACCCAGGCCGATGAGAAGGCCGCTTCCGCACAGACCGCCGCCGAAACCGCGCAAAGCGAACGTGACGCTTTGGACAAGCTGCGCCAGGAAGGCGAAGCAAGGCGTGACGAACTGTCTTCCATGATCGACAGTCTGGATTCCCAATCCGCCAAGCAGGCGGCCCAGACCGTACTGATCGCTTCCCAGGTCGATTCCTACAATCGTCAGTTCCAGAAGGAGCAGCAGGACGCCGCCAACAGGGTGGATACCGGTAACCAGGGCGGTACGCCGTCTACTCCGGTGACCCCCGCTCCGGCGCCCGCTCCGGCTCCGGCTCCGGCTCCGGCCCCCGCCCCCAGCGTCGGCGGCCAAGGCACGTCGAACGGTGATTACGGCAACGCCTATGCCGCCGGCCAGTGCACGTACTGGGCGTATGAACGCCGTAGGCAGATGGGCATTGGCACGCCGTCCTATCTCGGCAATGGCGGCGACTGGTGGCGCAGCGCCCCCTCGTACGGCTTGCGCGTGGACCACAACCCTCAGGTCGGCGCCGCGCTCTCCTTCCTGCCTGGTCAGGACGGTGCCGACGGTACCTGGGGCCATGTTGCCGTGGTTGAAGCCGTGTATGGCGACGGCACATTCCAGATCTCCGAGATGAACGTGGGCGGCCTGTGGATGATGAACTACCGCACGCTGACCAATTTGGGTCAGTACTGGTTCGTCCACTGATCGGTTGGTTCGGCCGATATATACGGTTGAAGGGTTCCTCTTGAAGAGGAACCCTTTTTCGTATTCGAGGCCGGTCCGTGATATCGTCGGATGTTGCGTTGCTACCCACGAGTTGCTACTCACGAGTTATTGCCCACGAAAGGAGGAGACATGCCCAAGGAAACCGGTGAGAAACTCATCGTCCAGAACAAGAAGGCCCGGCATGACTATGCCATCGAAGACAAGTACGAGGCAGGGCTGGCCCTGACCGGCACCGAGGTCAAGTCGTTGCGCGAAGGCCGCGCATCGCTGTCCGAGGCGTTCATCTCCATCGATCGCCGCGGCGAGATGTGGCTGGAGGGCGCGAACATCCCCGAATACCTGAACGGCACATGGAACAACCATGCGCCCAAGCGCAAGCGCAAGCTGCTGTTGCACCGACTGCAGATCACCAAGCTCGCCCGCGGCATCGAGGCCAAGGGATACACGATTGTGCCGCTGAGCCTGTACTTCAAGGACGGTCGCGTCAAGGCGGAGATCGCGCTGGCCCGAGGCAAGAAGGAATTCGACAAGCGCCAGGCCCTGCGCGAAGAGCAGGACAAGCGCGAAGCCCTACGCGCCA
>OLZW01001849.1_pt1 | contig 14819 bp, 9 predicted proteins | sample 1674281 | NCBI WGS metagenome assembly OLZW01 (sample SAMEA103958157, study PRJEB25191) | human gut metagenome | biome: human-associated habitat [ENVO:00009003]; feature: intestine environment [ENVO:2100002]; material: feces | place: Germany | collected 2013/2015
AAGGATGACACACAGGAGTCTCAGGCACTATGGAAGGAAATGGGCTTTGATAAAAGATGCCCCTCACCAGAGCAATTCATCAAAAAGTCGGTTCAAAAACTGCGTGGTGATCTCGGAATGTCTATCTGGAGGAGGCGATCATGAAGAAAGTGTGTTTTGTAGCGGATCGCTTTTTCTGGGAAGAGGAAATGGGCGATTTGCTATATCAGGAAATCAATAAAATTTCAAATGAGGATTGCGTCGTTGAGTTCTATTTTCATACTTGCCACGAGATTTTTGCACAAAAGGCAGTCGCCTGTATCCAGAAATTGCGTAGGGAGCGACCGGAAAAACATCTGTCAATAATAGCCATTATCGATCCCTTGAGGTGGGGAGAGGATAAGTTTAATGAGGAAATCCCATTTCGCCACGATCAATTCCCCCGTGGTAGTGTTGACCGGATTGACTTTGCTCCCGCATTTGACGGTAAATGTGATAAAGACGAAAGACGCTTCATTCAACACTTTTATAAAATTGACCGCTGGCTTTACCATCAATGTGATGACATGATTGCCTATTATTATGACAATCTTCCAAATATTACGCAAAGAACCGCCAGAACTGCTACATCCGGAAACTCCAGACCGGCACTACATCATCTTTATCTGCCAAAAACCAAAGACAGGATTGACATCCTAATCGAGCAGCTTCCCGAACGGGAGAGAAACGCCGTGCTGGCGATTAACAGTGGTACAACTTATCGGCAGCTTGCTGAACAATTAGGTGTATCTTATAACCGCGCACAGCAGTTGGTAAACAGAGGCGAACTGCAAATCCGCAGATGGCTGCGGCAAAGCTCCTGATAGCAGTTCATACACAAAAAACGCCCCGGACGACCTATTACAGTCAATCCGGGGCATTCATGCTTATCTTTGAGTTTCTTTTTTTCTCTTTTCTTCCTGAGCCTTTTCTTCTTCCTGACGAGTCAGATTCAAGAATTGCTCCACATTTTTTTCCGCTTTTAAACAGTCCTGCATCTCAGTCCGTGCATTCCGGTATTGTGCGTAGGCGGATTTCTTGTCTGCCAGAACTTCGGCATATTCTGCTGATAAGTCCTTTACCTTTGGAAGTTTCTTGATTCCCAATTCGTTAAAGGCATCCTTTGCTGCTTTGTGCAGGGTTATTGCTTCCCGATGGGATTCATAAAATTTTCTGCTGTATCCAGACTTACGGTAATCTACATATACATCCTTTGTTTTGGCATAATTGATGATGTGTTTTTTCAGGGAAGCAATCTCCACCAGACGTTTTTCTGCCGTCTTGATTTTTTCATCCAGTTGGTCGAAGCGTTCTGTTGACTGTTTCGTTTTCTCATGAAGCTGGTCGATATTCTCAATTCCATGCTCACGAAGGAAAATCATGGTCTGCGCCATTTGTTTCAGATTATAGACCGTAGCCCATCGCTGATAGCCGATTCCTTTCGCCTGAAGTCTGGCGTCAATATCTACCAGCAGATTCAGACGTTTCTGGCTAACAGACTGTTTATTCTTGCTTCGGATACGGTGTTCTTTTTCGCCCAAAATGACAGCACGGATTTCTTCCTCTGTGTATCCATCTCCCAAAGAGCGGAAACGCAGAAAACGATCCTGTCCTTCCTTCCAGAGCGCCGTGTGTTTGCCGCGCTTGCAGGTATAGCCGTCCTGTTCCAGAAGCCGGAGAAATTCTTCAAAATCCTTTGGTTTCTTTAGAAGCGCCTGATCGATAGCCTGCCGGATTTCATCACGAAAGCAGTGCCGCTTCGGATAAGTGGTTCGTTTGACACGCTCTTTGTATGGTTTCTTCTCAATAATAGACAGCCCATGCTCCACACAAATGATGTCGCTGACCTTCTGAAGAGCAAGGCCGGAGTTATGGAAGTCACGAAATTTACGCTTGCAGTCCAGCGAAGTGGAATTGAAAACGATATGATTATGGATGTGGACACGGTCTGTGTGAGTTGCTACCAAAAAAGCGTGTTTTCCTTTGGTGAACCGCAGCCCCAGTTCATAGCCAACCCGGTTGGCTTCCTCCGGTGTAATCTCACCCGGTTTGAAGGACTGACGAATCTGATAGGCAATCACATCATTTTGCTGCCGCCTGCCGGTGATGTGGAGATATTGTCGCTTAGCCAGAAGAAATTCCTCGTCTGCCGTCATGGGATCACATTCATATCCGCTCACCAGTTCGCCTTTTTCCGTCTTTCCCGGATTCTGAGCATAATCAGTCCGGTCGCGCAGGCACTGTGCAATGGTTTTCCCTTTGTTGATATGCAATGCAATCAGTCTTGTTGCCGCCATAGCTCACCGTCCTCTCCACAGCAAAAAAGAAGGCAGGCCGTTCCGCTTATTATTGCGGAGCAGTCTGCCCAAAACATTTATTCTATGAATGTACAAAGCCCACCAGAGAATCCTTCATCCCGTCCAGTGCTGTCTCGATCACTACGGCAAAGAACATGGCGGCTACACATAGAATTTCCAGAATGACCAGAATGGCCACTGAAGTCCACATTTGCTGTACAGCTGAGTAAATTCCGCATCCGAGTATAAACAGCATCAGTGGCCCCATTACATAGGCTGACAGGTTGGTTACGAGTTTTACCAAAAGAGCCGCTGCCATCAAAATCAGAATGATGGGAAGTGCCAGTAGCTTAAAGGGGAGTTTTATAAGTTTCATCACTTTGCTCACCGCCTTTCTACTTGTATTATAGTTATTCGTGTTGGCTCAGGCAAGGATGTCATTTGGTTGATTTTGGAACGCGAAAAAAGAAGCAGCGATGGCTTATCGCATCAATACACACAGGAAGTTATCAAACAGATATAGTATCTGCTATGCAGATCACTCTCGCATATTTATTTTCGGAATCGTTTATAACTTTGATTTTATCCTGCTGTATAAAATGTTCGATCCGTCTGGCGAACCACCAGTCACCCATACCGATCTGAAAACAACCGAGAATATCGCCTATTAATCTTGCCTCTTTGATTGGTTTACGTGTAAGTCTTTTCCATATCAAAAAATCATAAAAGTCTTCTGAAACGCCGGTAACTTTTCCATTTATCATTGCTCTGAGAGGACTGTTATCCTCTGTTAATTCTGTCCATAACTGTGCATACATCCTCACTTCTTCTTTGGTCAGCACACTTTCATAGATGAGGAATTCTGCAAATTCCTCCGCCGAAACTTCGCCCCAGTTTCTGTAAGAAATAATACTTGTTTTTCTTACCATATATTCCGGAAGTTTTACGATATGAATCTCATTTTTATACTTTTGCAGTATCTGACACAGACTGTAAAAACCACATATGGAATATGGTGTATCGCTGTACCAGACTCGGATTGTTTCCCCATTTTCCAGATATTCTTTTAAGCGCAACAATTCATTCAAATAAACTTCACCTGTCAGCTTCAATTCCTGATCTATTTCTGGATTTTTAACATACTGATTTTGTGCATACATGGAATAGATGAGATTTTTCCGATATGGACTGTCTATAGGCTCCTTGATATTACCAATATCCAGCATGAAGCCAAGGCAGACTACGTCTTCTGATGTTCCTTCCACCCATCCGGCGAAGGTTCTCTCCGGCGGTGTCTCTTTTCCTGTCACCAATACCGACGTTGGCCCATTTACATAACCAACTATCTTCATACTTTTTGCGGCTTTCATGGAAGCCGCTTCACTTTCTCCAAATAATACTTCAATCATATCTGCTTCCTCTGAACCTCAGTTTGCTTGTTAACCCTATAAAAGAAGTATACTGAAAATCCGTGAATAAGTCTATCTAAACCATAAGTGAAGTTCTGAAAACTATGTTGCAGGCGTTTCGCTCACGCCAAACACCTGCTATAACAGATTTAGGAGATACTGGCCAGTCGTACCAGCAGCTCCTTTGTCGCCTGCCACAAATCATCCAGCCGCACCTGTAAATCCTGAATGTCAGCCAGGTAAATACTCCCGGTTTCATTCGCCTTTTTTGCATACTGATTCAGATTATTGCTGCAGATGCGCAGCAGCCGGATCAGTTCTTTCAAGTCCTGCAAATCCAGCTTCACACAGTAGCCATCCAGTGCCATTTTACGGATGTAGGCACTCATATTCATTACGCCCAGCTCGCCCATTTTTGCCCGGATACGCTCACGGTCTGCCTTTGAAACCCGCAGGATAATCGTATTATTCAGTTTTTCCATTACCGTACCTCTTCCCGTTCCATATGCCGTTTTGGAGTTTCACAGACCATTGCTGCCTTTGCTTTCAAATCTGCCAATACAGAAGAACGGCCTTCCGGCTCTGTTACTTCTTCCTCCATGCCGTGATCGTCCATATTGAGGGCGGCGTCCAGTTCAGCCAGCCGTGCGCTTTTCTCAGCCAGTTCCGCTTCCTGGGGGAAGGGCTTGCCAAGCTCTGCCTTCGCCGCTTCCTGCTGATTGTGCAGGTTTTCCAGCTGTACCTGCGCCTTTTCTTTACGGCCCTCCAAACCGGCGAGCGTATTATCCATACGAGTGAAATTTCCTCTGGCATCTGTTCCCAACGTAACCGTATGGGTCATGGAGCCTTTCAGCGCAATCTCGTATTCCTGGCTGAGGCTGTTGTACGAAAGTTCCATGGAAAAACCACGGTACGTTCCCAGCGCCACCGGCTCCATGCCAGTATAACTCTTGCAGGCTGCCAGAATCGCCTCACCTGCCAATTCCTTTTCAGAGAATGTGCGTCCCTGAATCTCCGCGCCGACAAATCCCTCTTTCGGAAGAGGATGTGCTGTCACGGTCTGCATATCGGCTTCAAATCCCTGAATAAAGCCGCGCTGTTTTTCCATCTCTGCTGGGAAATACTTTAACAGGCGGTCTTCCAGCCGGTACTGCTGGCTCTGATGGTCAGATTTCAGCACTTTCAGACGCGCCACATCAATATCCAAATCCATCTTTTCCTTGATCCGGCTGTCACCGGCGCACAGCGCTTTAATCTCCGCATAGCTAAGCGCCTGCTCATCCACATCGTCACAGGCCCGCACCGGCGATTTGCTGGTCATGATCTGCGAAATAAATTTCTGCTTGTTTTCGAGCGTCTGGTAGAGGTAAGCGTCAAAGGTTCCTTCCGTTACATACTGGTAGATCTGCACCTCTTCGTTTCGGTTACCCTGACGAATGATACGCCCATTTCTCTGTGTCATGTCGGAAGGACGCCAGCCCACATCCAGGTGATGGACAGCCACAAGCAAGTCCTGGCAGTTAGTGCCAGCGCCCATCTTCTGCGTAGAACCGAGCAATACCCGTACCTGCCCCGTGCGCACTTTGGCAAAAAGTTCTTTTTTCTTTACCTCGTTGTCAGCATCATGAATGAAAGCAATTTCTTCTGCAGGAACGCCCCGTGCGATCATCTTCGCCTTGATGTCGTCATAGACATTAAACGTACCGTCATCTTTTGGGGTGCTCATATCACAGAACAGGAGCTGCGTCAGACGGCTTTCCTTTCCTTCCTCCCATATCCGAAACACATTTCCCACACAGGCATTGAGCTTGCTGTTCGGATCGTCTGGCAGGAGCGGGTTCATCAGACGCTGGTCAAGCCCGATTTTCCTGCCATCCGAAGTAATTTTGAGCATATTGTCCTGGGACGGATCAACCTGTCCGCTGTGGACGGCAGCCGCTCGTTCTGAGAGCGCCGCAACCATTTCTTTCTGAATCTCCGAGGGCTGCACCACAACCGTCTCAAACTTTGCTTCCGGCACCGGCAGATTCAGCTGGTCACTGGTTTTTATATCCGCGACCTCTTTAAAAAGGTTCATCAGCTCCGGCAGATTGAAAAATTTTGCAAACCGGGTTCTTGCCCGGTATCCGGTTCCTTCCGGAGCCAATTCAATCGCCGTAGTGCTTTCCCCGAAGGTGGACGCCCAGCAGTCAAAGTGGGTGAGTCCCTTTTGCTGTAAGGTGTTGTACTGGAGGTAGCGCATGACGGTGTACAATTCCGTCATGCTGTTGGAGACGGGAGTGCCGCTGGCAAATATCACGCCGCGCCCGCCGGTGACTTCATCCAGATACCGGCACTTCATAAACATATCGCTGCTTCGCTGGGCTTCCGATGTGGATAATCCTGCCACATTTCGCATTTTTGTGTATAAGAACAGGTTTTTGTATGCCTGACTCTCATCCACAAACAGCCGGTCTACGCCAAGCTGCTCAAAGGTAATCACATCATCCTTCCGATCTGTGTTCAGCAGTTTATCCAATCTTGCCTGGAGAGACTTCCGGGTCTTCTCCATCTGCTTGATGGTAAAATTCTCGCCCCGGCTTCGCTTCAGCTCGTCCAGCGCTTCGGTTACATCATCAATCTGTTCCTGTAAGAGCCGTTCCTGCCGCTCCGCAGAGATGGGAATTTTCTCGAACTGACTGTGACCGATAATGATCGCATCATAATCCCCAGAAGCAATACGAGCACAGAATTTCTTCCGTTTTGCTGTTTCAAAATCTTTTTTCGTTGTCACCAGAAGTTTCGCGCTGGGGTAAAGCCGCAGGAATTCATTCGCCCACTGCTGAGTCAGGTGGTTGGGAACCACAAACATCGACTTCTGGCACAGTCCCAGCCGTTTGCTTTCCATTGCAGAAGCAGCCATTTCAAAGGTTTTCCCGGCTCCTACCTCATGTGCCAACAGTGTATTGCCGCCATACAGCACATGAGCGATGGCATTCCGCTGATGAGGCCGCAGCTTAATGTCCGGGTTCATGCCGACAAAATGAATGTGGCTGCCGTCATATTCGCGGGGACGGGTGCTGTTGAACAGTTCATTATACTTTGCCACCAGTGTTTCTCTGCGTTTCGGGTCACGCCAGATCCAGTCCCGGAAAGTGTCCTTGATTGCCTGCTGTTTCTGTTGAGCGAGGGTCGTTTCCTTTTTGTTGAGAACACGCTTTTTATTGCCCTCCGCATCTTCAATGGTATCGTAAATCCGGGCGTCTTTCAGATTCAGAGTATCTTCCAGAATCTTATAGGCGTTCGCCCGATCTGTACCATATGTCACATAGGCCGCCACATCATGCCGCCCGGTACTGCTTTTACCGGAAATCTGCCATTCTGCCGTAATCGTAGAAAACTTCACTTCAATGGCACGGCGGAGATAGAAGGGTGTCTCAAAAGTTTCCTCCATAAACTGTTGGATATACTTTGGATCAATCCAGGTAGCGCCCAGGCGCACCTCAATCTCCGAGGCTTCCAGGTCTTTGGGCTGGGCTTTTTCCAGCGCAGCCACATTAACCGTGTACTGTGGATCGGTTTGTGCGGCAAGCCGTGCAATCCGCAGCTTATCGCGCACATTACCGGACAGATATTCATCCGCAGTCTGCCAGCCAAGTTCCGGCGCTTCCGGTGCCATGGGATCACGGAAAATCACGCCAGTCAACTCGCCGGTGACGGCCTCGAAATCATCCGCTTTCCCCAGCAGTTCTGCCATAAACGGAATGTCTACCTTGCCACGTTCTCCGATGGAAACCGCCAGTGCTTCGCTGGGCGTATCCACATGGGTCACATGACGTTCCGGACGGATGGTGCGTTTGGTGAAAATATCGGCTTTGCTTTCCAGATTTCCATCTTCATCAATATTCTCCAACGAGCAGAGCAGATAGTAGGAAGAATCCTCTGAAAATGCCTTCTCGTTTCCACGGCTGTTAATCAATCCGTACTTTTGAGTAAAGGCATCGTAGGCAGTGTTTAGTTCCTGCTGTTTGGCCTCGATAGCTTCCCGGGGATAGTCTTCCAGCTGGTATTCAATCAGGTCATTGACGATCTGACGCAGTTCCACCATGCCTTTGACCCGGCCTTTTGCGGTATCATTTAAGTCAACCGGCGACATAATGGAATTTTCCCTGAAATATACTTTGCCATCTACTACCGCATAGGAAAAGTTTTTTACCGTCGGATCTGCTGGCAGTACAGAGGCATTGTCCTCCAGTTCCGGATTCTCCTGTTCCTGAGCCACATACTCCCCGTGGATATGGGAAATCGCTTCTTTCAGCTGTTGGCTTAAATCAGCGCCGTCAATGGGCAGCACCGTACATTCCTCTTTGCCGTACTGAGTGCTTTCGGTGGAAAGCCGTCCCAGCACCATCTCCGGATGCTCTACAAAGTAGCTGTTTAAGGTCAGCCCGTCCTCGTTGCGTCCAAGGTGAATCCAATCTGCATCCAGGTCGATGGGGTGTTCCCGCTTTTGCAGGAACAGAATATCCGATACCACATCCGTACCGGCATTGGCACGGAACGCATTGTTCGGCAGGCGGATCGCCCCTAAGAGTTCCGCCCGCTGTGCCAGGTATTTGCGTACCTCCGGGCTTTTAGCATCCATGGTATAACGGCTGGTTACAAAAGCAACTACGCCACCCGGACGCACCTGATCCAGCGCTTTGGCAAAGAAATAGTTGTGAATGGAAAATCCAAGCTTATTGTAAGGTTTATCATTGACCTTATAATCACCAAAGGGGACATTGCCAACAGCCAAATCATAAAAATCACGGCGGTCGGTGGTTTCAAATCCGGCAACAGTGATCTCTGCATTGGGATACAGCTTTTTCGCAATTCGTCCGGAAATACTGTCCAGCTCCACACCGTAAAGACGGCTTTGCTGCATACTCTCCGGCAGAAGACCGAAGAAATTCCCCACACCCATGGATGGCTCCAAGATGTTCCCCTGGCGGAATCCCATCTGCTCCACGGCATCGTAAATCGCACGGATTACCGTGGGGCTGGTGTAATGTGCGTTTAAGGTGGAAGCCCTGGCGGCCGCATATTCCTCCGGTGTCAGAACCGTTTTCAGTTCCAGGTATTCCGTTGCCCAGTTACCTTTACGCTCATCAAAAGCATCTGCAAGGCCGCCCCAGCCGACATACCCGGAAAGGATTTTCTGCTCATCCGGCGTAGCCGGGCGGTTTTCTTCCTCACATTTTTTCAGAAGCTGGATTGCCATGATGTTGGCGCGAAATTTCTGCTTCGGCCCGCCTTTGCCTAGATGTTCATCGGTAATGCGGAAGTTTGCAGCAACAGGCTCTGGTTCCGGACGTTCCGCCTCGTTTATGCGCAGCCGTTCCATCACAATATCATAAGGCAGACCGTTTGGTTCGGCAGGATAAATGGTTTCCGGATCCGTTGTCAGTTCCGCCAGTTCTGGTGTAGATGATTCTTTTTCTCCCTGCACAAACAGGCTGGCGTTTCGCTCATCCTGACGGAGAAGTTCTTCAAACTGACTGCGCCCCATAACCTTGTTGCTCCAGGAATATGGGCCGGTATCAATCCGCACAGTGGTGTCGCCAACGTAACCAAGAGTGCCGTTGATAGGCTGATCAGGCGCAGACAGGAAGACAGAATCGCCTACCTGGTAGGACGGCTGTCCCTCAAGTACTGTCTGCTTTTGCCGGTAACCTTCCGGGTTCTGATAAAAGCCTTCCTGCTCATGGATATACAGTCCGCGAAGAATGGGAGCTATGTCGCCCCAGCTGCCGCCCAGCGCAGCCAGCCTGCGTTCTTCACTGTCCAGAATCTCCACTTCGATACCAGTGGTGTAGGTGCGAAAATCTGCCGTGTCCCCGGTAGCCAGCTCCATCGTTTCCGCCCGGTTTGCAAACAGTTCTGAAAGCCGCTGTGCAATCCGGGTATTACCTTCCCCATCCCGCAGCCAGCCAGAAATATACTCTTTATCCTGCGCAGAGAGCAGACCAGAAGCCAGCACTTCCAGCAAATCCTGATCGACATTTGACGGATTGGGGGCGAGATACTCCGTTACAGCGCCGTTGCGGCTGTCCTGCCGAAGCAGTCCCTCGAACCGTTCCCGGCTTTCTGCACGGAATACAGGGTAAGCTACCCCATTGGGAAGGAGCTGCACTGTATTTTCCCGCAGTTCAGTAAGCTGATATTCCTGATTATCCAGGTAAACGGTATCTCCCATGTGATACGGCGGCGAAGCGGGATTGTATGCCGGTTCTTCCGGGATGGCCTGTTTGATTGCTTCATATTCTTCTTCCGACACCGTGATGTCTACCACATGAGTGGGGTTGCCGGTGCCGATGGTAATATCATCACCACGGCGGGTAATCGGGTACTGGCTCAGGTCAGGAACTTCTTGTTGTTCCGCAGTTTCTTCGGAGGCGGCGTTTTCTGCGTCCTTTTTGTTATCCTGATTTTCAGGCACAGAAAAAGGACCGGGCGATGGTTCGCTCGATCCTTTCGTGGACTGTTTAGCGGTGAGGGCTTCTTCTGGAAAAGTAAAACTTAGCTGTTGATAAGCTCCGTCAAAATCACTTCCTCGGCCTGGGCTTTCAGTGCGTTCATGTGCTGTACCCACGCCATCGCGTTCTGCTTCTTGTCCGGAGCCGGATCTTTCTCCAGAAGCTGGTTCATCATCTGCTCCAACCTCTGGTTTGCCGTCTCCTCGATCTCCAACAGGTGCGGATACAGCGTCCCGTTCAGCAGGAACTGATTGTACAGAAGCGGGCGGTTCTCCTTCAGATATGCCCGGCGCATCCGTCCATATTTGCCCAGGGACTTCTCCGGCTGCTCGTCCAGTTTCAGGTTCGGAATCAGGTAATCCCCGTTCCTCGTGTAGGTTAAGGTGTTCTTCATCCCATTTTCTCCTTTCCTCAATGGCTTCCCGCTCCGCAGTTCGGATAGTGTCCCCGATCTGCAGGAGAATCTGTCTGCTGCATTGGCTCACAGCGGAACCCAGTGCCATCACCGCCGGAATGGTGTTGAAGTCGAAGATCGGCATGAAGTCCTCATGCCCCATATATTCCGATGGATTCAAACCGCATCGGCTGAGTACCGTATAAGTGATGCTGGCGGTGGCTGCTGTCTTAAACTGGATTCCGATGTTGTAATTATCGTACCCTTCTAAGAAGGAATCGTCAACGATGTAGAAGAAGTCCTTCTGGTTATCTGCCCAATACTCGTCTGCCAGAGTTCGGGCGGCCGCCGCAATCTGTTCGCCCAGATCAGCGCCGCTAACGCCGTAGTTTCGTTCCAGCATAGCCATAATGGGAACGATATGCTGTTCCTCCATTGTCCACAGCCAAGGCGTTCGTGAATTTTCCCTTGTTCCCGTATCTGCCACATCAAATACATAGCGCAGACGCAGTTTGTCACCGCGCTCATCTAAAAGGGCAATCCCTTTTGACCCGCGCCGGACGTAGCGGTTCATCTTGTCATTCCATAAATCGTATTCTGCGCAGGCGGTGGCATCCGGCCTTTGTGCGTAAATCATCATCTGATCCATGAACGGATACTTATACAGCCGGGAAGCCGTGGTAAGGAACTTTGCCCATTCCTGCCAGCTGGCTGTCAGTCCTTCCAGAGTTTCTTTTGCAACCGCCGAATAAAAATCTGCTTTACTCCACATATTGGCCTCCTTCCTTACAGCAGAAAAGAGCCGAGACAGTGATTTCCATCCCGGCAGTATTTAACTCCTTGTCAATCCATAAAATCGGGGTACAAATCCAGTGTCGAAAACTCCTGATCGTTCATCTGTCGCAGTTTTCCCAGCACACAGTCGGTCAGCGTCAGCAGCTCTGTTTCGTCGGCCTGCAGATAGCCCCGCATATCCGTCAGATTTTCGATCAATTCCAGACGAGTACCGGAATTGTACAGGCACATCAGATTCATTTCTTCGGAAGTAAAAGTCTTCATCGTTCCAAGCTCCTTTTTTTTCTCATAGCTGGTTTCTTTTGCGCCGCCTTCTGCCTCTGACGGATTGATTCCAGATTTCTTTCTTTATAAGCAGCCCGAATATCAGCCATCAGCCGAATACATTCCTGATCCGGGATTCTGGCAAGTTTTTCACAGGTGCTGGAAACGAGCTGCCAAAGCTGCTGATTTTTCACTATCTTTAAGATCTGCTCCAGATCTTCCAGCAAGTTGCTTTTCGTATTCAAGGCGTACTGAAAAATGAGTTTCTGCTCGTCTCCGGAAAACTGATGGAGATAAGCGCTCATCTGCCGGAACCCGGTAATGGCACCGTCTTCATTCCGTGCAGGCTCATAGCGTTCCTGAGATTTGAGATACTCTCCATTTCCATAGTCACCTCCCACATAGAAGCCGTTTTCGTCTTTTTCGCTTTCCAGCAGAACAGTTCCATTGGAAAGCAAATAGCCTGACTCTATGCATTTTGTGGATGTCCCCATAAGAACACCTTCCTGCTGGACACTAAGAATAGTTCCCGGCACTTCCTCCAGTGTTATTTGATAGCGGTCATTCCCCATATCATCGCTCCTGTTCCGTGTATTTGACCGTGGATTTCTTTCTTACCTCACAGTGTGGCTGGTTTTTCAGCTGCTCCACCACAGAAGGCTTCTCAGATTTATCCTTTGTCGCTTTCTCCTTACGATCTTTTGCGCCATTATTAACAACGCCGTCGATCATACCGTAATCATCTTCAAGCTGCATTTCCGCATTTTTCAGATAATTCTCCGGGATAAGTCCGGGAAGTTCCTGAAAGCAGGTACTGTCACAGTAATAACAGGATACCGCGCCATTTTCACGGATGGCAACAATGTCGCTGACCGAAAGACTGTGCCCCTTAAAATCTTCCGGGCGATCCAGATTAAATTTCTCAAAGACGCTTTCCAGAAAGGCGGGGCGGTTCGTGTAAACCGGTAGTGGTGCGATATATACCACTTCATAATGGTCGATATTCACTTCCATATCCATCCGTTCCAACATCCGCAGAGATGAAAAGCGCTCCATGCGTGTTTCTTCAATATCGCGCAGCTGCAAAATCGCATAGTTCTCCCCGGCGCTATCCAGGAAGGCTTCCAGCCTGCCGTTGTTTCCCATATTACCGTTTACTTCATCCCACTTTTCAATTTTATCCTGTGACATAAACTCCCTCCTGTGAAATTCTTCCCGGTTATAATCGGTCAGTTCCCGATTGCGGCTACTAAGCCTGCATTGTTCCATCGCCTGATCACGTGCTTCCAGAATCGAAGTTTCCAGTCCGCCCACTTCTCCGGCAGCTACCGGCTGAAATTCCTGATCGTATAAATGGTACGTCCAGCCTAACGGACTGCGTTCCACTGTCAGATAGTTTTGACTTCCCAGCTGCCATGCGGCAGTATCCCGGTCTAGCTCCGGTTCCGGGCGGCAGGTTCCGCCGCCGCGTTCCAGAATCTCTGCAAACTGGCAAATGTGGTAGACGTTGTTTCCAATCTGGGTATGATAGTCGTCAATGTAGCAACATCTGGCTGCAAAATGTCGATCCGGATAATCCACCTGAATTGTCCCTCCGTCCGGGATACGGAACAGTTCCTTGTAACGGCTGTCGATAAAACGAATGTCGTGGGAAGGAAGACTGGCTGGTTCCTGAAGGCTTCGGCGTCGAATCTCTGACCGGGGATACGGAAGCAGGGACAGCAGAGATACTTTCGCCACTTCCTGACCTTCCAGTCCAATCTCCTCACAGGCGGCTACCCGCGCAGCTGCCAGCGGGGAGGCAATTCGACTCTCCAGAAGGTCTTCCCATGTCAGCATTCCGGAGTAATTTTCTTTCTTCTCGCTCCGATGGAACGCTTCATACTGAAAGCCGCTTTCCGTTTCCTTGAGGTGGAGAAAATAATGGCGGTCTACCAGATAAACTGCTTCTAACTTTTCCGCACTCATTTTCCTCCACCTCCGCTTTCAAATTCCATCTGAAATTTCAGGCGTCCGTCTGCTTCGGTGGTCAGCAGAACAGAAGCATTGTAGGTCTTTCCGGTTTTCTGGCTTTTGCAGTCTTTCACACGGATTCTTCCGTCCCGTACCAGCCGTTCCACCATCTGAGCAGTGAGGCGTTTGCCAATTTTCTTGAAATAAGCGTTGTCTTTCCAGAGAATGAAGCGGCATTCCCGATTGGAGCAAAACCATCCCTTCTGACGTTCTATGACATCAGCCCCACAGTGAGGGCAGGTTCCGATTACAGTTGTACCAGGCATAAGCACTTTGGCTCCTTTCACAATCTCATAGTTGTTGACCAGTTCCATAATCATGCCGGAAATCTCATCCATGAAAGTTTCCGGCGCATATTCTCCGTGTTCCACCTCCGACAGCTTTTCCTCCCAGTCTGCTGTCATAGCAGGGGACTGGAGCTGCTCCGGCGTTACGGTAATTAAGGCTTTCCCTTTTTCTGTGGGTATCAGCGTCTTTACCTTACCGCTGCCTTTGCGCTCTAAAAAGCCTTTCAGAACCAGTTTTTCGATGATGGCGGCACGGGTGGCAGGAGTGCCGATTCCTTTCCGTTCCGCATTCTCCGGAAAGTCTTCGGCGCTGGCTGCTTCCATTGCCTGTAAGAGCAGGTCTTCGGTGAAATGCTTCGGCGGAGAAGTTTTTCCCTCTTTTATTTCTGCTTTCTCAATGGGAAGTGCTTCTCCCTCTTCTAATGGCGGAAGCACTTTTACAGCCTTTTCCTCTTTTGGAAGAAGCTGACGTTCCACCCCTTTCCATCCATCATTCAGAATCTCTTTTCCTTTGGTAGAAAAGACAGTACCGGCGCAGCTGAGTTCCACAACAGTTTCCGCATACCGATGCGGCTCGCTTACAGCAACAAGAAGTCTTGTTACGATCATTCGCAAGATAGACTGTTCACCGGCAGGCAGAGCCGCAAGGTCAGCTTTTACCATGCTTGCCGTGGGGAGCAGGGCATGATGGTCGGTGACTTTTTTGCCGTTGATTACCGCACCTGTATGAACCGCAGCGGGCGGCTGTACACCAAACGACAGAGCACTGTTTTCTGCCAGCCCCGGAAGCGATGCCGCCATATCCTCGGTCAGATACCGGCTGTCCGTGCGGGGATACGTCACCA
>OLZW01001856.1_pt1 | contig 14769 bp, 9 predicted proteins | sample 1674281 | NCBI WGS metagenome assembly OLZW01 (sample SAMEA103958157, study PRJEB25191) | human gut metagenome | biome: human-associated habitat [ENVO:00009003]; feature: intestine environment [ENVO:2100002]; material: feces | place: Germany | collected 2013/2015
TGTTGATCGCCGTTTGACCCGAACGAAGTTCCTGCCCCTGTTTTGCAGCGGCGTTGGCCGGAAAGCCGGTATCACATTCGGACGGCTCATGAAATTTTCAAGGTACAGCTTCCCGGAAAAGAAAAAGACCGCCCACGCAGTACAGGCGAAGGATTTTGTCGGGTGAAACGGCGGCAAAACGATCGGGTGTGTTGTGGGGCGGTACGTTCTTTTGGGGGCAATCACTCACTGAAAGTGGTGGTTATCACGGTGAGAACCACCACTTTTCATAGCAAGCCAACTTTTCAATGCATCGGCAACATCGTTGGCTTGCATATCGCAAATATGAAGTTTCGGTTGAGCCAATTTCTTATTTTGCGATAATGTGATTTGTGACAAAGGGTATCATGGTTTGCAAGGTGCGTCAAGATGGTTTTGAGTATTTTATTGTGGTAAAGCAATAATAGTAGGACTTATAGAAAAAATTGGAAGCTTTCAGCATAGCGGACACTTCCATAAGTTTTTACCCATTCATACTGAAATTTCAAGTCTATGTTTCGGATAAAAAACTGTTCTGCTTTTCAACGTATATCTTCTGCCAGGGCACCGCCAGTGGCACGATATACAGCTGGCGTACAGCCGTAGCGCACCTGAAACTTTTTATAAAAGAAGTTCTGGTTGGAATAGCCACACTGGTTGGCGATCTGACTAATAGGTGCTTCGGTGGTCAACAGCAGGAAGGCGGCGCGGGACAGCCGCCCATCCGATACCAGATCCTTGAAGGCACTGCCGGTGCCCTCCTTGACCATGCGAGAAAGGTAATTGGGGTGGAAGCCAAAATGCGCTGCGGTGCTTTCCAGTGTGCAGTCGATGCAGTGGTCATCCATGTATTGCAGCACTTCGGTGAGGTAGTTCTTGTTGGATTTGTGGTATTCGTGTTCCTGATTGCCCTGATAGCAGCGTGCCAGCTCGATGAAGATCAGGCTCATATAATTCTCCACCGCACCCGCCGTGCAGGTGGTAGGGTCCAGATATTCGCAGAACACACACTCAAACAGATCCCGGAAAATATACGACCGCTCCGTATGAAACAGCAGATAATGGTCGTGATCGTTGCGCTCGTTCAGCGCATTGGAAAGAAACCGCGGCACCGCTCCACTGGCGGCAAGCCGCTCGGTGAAGCTTGCCTTGAAATAATTCTGCCCCATCAGGCAGTTGAGCAGGATGTCGTTTTCGCCGGTGGGCAACACCCGGTGCACCACATCCCGGTCCAGAATGGTCACATCGCCGGTGTGCATCTCAACCGTCTGGCCGTTGATCTCTTGCACGCAGGTGCCGGAGTACACATAGTTCATTTCAATGTAGTTGTGGCGGTGCAGCGGCACCATGCCAAAACGGGTCTGCTTGTTAAAGGCCAGATTGCCTCCCTCCAGCACGCGGGGCGCAATTTTTGGGGAGATCACACCATGCAGATTGGAGGCCGCCTGTTTTTTAGGGGACGGAAAAAACAGGATCTCATCGCTGTTGTCCGCACCCGTCACAACAGTCGCTTCGCCCTCATACCGGAAATTTTTGAAATAGATCAGAGAATCCTCCGGGTGCTCCCGGTAGTGCAGTTCTTTTTCACTGAGGGGAAAGAGCATTTCCCGGAATGCCTCACGCGCCAGCATGGCAGATACCTCCCAAAAGGTTTGATTTTGTCAGTGAGTGTCTTAAACTTTGCCAGTATCGTTCGACGAAAAGTTTGATTTTGTCAGCACCGGAGTTTGCTTTTGAGATTGTGACACCGTGCCGGATACGGTACAATACAGGTACGATTTGGACACAAGCATACAATGAAATGCCAGCTGTGTCAAGTTTTTGTGCGTATTTTGGAAGATGTCAAAGAGAAAGAGAACAAGATCATGGCAAGAAAAGACTACGGTCAATTTGCCGATGAGCTGATCGCGGCAGTCGGCGGCAAAGAGAACATTGTCAGTGTGACGAACTGCATGACCCGTCTGCGCTTTGTGCTGGCAGACGAGAGCATCGTCAAGGATGACGAGGTCAAAAAAATCAAAGGCGTGATGAGCGTTGTGCACGGTGCAGGACAGTACCAGATCCCCATCGGTACTTATGTCTCTGACCTGTGCCCCGTCGTCAAGGCAAAGCTGGGCCTGACGGAGGATGCCATGGCTGCCGGCAAGGCCAAGGCCGAAAGCATGCGTGTGGTCAAGAAGGACAGCTTCTTCAACAAGTTCTTCAAGGCCATTTCCGGCTGCATCCTGCCCATGATCGCACCCATGGCCGCCGGTGGTATCATCAAGGGCGTTCTGACCATCCTGACCACCTTCGGTGTGCTCACCAGTGACAACGGCATTTACCTGATCCTGTATGCAGCGGCCGATGCGCTGATGTACTTTATGCCCATCATCGTCGGTTTCTCGGCCGGCAAGGTCTTTGGCATGAATCCTTATACCGCTGCTGTCATCGGCGCAGCGATGCTGTACCCGAAGCTGGCTGCTTTCGTGGGCGCGGAGGAAACGCTTACCTTCTTCGGCCTCAAGGTCACGATGCTGGATTACTCCCAGACCATGCTGCCCATCCTGCTGGCCGTCTTTGTGGCAAGCTGGATCGAAAAGGCTGCGAAAAAGATCATCCCGCAGATGCTGCAATTGATGTTCGTGCCGACTGTGGTGCTGGTCATCACGCTGCCGCTCACCCTGCTGGTGGTCGGCCCGGTCATGGCAGGCGTTTCCAATGCTCTGGCTACCGGTGTCAACGCGCTGTACAATGCGGTGCCTGTGGTCTGCGGCGGTGTTCTGGGCGCGTTCTGGCAGCTGTTCGTCATGATGGGTGTCCATTCAGCCATGCTCCCCATCATCCTCAACAACCTTACCACCCTGGGTTACTGCCCGGTCAACGCCATCTTGGGCCTGACCGTCTGGGCACTGGCTGGTGTGGCTCTGGGCTACGCACTCAAGGTGAAGGATGGTGAGACCCGCGCAACGGCATTCGGCACCATGGCTTCTGCGCTGTGCGGCATCACCGAGCCGGTCATCTATACCGTGGCCCTGACCAACTTCAAGCGGTTTATCTGCGCCTTCGTGGGTGGCGGCGTTGCCGGTGTCATCGGTGGTATCCTGGGCATCAAGTTCTACACTTGGGGCGGTGACGGCATCTTCCGTATCCCGTCCATGATCAACCCCGCAGGTCTGGATATCAGCTTCTGGGGCTTCCTGATCTGCGCAGCCATTGCGTTTGTGGTTTCTGCAATCGGCAGTTATGCTGTGACCAGCGCGGACGAAAAAGCGTAATATTTCCCGCATGGCACCTGCCTCTTGCAAAAGGGACGGGTGCTGTGCTATGTTCAGAGTGAGTGAAACGGAAGGAAAGGACCCGAGCATGAAAAGCGTTTGTGATGTCCTGCATGGACAGACCCCCAATGCCCTGTATCCCTTTTTGTGGGTGCATGGCGTAGAGAGTGAAGAAGAACTGCGCCGCGAGGTGCAGAAGATCCGCGAAAGCGGCATCGGCGGCTTCTGTGTGGAAGCCCGTCCGCACAAGGATTTCAACGGTCCGGGCTGGTTCCGGGATCTGGCCCTGCTGCTGGACGAAGCAAAGCGCACGGGTATGGAGATGTGGATCCTGGATGACAGCCACTTTCCCACCGGTTTTGCGGATGGTGCGGTCAAGCGGGAGCACCCGGAGCTGTGCAAAAAGTTTCTCTGCTGCAAAACGCTGGATTATGCCGGCCCGATGGAGAACATGACCGCTGTTCTCAAGTATGCCCTCCGCGACCCGCGTGACAAAATCCTGGCTGTGACCCTGAGCCGCAAAACCGCGTTTGAAACCATTGACCCGACCACAACCATCGACTTGACGGACAAAGTTTATACTTTTGAAGATGCCCGTACGGGGGAGATCATGCTTTCCTCCATGGGCCAGCCGCTGCCCGGCAACCCCAAGGAAGGTCCCTGCGTGGCCGTGGATTTTGACCTGCCGGATGGACAGTGGACTCTGAACGTCATCACTGTCAGCTACAAGGGCGGCGAGAAACAGACGGAAGGCTATCTGAACCCGCTGGATTCGGCGGCGACCAAGGTACTGCTGGATACCGTCTATGAGCCGATCTATGCCCACTTCGGGGAGGAGTTTGGCAAAACGCTGTGCGGGTTCTTCTCGGATGAGCCGCGGCTTGGCAACATCCACGGGGCGGAGGATGCCGCCATCGGCCACAACAGCGCCATGAACCTGCCCTGGCGGGATGGCATGGAGAACCTGCTGGCCGGAAAGCTGGCCGGAACGGCTCTGACAGACCGTGCTGCCGGGAACATCCGTGCGTTGCTGCCGCTGTTGTTCCTGCACAGCAGCGATGAGAGCGCTCATGTGGCACAGTATACCTATATGGATCTGGTCAGCCAGCTGTACAGCGACAACTTTGATGGTGTTCTGGCGGCCTGGTGCCATGCCCACCACTGCGAGCACATCGGCCATACCATCGAGGATAACAATGCCACGGCTCGTCTGGGCTATGGTGCAGGGCACTTCTACCGCGCCATGGCGCATCAGGATATGTCCGGTATCGATGTGGTCATCCAGCAACTGCTGCCCGGTATGGATGAGGGAATGTTCAAGGGCATGCACAGCCCCGGCTGGGACGGCGAGTTTTTTACCTATATGTTGGGCAAGCTGGGGGCAAGTCTGGCCCACTTGGACCCTGCCAAGAAAGGCCGTGCCATGTGTGAGCTGTTCGGTGCCTATGGCTGGGGCGAAGGCAACCGCCTGTGCAAGTGGCTGTCGGACTATATGCTGGTGCGCGGCATCAATCAGTTTGTGCCGCACGCCTTCAACGCGGCACCCTTCCCGGACCCGGACTGCCCGCCGCATTTCTATGCCCACGGCCATAATCCGCAATATCCGGAATTCCGGCAGGTAGCCAACTACCTCAACCGGATGTCCGCAGTGCTGTCTGGCACCCATGTGGCTCCGGTGGCGCTGCTGTATCAGGCCGAAGCCGAATGGAGCGGCGAGTTTATGCTCACCCAGAAACCAGCGGCCCGGCTGGCCCGCAATGGTATCGACTATGAGCTGGTGCCCTGTGAGGTGTTGAAAGCGGACACCGCGAAGGATGGTGCGCTGCACCTGAACGGCATGCAGTTCCGCGCGCTGGTCATCCCGTACGCCGAGGCGCTGCCTGTTGCACTGCTGGAGAATGTACAGCGCTATCTGGATGCTGGGGTCAAAGTTTATTTTGTGGGCGGTCTGCCCATTCGCTGCTGTGAAGGCGGTCCGGCACCGGTACTGGAACATGCGGTCGTCACCACGCTGGATGCGCTGGTGGAGACGCTTACGGCAGACAGTATCCCTGCGCTGCATCTGAGCGCAGCGGCACCATATCTGCGATACTACCACGCTCGGCAGGCAGACGGTGATGTCTACTTCTTCACGAATGAGGGCACGCAGCCGCTTTGCACCACTGTGACTGGTGCAAAGCCCGGTGCAGCCTTTGTATACGATGCCTTTGCCAACGTTGTGACGGCAGCACCGGATGCCTTTGCTCTGACACTGGCTCCTTATGAATCCCGCTGCATTCTGGTGCCGGATGACCCGACTGCATTGCAGGTGCAGGCGGTGGCGGCTCTGCCTGCCGGTGTTCCGGCGGACTGCATTCATTTGACAGCATGCACTGTTTCGCTGGCCGATGCCGACACTGGCTGCGCCGAATATGGTGCCCCGCTCCCGCTGGAAAAACTGCTCTCTCTGCACCGTCTGCCGGGCTGCATCGCGTTTGCAGGCCGGGCACGGTATGCATTCCGCTTTACGCTGAACGAAGCACAGGCCGCACGGCCCGCCGTGCTGGCCCTGACGGCACAGGAAGGTGCAATCGTCCGAGTGAACGGGACGGACTGCGGTGTACGGATCTGCCCTCCTTACCGCTATGCAATCTCCGGTTCCCTGCACACCGGGGAGAATTTGTTGGAAATCGAGGTGAACACCACCCTTGGCCGCCGGATGAATGATTTTCTGGGGCAGTATATGCCCACCGAGCCACAAGGCTTGAAGAGTGAAGTAACCATACAGCTGTTCTAAAAAACTATAATCAACGATGCCCTTTGTTACTGACAAGGGGCATCGCTTTGTTTTGGGTAGCTTGAGCGAGCGACAACCACCAGCTCTGCTGGTGGAGAAGAAAATGCTTTAGCTATAAGATTCGAGCGAAGCGAGATGACAAAGAAATTGTCATCTTAGAAGATGCACTTTATGATACTGCTCGTTAGAGCAGTAGGGCAAGTAATGCAGATGAAAGATGCTTGCTCGTGGCCCCTTGCAGGGGCTTTGCTAGTATTATGCCCTTCTAGGGCTTACTCAAGCCACCGGCTCAGCCGGTGGTTTTGACTGTGCGCGTTGAAAAGCAACCTTAAAATGTCAAATTCTTCCCACAGATTTTTCAACAGGATATTGCGGAGCAACTAAGGTTTGACGCATACGATCGTTCTGATTTTTTTCGTAGAAAAGGATGCGTTTTCAGTTTGTCTCGTTATAATTTGGAAAAGGACTTCTTCGGGTCAGAAGCCAGACAGAAAAGGTGGAATTTGATGCTGTTCTTGTCGTTTCTGTTTCATAACACTTTCAGAATGCGACTAAAAAATGAGACAGGCCAGCCTCTTTTCGGGCCGTCTATCTCATTTTTTTGGAAAAACTGTTTTACAACAATCGCGCGATATCAGAGATGATCCAGAAAATCAGGAGAGATCCTCGCCATTGGAGGCGATGACTTTCTTATACCAGTAGAAGCTGTCCTTCTTCTCCCGGCTCAGGTCGCCGGTGCCGTCATCAAATTTGTTGACGTAGATAAAGCCATAGCGCTTTGCCATCTCACCTGTGGACGCAGACACCAGGTCGATGCAGCCCCAGGGGGTGTAACCCATCAGATCCACGCCGTCCTTCACGGCCTCGGCCATCTGCTCGATGTGCTGGCGCAGGTAGTCGATGCGGTAGCTGTCGTGGATCTTGCCGTCCTCGCTCTTCACATCGTAAGCGCCCAGGCCGTTTTCCACTACCATCATGGGCAGATGATAGCGATCGTAGATCTCGTTCAGGGTGTAGCGCAGGCCAATGGGGTCGATCTGCCAGCCCCAGTCGCTGGCTTTCAGGTAGGGGTTCTTCTTGCCGGTGGCGATATTACCGCCCACGTCCTCGGCGTCCTTGTGGGTGGTGACGCAGTTGGACATGTAGTAGCTGAAGGTGTAGAAGTCCACGGTGCCGGCCTTCAGGATGGCGGCATCCTCCGGCTCCTGATGGATGGTGATGTTGTGCTCGGCGAAGAAACGCTTCATATAATAGGGATACTCACCGCGCACATGCATATCGGAACAGAACCAGTTCATGATCTGCATCTGCTTCTGGTTGGCCACCACGTCGGCGGGGTCACAGGTCATGGGATAGCTGGTGATGGAGCAGATCATGCAGCCCATCTTGAACTGGGGGTAGTTGTCGTGGGCATACTTGACAGCCCTGGCGCTGGCCACGAACATGTTGTGCAGGGCCTGGAAGCGTGCCTGCTCGTCGTTTGGCACATCGGCGGTGGAACCCTCGTATCCCTGGATGGTGCCGGTGTTCAGGATGCCGCCTATGGGCATGGTGCCGGTGTTGATCTCGTTGAAGGTGAGCCAGTACTTGACTTTGTCCTTGTAGCGCTCGAAGATGGTTTTGCAGTAGTTCATGTAGAAGTCGATTAGCTCGCGGCTGGCCCAGCCGTTGTACCTTTCCACCAGAGCGTAGGGCAGCTCGCAGTGGCTGATGGTGACCAGCGGCTCGATGCCGTGCTTCTTGCAGCAGTCAAAAACGCGGTCGTAAAATTCCAGGCCCTTCTCGTTGGGCTCGCTCTCCATGCCAGTGGGGAAGATGCGGGTCCAGTTGATGGAGGTGCGGAAGGTCTTGAAGCCCATCTCCGCAAACAGAGCAATGTCCTCTTCGTAGTGGTGGTAGAAGTCGATGGCTTCATGACTGGGGTACAGGCGGTCCGGGTGGATGTGGGTGGTCACCCACTTCGGGCTGGTGTGGGAGCCGTTGGTACACATATCCGGTACGCTGGGGCCTTTGCCGTCCACGTCCCAGGCACCCTCGAACTGGTTGGCTGCACATGCACCGCCCCACAGGAAATCATCGCGGAAAACACTCATAATCTCTTATTCTCCTTCTTATCGATCAATCGTTTCTTGTTCTTGAAAGGCTCATCACTGTAATTAAGAAAATCAGTCGAGGAACTCCTCGTTCAGGGTCACGCCAAAGTCGCGGGCGATGGCGCGCAGGTCATCATCGGTGATGGTCTGACGGATGAGGCCGCCACTCATGCTCAGCACCTTGACATAGATCTCGGCACTCTTCTCGATGGTGTGAGCCAGACCAAAGGCGATGTCAAAATCCGGGCCGGAAACGAACAGGCCGTGCTGTGCCCAAATGGCTGCCTGATATTTCTTCATCAGTTCGCTGGTGGCCATGGCGATGTCTGCACCGCCGGGCACCATCCAGGGGCAGACGCCCACACCTTCCGGGAAGACCACCGGGCACTCGGTGGCGCTCTGCCACAAAGCACGGGAGAAGTCGCGGTCGGTCAGGGGCAGAATGTAGGTCAGAGCGATGACATTGGTGGCATGGCAATGGTAGATGACGCGGTTTGCGCCGTTCGTGGCCGCCTTGCGGACGCTGTGGTTCATGAAGTGGCTGGGGAACTCGGAAGTGGGCTTTGCGCCGCCTTCCAGGCCCCAGACGATGCGCCAGCTGTCGCCCTTGTCGTTGATCTCCACGATGCCGATGCTGTAGATGGGGTCCGGCTCCACATTGCGGAAGAACTTGCCGGAACCGGTGGTGATGAAATACTCCCCGGCCAGGTTGTCGGCCTGCACGCCCATGTTGACCCATTCACCGGGCTGTGCATTGAAGAAGGGACGGCACTCGGCCACTTCCTCTTCCTTCATACGGTAGGTCAGGTTGCCGCCGTTGCGCTCGTGCCAGCCCTGCAGCCAGCCGTCGTTGCACATGCGGATGTAGCCCTTGACGATTGCAATATCCAGAATGCCCATGATAAAATACCTCTCTTTTCTCTCAGCTTATCGGGTGATGACGTCCACCGGAATATTGAAGATCTTTGCCACCTTCAGGATGGTATCGATGTGGCGGCCGGTGGCAGCAGCCATGTGATGGGTGGGGCCTGCCTCGCTCCAGCGGTTGCAGAACTCCCGTGCCCTGCAGGTAAAGCGGGTGCGCATGTTGGTGTCACCAAAGGTGAAGATGGGGCCAGGCTCGTTGACGCCCTCGGCCACCACGAACTTGAAGTGACCGTCCTTGTCCTGCGTGATGCCCAGATAGGTCACGGGGCCAAGGTGCGGATAGAACTGGGTCAGATAGCCGCCGCCGGTCTTGCCGTGGAACACCGGCACGATCTTCATGGTGGGCTTCTTCTCGGAAATGTTGGCATCGCCGGAACCGGAATGGCCGATGATGCAGATATCCTCGTCAAAGTCGATGGAGTACATCTCACTCAGCTGGCCGCAGCCTGCAATGGTCTTGAGGATGGACATGGCCATAGCCACCTTGATGTCACCCTCCACGGCACAGGCAACGCCCTGCTTGATAAGCATGGAGAAGGCCGGGATCAGCATGCTGTCCAGCACACCGGCCTTGCCCTTGGCAAAACCATCGTAATGCGACGCGATGAAGGCGATCTTCTCGTCCTTGACCCACTGCTCAAAGGCGACGACATACTTTGCCATCTCCCAGACCTTTTCCACCGTGCCGCCGCCTTCGATATCGAAGGTATTCAGGATATCCTCTGCCTTGGCACGGATGGCAGCTTCGTCGGTGATGTTGTCGGCGATGGCCCACATCTTTTCCCAGTCGAACTGCTTGGTATACAGCCACATCCGGTTGTAGAGATTCGTTTCGTCGATGTACAGGTCCATCATACCGGGATACGGGCGGCCGATCTGGGCCAGATTGGTGTCGCGGAAACGGCGGCGCACCTGAGCCGCACGGCACCAGTCCTCGATCTCGGCCTGCACCTGCGGGTCGCCGCCTTCTACCACACCGGTGATGACGGCATGACGCTTGCCGGCACGCTCCAGATCGGCCACCATCTCGCCCACGGCACCGCAGGCGTACAATTCACCCAGCCAGGTGGGCGTATCGGTGTTGGCGTAGTCCGGGGCTTTCTTCTTCTGGACGTTCACCAGCACGACCGGGACATCCAGATCCCGCACAGCAGGCAGCATGTTGTAGGAAGTGGCGTAGGTCAGCAGCTGCAGGATCACCAGGTCCACATCTGCAGCGCGGAACTTATCACCCGCCGCCATGGACAGCTCTTTGGTGGTGACGATGCCGCCGTCGATGACCTCCACGGTGTCCGGGATGGTCTTTTTGAAGGCAGCGTACTGCTGCTCAAATTCGGGCACGAGGGTCGGGAACTGGGGCAGGTAGGCACCCAGCGCAATGGCGAACACGCCAACGCGGGCTTTGGTTTCAACCAGCATAATTTGTCCTCCTTAGTGGATGTTCATCTGTATTTTCAGGTTGCCGATGGCGGTCGCCTCAATGGGCAGGGCCACGACCTGTTTTCCGGTATAATGGGCGGTCAGCTCGTTCAGGGTGGCATTCTTGGCGCCGCCGCCTGCAATGTAGAGCTTGTCCCAGTGCTGCCCGGTGACGGCTTCCATCTCACGGTAGGCTTCGCCGTAGCAGTACGCCAGCGAATGATAGATGCAGTTGATGAGGTCAGCGTCCGTGGCAGGCGGTGCACCGGTCTCAGCAAGGGCAGCTCTGATTTCCGCGCTCATATCCTGCGGAGCCGAGAAACGCGCATCGTTCACATCAAAAATGCGGGTGTAGGTGCTGGCCTTTGCCAGCTCCACCATCTCCGCAAAGGAGATGCCCAGCTGCTTCTGCACGCACTGGATGATCCACAAGCCCATGATGTTTTTCAGATAGCGGATGTAGCCCACGCCGCCTTCATTTGTGAAATTTGCTTTGCAGCTTTCTGGAGTGGTGACCGGCTGTGCCAGTTTGACACCCAACAGGCTCCAGGTGCCGGAAGAAAGGAACGGTGCCTCCCCCTGCTCCATCGGGATGCCCTCCACCGCGCTGGCAGTGTCGTGGGTGGCACACAGCACCACGTTGGTCTGCCCGCCCACCTCGGAGGCGATCTCCGGCTTCAGCGGACCCAGCACCGTGCCGGGTGCGGTCAGCGGCGGGAACATGGTTTCCGGCAAGCCCAGCGCAGAGAGGATCTCCGGGTCGTATTCTCTGATCTGGGCGTTGACAAGGCCGGTGGAGGTGGCGTTGGTGTACTCACGGGCCTTGACGCCGCAGAGTTTCCAGAGTAGATATTCCGGAATCATCAGGAAATCGTCTGCCTGCGCCAGCCGCCCGGCTTTTTTGTCCGCATACAGCTGATACACCGTGTTGAATGGCTGAAACTGGATGCCGGTGCGCTCGTAGAGCTTCTCAAACGGGAGGATGCCGTGCACCTCATCCAGAACGGCCTGTGTCCGGCCGTCGCGGTAAGCATAGACCGGATAAAGGGGCTGTTCCTTTTTCAAAAGTACGTAGTCCACCGCCCAGGTGTCGATGGACAGGCTTTTGATGGCGGGGTACTTTGCAAAAGCCGCTTTGATGCCCTGTTTCACGTTGGCAAACAGGCTGTCGATGTCCCATTCCAGGTGGCCGTCCACCCGCCGGACACTGTTCGGGAAGCGGTAGACTTCCTCGGTCTGCAAGGTCCCGTCCTCCATCCAGCCGATGATATGCCGCCCGGACGATGCGCCGATGTCGATGGCGAGAAATTTTTCGTGCATAGTGCGCCTCCTTCTGTCTCTTTCCGGTACCAGTATAGCGGCCCGGAAAGGCGGATTCCATCCGCAAAGGTGACGCATTCTTTGTGAAAAGTCCACTCTTGCATCACAGGGTAAAAGCCGCTATACTGGAAGCAGAAAGGCGGGAGAAAAATGCTGACTTACAACATGGATGTGACCCCGGAAAGCATCTGGAAGCGCACGACGCTCAGCGAAGCGGAGCGTGCACAGCCCTATTCCTGCACCGAGGCGGGGCTATTCTATGCACAACAGCGGTTCTCCACCGCCCGCACCGATAAAGAAAGCTATATCCTGTTCTACACCCTCCGGGGTGCCGGTCTCATCGAGCAGGATGGGAACCATGTCGTGCTGGAGACCGGGCAGGCACTGCTGCTCAACTGCCGCACGGCACAGAGCTACTGCACCGCACCGGGGCAGAGCTGCTGGCACCACTACTGGGTGCATCTGGACGGTGCCGGTGTTGCGGCCATGGAGCCGCTGCTTCTGCCGGACAAAAAACTGACCCCGGTCCAATTGACCGGGGTCAGGATGCAGGAATTGTTTGAACTTGTTCTGGAGCAGATGGAGCTTGGCACGGTGGACAGCATGGTGCAGACAGGTCTTGCCCTGCACGAGATGCTTGCCCTCTGTGCACAGAGCCTGTTTGCGCAGGCGGAGATGACCACCAACCGCCAGCTGATCCTGCAGGCGGCAGAGACCCTGCGCAAGAACTACCGGCAGGAACTTTCCCTTGCCGATCTGCTGTCAAGTGCGCACATGAGCAAGAGTTATTTTCTGCGCCTGTTCCGGCGGTACATGGGCACAACGCCGTACAATTATCTGGTCAACTTCCGCATCACACAGGCAAAAGAGCTGCTGGTGCTCACCGACCACAGCATCAGTGAGATCGCACAGGAAGCAGGCTTCGGGGATGCCAGTAACTTCTCCACCCGCTTTGCCAAGGCCACCGGCCAGAGCCCGATGCAGTATCGGAAGAGCACATTAAAGAGCAAAGAATCCAAGTAAAAACACAGCTTGCATTCCCTTGCAAAATATGGTATATACATTATACGAAGAACAGCCTTGAATAAACGTACATTCGTTCAATGATGTGTAAAAGTGAGGTGCTTTCCATGAATGCTGTGATCTACGCTCGCTATTCCAGTGACAACCAGCGTGAAGAATCCATTGAGGGCCAGATTCGGGAATGCACAGCATATGCTGAAAGAAACGGCATTACAGTGGTCAGGCACTATATCGACCGTGCACTTTCTGCCAAAACAGACAATCGACCGGATTTTCAACAGATGATTCGGGACAGCAATAAAAAGTTGTTTGAAATCGTTTTGGTTTGGAAATTTGACCGTTTCGCTCGGAATCGCTTTGACAGTGCAAACTACAAGATGATTCTGAAAAAGAACAATGTCCATCTGATATCGGTCATGGAGCCGATTGCAGAAGGCTCGCAGGGCATTCTGGTGGAGACGCTGCTGGAGGGTATGGCAGAATACTATTCGGCGGAACTTTCCGAAAAAGTCATTCGTGGCCAGACCGAAAATGCGCTGAAAGGCAAATGCACAGGCGGCACAGGAACGATTGGCTATAAAATCGACGCAGATAAGTTCTATCGCATCGACCCGCTGATTTCACCGCTTGTATTGGAGGCTTTTCAGCGGTACGACAACGGTGAAAAAATCGTTGAGATCATGAACTACCTCAACGAAAAAGGGGTTCGTAATATGCTGGGTGGAAAGCTGACGTGCAGCAGCATGAACACCATGTTAAAGAACCGCCGCTATATTGGAGAACTTTCTTTCCGGGATATCGTTGTCCCGGATGCAATTCCAGCCATCGTTCCCAAGGATTTGTTTGACCGTGTGCAAAAACGTATGGAGAAAAACAAACGTGCTCCGGCTCGCGGAAAGGCAGATGAGGAATATTTGTTGACCACAAAGCTGTTCTGCGGTAAGTGCGGGGCATTGATGTTCGGCGAGAGCGGAACAAGTGCTACCGGGCGAACCTACTATTATTATAAATGTGCCACTGCCAAAAAGAAGAAAGGCTGTAACAAGAAAACCGTACAGAAGGAGTGGTTGGAAAATCTGGTCGTTCAGGAGACGATGAAGCTGATTCAGGATGATGCAGTGATTGAACGAATCGTTCAGCTGGTCATGGATTTCCAAAATCAGGAGAATACCGCGATCCCTCTGCTGGAAAAACAGCTCCGGGAAGTGGACCGAAAACTGGACAACCTGATGAAAGCAATCGAGGAAGGCTTGTTCACCCGGACGACCAAAGAGCGTTTGGATGCGCTGGAAGCGCAAAAGGATGAACTGACCGCCAAAATTGCTGACGAAAAGCTAAGAAAGCCTTCCTTTAATGCTGACTTCATCCGATTCTGGTTGATGAAATTCAGAAAGTTCGATGTATCGCAGCAAAAGCAGCGCAAGGCACTGATTGAGATCTTTGTGAACGCCATTTTCCTCTACGATGACAGAATGCTGATCACGTTCAATTATAAAGACGGCTCTCAAACCGTCCGCTTCGAGGATACTTTGGCTGCCGATGAATTGGCAGGAAATAGTTCGGATTTGTCCAGCTCTGCTCGACCACAAGAAAAGCCGCCCGGAAGCGTCTGAGAACGTTTCCGGGCGGCTTTCTGTTTGTTTTAAAGGACGGGGTTACTTGGGCTGACGGCCGATGTAAGCCAGGATGCCGCCGTCGGCGTACAGGATCTGGCCGTTGACGAAGTCAGAAGCATGGCTGGCCAGGAACACGCAGGGGCCCACCATGTCCTCGGGGTCGCCCCAGCGGCCGGCAGGGGTCTTGGCGCAGATGAAGGTGTCGAAGGGGTGACGGCTGCCGTCCGGCTGGGTCTCGCGCAGGGGAGCGGTCTGGGCGGTGGCGATGTAGCCGGGGCCCATGCCGTTGCACTGGATGTTGTACTCGCCGTACTCGGAAG
>OLZW01001857.1_pt1 | contig 14769 bp, 7 predicted proteins | sample 1674281 | NCBI WGS metagenome assembly OLZW01 (sample SAMEA103958157, study PRJEB25191) | human gut metagenome | biome: human-associated habitat [ENVO:00009003]; feature: intestine environment [ENVO:2100002]; material: feces | place: Germany | collected 2013/2015
AAATAATTAATAATCATACTTAAATAAGATAAAAGGACATCATTTATTGAAATGGTGTCTTTTTTGCGTGTAGAAAAAATGTAAATATTTTACCCAAATTACATCAGATTATATGGTGTGAATTGTAGGTGAATAATATAATAAAAAGAATAATTGTAAAGAAAAACAGGGGGAAAAAGTTGAAGAAATTTTATATTGCATATGATACAGACGTTGGGATAAAAAAGAAGACCAATCAGGACAGTCTGTTATTAAAAGGATGTTCTGAGGAACATGGAGAGACACTTCTGATCGCAATTTGTGATGGCATGGGTGGCATGGAAAAAGGGGAGCTTGCCAGTGCAACGGTCGTCAGGGCTTTTTCAGACTGGTTTGAACAGGTTTACATAAAGAACGAAATGCATGTTGGAGATGAAGGAATAAGACAACAGTGGCAGAGTCTTTTGGAAGAAATAAATGGCAGACTGATCAGGTATGGAAAAGAAAACCAGATTCAGCTTGGAACAACAATAAGTGCGGTTTTATTAAACAGTGATGGACAATATATGCTTTGTCATGTTGGAGACACCAGAATTTATACATTATCGGATACGTTGCAGCAGCTGACCGAGGATCATACATTTATTGCGCGAGAAATAAAACGTGGGAATATGACAATAGAGGAAGCTAAAAAGGATAATCGCAGAAACGTGCTTCTTCAGTGTATCGGTGTGAATGAATTTTTTGAACCACAATATGAGAATGGAAGGCTGGCGCATGGCACAGCCCTTTTGTTATGCTCAGATGGATTCCGTCATATGTTATCAGAAGACGAAATTTCTGAGTCACTGAATCCGCATAAAAATCTTGATGAAGCGCAGATAAAAGAAAAATTGAGAGAAATGATCGAATGGAATAAACAACGGATGGAAACGGATAACATTTCTGCAATTTATATCAAACTCAAATAAGGCAAAAGAGGAAATGAAAGTTGGCTGAGAGAGGAACAATTATTGAGGGAAAATACGAGGTTTTAAAGCTGATCGGAAAAGGTGGAATGTCAAAAGTTTACCTGGCGATGGACAAAAACCTGAATAAGCAGTGGGCAATCAAAGAAATCGAGAGAAAAGCTTATGATAAGAACAATGAAGTTGTAGTTGCAAGTGCAATGGCGGAAGCAAACATGATGAAAAAACTGGATTATCCGTCACTGCCAAGAATTGTAGACATTATCGAAAAAGAAAATGTAATCTATGTTGTCATGGATTACATTGAGGGAGAAACCTTAAGCAGTGTATTGAGTAAAGAAGGTGCACAGCCACAGGAAGTTGTAATTGAGTGGGCAAAGGAACTATGCAGGGTATTGGATTATCTGCATACGCAGAATCCGCCAATTATCTACCGGGATATGAAACCGGCAAACATTATGCTGCAGCCGAATGGAAATATCAAGTTAATTGATTTTGGTATTGCGAGGGAATACAAAGAACAGAATCTGGCAGATACAGTCAGTCTTGGAACAAAAGGATATGCTGCGCCTGAGCAGTTTGGAGGAAAAGGTCAGACGGATGCCAGAACAGACGTATATTGTCTTGGCGTGACGCTATACCATTTACTCACAGGACAGAATCCATGTGAACCTCCTTATGAGATATATCCAATCCGATATTGGAATCCGCAGTTGTCCAGTGGATTAGAAGCGATCATTCAAAAATGTACCCAGTTAAACCCGGAAGATCGTTATCAGTCATGTGCAGAAATGTTATATGCGTTGGATCATTATGATGAGATGGACGAGGGCTACCGAAGAAAGCAGAAAAGAAAGCTGAATGTTTTCTTTGCAACATCCGGGGCAGCGGTTCTTTTCCTTATTATAGGATGTCTGTGTACTGGAATGAGAGTCCATGTGAACAACAGCGATTATGATAATAACATCAAGCAGGCAGAATTATCTGCGACAGATGAGGAAAAAATCGATTATTATGCCAAAGCAATAGATATTCTGCCGGGCAATTCGGAAGCGTATTTTGGAATAATCGAGGCATTTAAGGATGACGCGGTCTTTTCATTGGAAGAAGAGGAATTATTCAAAAAGAAAATAAACAGTAATTTGACTGTTTTACAGCAGAATAGCGATTATGGGGATCTTGCTTTTGAGATAGGAAAATTATACTGGTATTACTACGATTATGGAAAAACAGAAAATTCAGACAATCAGATAACCAGAATGAAAAGTGCGATTCAGTGGTTTGAGGCGGCATGTACTTATGGCGGTGAGGACAGCAGTTATTATACGATGGCTGAAATGTACCGTGATATAGGACAGTTTAACCGCGATATCACACTGAATGTGCAGGAAGCATCTGATAAAGGAACCTATCTTCCATATTGGGAGAATATAACAAAACTCGTAGCAACCGTATCTGAGAGTCAGGATGAGAATGAAATTGTAAATCTGGAAGTATACAAACTGGCAATGAATGCTGTGGAAACTTATGCAAGAAAATTTAAGGCAGATGACGTAGCACAGGAAGATATGAAAGCGTTGCTGGAACAGGTAAAAGCTGGTACGGAGCAGGTTGATACGACAACAGACAAAACAGAAGAAATGAAAAATGATATTCTAAAGCGTTTGCAGGATGCAGAGGCAGCAGTGGAAAATGCATATGCAAAAGATACGGAGGTGAAAGCATCATGAATGCAGGTACTTTACAACTCATATCCATCATTGCATTTTCATTAGCAGGAGTTTTAACACTGATATCCATTTATCTTTTTTTAAAAATGGATGTACGGGGAATCATAGATGATCTTAGCGGTAAATCGGCAGAACGTCAGATTATGGCAATGCGAGAGGAAAATAACAGACAGAAAAATCCATTGTCTAAAAGAAGTGCCAAATCATCTGAAACAAGGAAAAGCAGTCTGATGGAACGCACAACAGTGGAATTGAAAAATGAGGAAAAAACGGAGGTTCTTCCGAAAAAAGATGAGGAAAAGACAGCATTGCTGCGGGAAGAAGCCACTATGCCGCTTCAGATGGTTGAGGAGGAAACAACTGCTTTAGAAGAAACTACAACTGTATTACAGGAAGATGAAACAGTTGTGCTGACTGAAAATGCAGGAAACACAGATAAAAGGTATGAACTGGTCTTGAACGAAATCATCATACATACGCAGGAGATAATTTAGAAAATGGAAATGTTTTGGAGAACAAAAGGAAAAAGAATTGCAGCATGGTTAATGATTGCGTTAATTATGGCAACAACGATACCATTTGGAAGTATCAGAGCATCAGCAGATGATACTACAACAGATGAAAGTGATGCAGTCACAATCACAGGACAGGTGATGGTTCCAGGTAATGATGATGAAAACACAGATACGAATAATGGAACTCCATATGCAGGTGCAAAGGTGACGGTAACATACCCACAAAGCGGTTCGACTCCTGTAACGAATGAAGCGACTACAACAGACGATGGAAAATTTAATATTTCTATTGGTGATTGGACATTAAATACGGATAATAAGTATACGGTTAAAGTTGAGCCAGCAGATGTGGATAAAGGTACATATGACAGTTATTCCAGTGAAGAGAAAACTGTCACAGAAGATCAGGTAAAAACAAAAAAGATTGAGTTAGGTGCAATTACACTTAAAGAAAAGTCTGTTCCATATTCAGTTACTGCAAATGCAGAAACTTCTGATCATTCAGAAAAAGATGATGCTGGAGAAGTAAAGGTAGAAAATAATGTTGTAACAGCAACACCAAAGGAAGGTTATGAAATCACTGCTGTAACAGTAAAAAAAGAAACTGCAGATTGGAAACCGGATGGAGAAACCAACGATAATTGGTGGAACAAGAATATAAATGCGAGCGGTGCATTTGTATATGAAGAATTTAAGGATAAAACATTAGATGCAAATTATGCATTTACAGTCACATTCGCAAAGAAACAGTTCACAATCACATATAAAATCAGTCAGAATGGAAAGCTAATTTTAAATAGTGATGCACAAAATGATAAAGTTGAAATCACAACCGAGAGTGGAGAAGACGGTAGCCGGAATGTTCCATATACAGATTCTGAGTACAAAATAAAAGCAGCTGTTACAGACAACAAGTATCATCTTACAAGTTTTAGAGTGGACAATGATGAAAGGCTTAATGAAAACGAAATAAATAACAGCTTAAAAGAGAAAGAATATATATTTTCAGAAGGAATAAAACAGGCACATAGTATAGAAGTGACAGCAGAAATTGATACGTACACAGTTTCTGTTACAACTGATGATGGAGGAATTGTTGAGGTTAATGGTTCCAGTGAAAAAAATATTATTGTAGATTCTGGAGCAGAAGTTGCAATCATTGTAAAACCAAATGAAGGTAAAACAGTAAAAATATTTTCGGTCAATGGTACGCCGATACAGGAAAATAATTTAACAGAGGATGAAGATGGAACAGCAGTCTATAAGATTGAAAACGTAAATGGTGACCAGAATGTAACTGCTGAATTTGAAGATATTCAAAATGAAAATAAAGATTCGTTGGCTCTTGCAGGTCTGAATCTGTCAGATAGTGGAGATAATCAAATAAAAGCGGATGAGGATGGAAACTATTATTCATCATCAGCCATTTTAAAATTTAAGGATGGAGCTAAAATCAGTCTTTCGCAATGGGGATTGGGCAAAACGGAACTCAACTTAACGGAAACAACTATCATTTCATCAGTGTATAAAGGTGGAATTATTGGCAGAAAGCAAATAAGTCTCAATCCGTCTGTGAAAATTGTGATTGATACAACAAAACCCAAAATTGAACTGAGTGACGATGAGAAAACAATTTGGAAAACGGAAGCAGACACAACAGTGGATATCACAGGTACAGCCGTGGATGAAAATTTGAAAAAGGTTGTCTGGTCAGAAACAGAACTTACACCGGATGATGTGTTGAATGGGGCACAGGAAGCAGCATTAAATGAAAATGGAAAGTTTGAAATAAGTGGCATTCAATTAGCAAAAAATCAGAACATTGATAAAATCTATATTTATGCCATTGACAAAGCAAAACAGTGTTCAGAAGCCGGAGTTATTACTGTATATCGGGACAGTGCAGCCCCTGAAATTAAGGAAGTGTCTCTGATTCCTGCTGATACAATAAAAAAATACGATTTTGGTAATTATTACAATACAAACATTAGAGTAAGCGTTACTGCGAAAGATGTGGATGTAAAAGACGGCAAAGCGGATTATCCGGCAGTTGGTGTGAAAGAAATTCGCGTATACAGTGATGATGATACAAAAGTGTATACCGGAACTGTAAGTACACAAGTAAGTGGAACAAGTGATGCAACGATAGAAGTTACGGTTCCATTGGAAGAAGCTGGTACATTTGCAAGCCTGAAAAAGGTTCATATCAAAGCAGTGGATGCATTAGGCAATGAGAGTAAGGCATATAAATTAACAGAAATTAAGAATCATAATGATATTTTATCGGATGATTTAATGCTGGAAAAAGATGCACCTGTAGTAAAGGTGACACCACAGGCAGATGGCAAATATGAAAATGCAAAAGATGGAAAGACAGAGTATTGGTACAAAGAGATCCCAGCGATTGCATGCGGGGTTACAGATCAAAAAGATCAGACTAACGGAAGTGGTCTTGCGGCGAGAACTTTGACCGTAAACGGAAATGAACTTACTTCGAAGAGAAAGAGCTTTGTGGAAAGTATTACAGGTAGTGATCAGATTGTGCAGGAGGATTCTCTTACACTTTCAGCAAGCGATTTGCAGGATGTACAGGAAGGCGAAAATACAGTTGTCACCACCTATACGGACATCGCAGGAAATAAAACAATTGACACAAAAACAATCTGTCTTGATACACATAAGCCAGATGTTACAAGATTTAACATTGAAAAGAAAGATGCATTAAAAATTTTAAATATTTTTACCTTTGGTAATTATGGAAATGGTGTGATCAAGGTTACTGTAACAGCAGATGATTTACACAGTGACGATGGTTCAGAAGTACCATCAGCCGGACTGAACGAAATTACATTATATGTAGGTGAAGAAGCTTATCAGACAAAGGAAGTCGGAAGCGATAATACAGCGGTATTTGAACTCCCGGCAGAGACTGTTTTAAATGAACAGAAAGTATATTTAGATAAAAAAATCAGTGCAATAGTTACGGATAACGTTGGCAACCAGTCTGAAAAGACACTTGTGACGACAGCAAATTCCAATGTGAAAAACAGCAATTTAATGATTGAAACAGTGAAACCGACCATTACATCTGTTTTATCGGCAGAAGGATATGTTGGAAAAAATGGAATCATCTATAACAATAGTGATACTGGAGTCAGCATTAAAGTAGAAGATAAAGATTCTGGAATTTATAGTGTGAAAGCCTCCGTTAATAACAAGGAGTTAGTGAACGTTTCTTATCCGGATCAGAAAACGGTTACGGAAAGCTATGAGATCAACACGAAGGATGCTGTCATTAATGCAGATACCAACAGCTATGATATGGTAATTACAGCCATTGACAATGCTGGAAATGAATATTCCAAAACACAGCGTGTCTACAAGGATATTACAGCTCCGGAAATTTTAAGCATTGATATGGAAGCAGCAGGAAATAAAGAAGCAGATGGAAGTGTTTCTTATACAGAGACGGATTATGGTTATTATTTTGTGGAAAATACAAAGGTGACTGTAACGGCTACGGACGGCTCCAAAGAAGGGGATTCCGGTGTAAAGGAAATCCACTATTATACGGTAGATGCCAATGGAACAAAAAGCAGTGAGCAGATTGTACAGGCAGATGCAGAAGGAAAAGTGACATTTGTGGTTCAGGCAGGATTTAAAGGACAGATTTATGCCTGCGCTTACGATATGTTAAATAATCACGAAGAAAGATATGTGACACCGAGCAGTCTGATCATTGAAACAGCCGAGCAGCATGCCCGTGAGAAACATATTGATTTTAACAAGGCGGCAGCTGCAAGCAAGGATGCAAAGGGAAATGAACTGTATGAAAAAGATGTAACGGTAGATGTTACAGTGACAGATACATTTTCGGGAATCCGTTCTGTGGAATGGACAGTGGAATCGCCTTATGATAAAGAAAACAATCAGTCAGGAAATGTGGAGATCAGTAATCAGGGTGCATTTTCCAGTGGAAATGCGGATGGCTGGAGTCAGACAAAAAAAGACAAAAACCTTGTTACAGAACTGAAAAAGTCATTCACTGTAAAAAATAACAGCAATGAGATAAAAATGCATATCAAAATGACAGACCGTGCAGGAAATACATCAGAAGACGAACAGATATTCAGTATTGATAAGACAAAACCGGAAATCAAAATTGCATTTGATAATGAGACACCGGATGCTGAAAATACAACCATGTTCAAAGAGAACAGAGTTGCTACCATTACAGTTACAGAACGCAACTTTGAGGCGGCAGATTTTAAAGCAGATATTACCAATACAGATGGTGTGATTCCTGAGTTGTCAGCATGGCAGACAACCGAAAATACGGAAAACCCGGATCAGAGTGTAAGTACGGCAACCATTACATTTGCAGAGGATGGTGACTATACGCTTTCGGTCAGTGGAAAGGATAAGGCAGCAAATCAGGCAGAGACAGTAAAAGCAGATGATTTTACCATTGATAAAACTCGTCCGGTGATTACGGTTACTTATGACAACAATAATGCAGTAAATGGCAATTATTATGCAGCAGTGCGTACAGCAACGATTCAGATTGAAGAACATAATTTCTCTGAAAACAGAGTAAGGATAACAGGAACAGCAACTGATAACGGAGCAGGAATCTCATTCCCACAGTCTGGCGGATTTACCGGAAATGGAGATGTTCATACCGCAACCATTACATGTGGTACAGATGGTTTATACAATTTTAATGTGGAATACACGGACATGGCAGGAAACATAGCTGAAACCTATACAGGGGAAGAATACTATGTGGATCTCACTGAACCGGAAATTGAAATTGTTGGTGTCGAAGATTATTCGGCAAATAATGGAGATGTTATTCCGCAGATCGTAATGTCAGATACAAACTTTGATACCAATGGTGTGAACATTGAACTGGTTGGTGCAAATCAGGGAAGTGTGGCACCGGAAGGCTCTTATACGAATCAGGGAAATGGAGAGACATTTACATTCCAGAACTTCCCGAAAGAGCAAAGCTATGACGACATCTATACGATAAATGCCACATTGACCGATATGGCTGGAAATGAGAGCAATGCAACAGTTACGTTCTCCGTAAATCGCTTCGGATCAGTTTACGTGTTTGATCAGACCTTAAAGGATATTGAAGGAACTTATATTCAGAACGAGATTGATGTCAAGTTAAAAGAAGTGAACGTAGACAGTCTGGAACATGACAAAATCAAAGTAGTAGTAGATACAAACGGAACACCGAGAACATTAGAAGAAGGTATTGATTATCAGGTACAGGAATCTGGTGGAAACGGACAATGGTATCAGTATGATTACACCATCAACAAGTCTCTTTTTGCCGGGGATGGACGCTACATTGTAACGCTGTATTCAGAGGATATTGCTGGAAATGTCAATGAGAACATTGATGAATCCAAAGAAGCAGAGATTTCATTCGGTGTTGACAAAACAGCTCCTGTCGTTATTCCGATTGATGTTGAGAGTAATGCCCAGTATCCTGTGGATACGAAAGCAGCGAATGTGACAGTCAACGACAACCTGGTATTAGATAGTGTTGAGATTTATATTGGTGATAAAAAATGTGATTATACAGTGGATGGTGAAAACTATCAGTTCAATATCCCAAACAATACGAAAAAACAGGATGTCACAATTATGGCTGTGGATGCAGCTGGCAATAAAACAAACTATGTCTTAAATGGAATTCTTGTAACAACCAACACATTCATCCGTTGGTATAACAATAAGCCATTGTTTGCAGGTTCTATTGCGGGTGCAGCAGTAGTAACAGGCGGTGGCGTTGGCGCAGCAATTGCACTGCGAAGCGGACGTATCAAAATAAGACGTAAGAGAAAATAAAAAAGGACTGAGAGATATGGCAAAGTATCGCATAGTATCAAAGGGAAATTTAGTTACGATTAAAAGTAAATTATCATTTGGGGAACAGATCAATGAGCGGGAAATCAATATTTTTGAACAACAGATTTTCCGCGGCTGTTTCAGACCGAGACAGGAAGGAAAAAAGACGATTATCTACACAGCACCAGATGTGGTACCTCTTATATCATATCTGAAAAAGGGTGTGGATGAAGAAACGTTTTTTCTGCTTGTGGCGCAGACAATTGAGATGACTAAAAAAATTGAAATGAATGGGTTGTATCTGCATAATCTCATGTTACAGCCGGAAATGGTGTTTGTATGTGAAAGAACCAGGGAAGTGTTCTTTGTATATCAGCCGATCAATAGCAGAATTACGAGTGGAAATGTTTATGCGTTTCTTGCAGATACCGTACAGTATGCAGGCAGATATGGAAAAGAGCCAGAGCAGTTTCTGAAGGAATTCCAGGCATTCCTCAATGATACAAAGAATTATAAAATAGAGGACATTGAGAGATATATCCGCGAAAAATGTCCACAGGCACTCCGGAAAATCGTAAAAGCAGAGACGGGAAAAAGTGGTTACATCACAAATGACCGTTCATCCTATGAAAGACATTATCACAGTGACAGTAACGATGAAGGTGGAACGACATTACTGATGGAGGAGGATGAAAGCGGTACAACCCTTTTGACACAGCAGGAGGATGACGAGGGAGACACAACTCTTTTGCAGCAGGAGGAAAGATATCCAATTTTAGAGAGAATCAGCACAGGGGAGAGCGTGACTGTCAGAAAAAATATTTTTAATATCGGTAAGGAAAAAGAAAATGATTTTACAATAATAAATAATAAGGCGGTCAGCCGTAGACATGCGGTAATTGAGCGTATAAATGGAACTTATTATCTTATGGATAAAGGTTCAACGAACCATACATATCTGAATGGAGAAATGCTGGATGCTGAAAATTCTTATGTGCTTTCGGATCATGACAGTATTCAGATTGCAGATGAAGAATTTACATTTTATTTTGATTAGGAAGTGAAAAAATGGACGAGTACTTTGCAGATAAATTGACAGAAATTCAAGACACTGAAGACACTGCCTACTTATTGGAAAATAATGAGATCTTTTATGACGTTGGCTATAAAGTGATGCAGAATCAGGAAAATGCCAACCTGTTAAGGTGTCATAGAATCAAATATAATGGAAAAATAAAACTAATTTATTTCACAAGAGAATATACATCACTGGAGGATTACATTGCATCTTCGGATATGGATACGATCTTAAATGCGATTCGCAGTCTGCTCGAAGCTTTAATTCAGATTGAAAATCTTGGATTTTTAAATATGGCATGTATTGATAATCGCCTTAGCCATATATATGTAGAGTCTGGCACGAATAATGTGAAGATCATTTATTTGCCTGTAAATATAACGGGTGTTCATAAAAATAAAAATGAATTTGACAATGAAATAAAGGCTCAGCTGGTGCAGAAAATAGAACGGATAGGAATGATGGATCATCCGAAAATGCGTCAGGTGATAGATGCGTTGGAGGATGGAACATTAAAACTTCATGACATTAGTACACGTATACAGGCGGAAAAACCTGTAATGCATAGAAATACAAAAAATACTTCTGCAGATCCCAATATTGGGCAGAAAAAGATAGTGGATATGCCGGACATGAATCAGATATCAATACAATCCATAGATGGGCAGTTTCACTTTGTTGTTTGTGAAAATGAATTCCTGATAGGAAAAAGCAGAGAAAGAGTTCAGGGTGTGATAACAGGAAATAATGCGGTCAGCAGAGTTCATTGCAAAATCGTAAGGCAGAATGGCAGCTATTTTGTAGTGGATATGGGAAGCTCCAATGGTACTTATGTTAATGGAAAAAGAATACAGCCAAATGTGCCAGAGCCTATTTCAGACAGAAGTCAGCTGAGAATTGCAAATGCAGAATTTATAGTACGAGGATAAAAAAATGAGTAAGCCATTAATCATTATTGCAGATACAGATGAGCTGTATCTGCAGAATCTGGAAAGAAAATTTTTGGAAGAGTTTGATGACCAGATAGAGTTAGAAATCATATCTGATCCGGTCTATTTTGAACAACGTTTTGAGACACCTGTTTCGGTGGAAATCCTGGCTGTTTCAGAAGCACTATATTCAACAGGACTTCAAAGGCATAACATTTCCAATCTGTGTGTGTTAGCAGAAGAACAGGAGAATGGAAGCACGGAGGATTTGTCTGTAAACAGAGTGTATAAATATCTGGGTATCAGGGAACTTTTCAATGAACTGACTTATCAGAGCAGGGATCGGCTGACGGAATCACAGACACAGGAACATAAGACACAGATCATTTCTTTTTATTCTGCAATCGGGGGAACAGGAAAGACAGCATTATCTGTCGGACTTGCACGGTGTCTGTCAGAAAAACATAAGAGAGTTTTCTACGTAAATACAGAATCTGTGCAGGATTTTTCTTATTATCTTGAAAACAAAACCGGTATGCCGAATGAAGGGTATCGTGTCATGAAAAATGAACAGGAACATATGTATCAGAATGTTCGTTTTACATTAAGAAAAGAAGGATTTACATATCTGCCTCCATTTAAATCAACGCTCGATGCAAGAAATCTTGATTTTACGATCTATCGAAAATTAATACAGTCAGCGAAAGACAGTGGAGATTATGACTTTATTATTGTGGATGTGGAAGCAGGATACAGCAGATGGAGAATACAGTTACTGCAGGATTCTGATAAAGTGATGCTTATTACGTTACAGGATGATGTCTCAACGAACAAAATGCGCTATATCACAGAGTGCCTTGATTTCGGAGATCATGAAAAATACATGGTCATTTGTAACAAATACAGTGAAACAAGAGACAACCAATATGTTCAGTCGGGATTACAGTCAGAGTTTTCCATCAGGGAATATATTGATGAAGTGAGTACCCCATTGTTAACTGCAAGACAACTTGCACAGTTAAATGGGATAGAAAAAGTGTCATACATGTTTATTTAGATAAAGCAAGATGGGGAGGAAAGAGATGTTTAGAGATTTTTCGGATGAAGCAAAACAAAAACTTTTAAAGTATGTTGACGAAGTGACGGCAGACGGTACCTGGGACAGGGTAAAAGACTGGTTTGGAGATGCCGGACTGACCATACAAAGCTGGCTCGGACAGCTCAGCATCCAGAACTATGTCAATGACGTAGACACCTACCATAAAAAAGTACTCGATAAAAATAACACCACGGCAAAGCAGATCGGGGAGATCTTTTCGAACGTGCAGGCAGTGGATACCAAATACCTCAGCATCGCAGGAAGTGAGGCAGCCTGCGGGGATGACATCATAAAACTGATCAGTGACCTTGCCAGTGCCATTGACCCGAATGGAGGGAACATGGACATGGGAAGGATGAAGGGTGTTCTGGATGCAGATGTCGAGAACATACGCAATGCCAGGGCGACGGCTGAGAGGGCAGTCGAGGAAAAAATGCTCGGAACTGAGGCAGAGGGCTGCATGAACAGCGAAGACCCGGTCAACCTGAGCACCGGAAACTTCATCTATGAGCATGAAGACTTAAAAGTGGGAGGGGAGATACCATTATCGTTCCACCGTTATTATAATTCCAAAGACCGCCGCAGCGGTGTGCTTGGAGACTGCTTTTTGCATAATTACCAGACAGCCATCGAAAAAGAAGAGAACGGAGCCGTCAGGGTGCGCCAGGCAGACGGACAGGTCAACCATTATGACAGGACAGTTTCAGAAAACGGCAGGGAGGAACTGACAGGAAGAAATACAGCACTCGAATCCTTAAAAGAAACGGAAACAGGATACGTGCTCGAACATCCGGGCACGGAGATTATATCGTTTGACGGGGACGGAAAGATGCTCCGGAAAGAAGACCGGAACGGAAGGGGTATATCTTTTTCCTATCTCGAAGATGGAAAACTTGAAAAAGCGGAGGCAGACAATGGGAGCAGCCTGACCTACTCTTATAATAAAGAAGGACAGCTTGAAAAAGTGGCCGACCACACCGGACGGAGCGTGCAGCTGGCATACAGGGAAGGAAAACTCGAAAAGGTGACAACGGCATCCGATGCAGAATACCGCTATGCCTATGGGGAAAACGGAAGGATAACAGAGGTGGAGAATGCCCGCAGGGTCACCGCCGTGAAGAACACCTATGACAGGAGGTTCCGCATCATCCGCCAGGAATTCCCGGACGGCGGGACGATGGAGTTTTCCTATGATGACAAAAACCGTCTTGTCACGCTGACCGAGCGGAACGGGAGCAGGATCATCCATGTGCATGATGACCGTTACCGCAATACCGAGACCATTTACGGGGACGGGACGAGGGAGCGTTATCTCTACAATGACAAAAACCAGTGCATCAGCATGACAGACAGGCTTGGCAGAACGACGAGAATGGCGTATGATAACCGTGGGAACCTCACACAGACCGTGGATGCCCTAAAACGCAGGGTCAACTATACCTATGATGCAGATTGTCATCTTATCAGTGTAAGTATTAACGGAAAAGAACGTCTGAAAAACCATTATGATGGGAAAGGTAATCTGATCGGCACGGAAAATCTGTACGGAAACAGAATTACCGTGATAAATAATGGGGCAGGAAGACCGGAAACAATCACTTATGCAGATGGAAGCGTTTTGGAGATTGGATATGATGAAAGCGGAAACATCGTACAGTTAAAGGATGTAACCGGGAATGTGACAACTTATGGTTATGATGCCTTAAATCGTGTGATTGAGACAGTAGATGCAAATAGGAACGTGACACGTTATACCTATGATGCAGCAGACCGTGTCACAGCCGTGACCGATGCCATGGGAAACCGGAGGACATACACCTATAATGCGGGCGGAAAGATTGAGACTATAACGGACTTTGACGGAATGCAGGCAACATTTACCTATAACCCGCTCGGAAAAGTGGAGACCTACACAGACAAGGAGGAACACCGGGCAAGCTTTGCCTATGACCGGATGTGGAACATCAGTTCCGTGACAGGACCGGACGGCGGGATACAGAGGTATGAGTATGACGGGGACAGCCGCCTTGTAAAACAGGTGCTCCCGATGGGAGGAGAGATATCCTATGCCTATGACGCGGCAGGCAACCGGACAGGGATGACAGATGCGGCAGGCAACACCACCCGCTACCGCTATGATGCCGTAAACCGCCTGACAGGGGTGACAGGACCGGACGGGGCAGAGACCGTGTATGAATATGACCGGGAGGGAAACCTCATAAAAGAGACCAATGCATGCGGACAGACAACCAGCTACACCTATGATGCCTTAGGGAGAAGGACCAGTGTCACGGATGCGGCAGGTGCCACCACCAGTGTATTCTATAATGAGATGGGAAAGGCAGAACGCATCTGCCATCCGAACGGGAGCAGCACCGTCTACGGATATGAAAAAGGCGGAAGGCTGAAGAGTGTGCGCTACCCTAACGGTGCAGGGGAGGACTACAGCTATGATGCCAAGGGAAACCTCACAGGGCGTGCCACCACGGCGGGGGAACGCTACTGTTACGGCTATGACTGCCTTGACCGCATCATATCCATTGAAAACCCGGCAGGAGGTGTGGCATATTTTACCTATGATGCACTTGGACGTGTAACGAAAG
>OLZW01001866.1_pt1 | contig 14690 bp, 15 predicted proteins | sample 1674281 | NCBI WGS metagenome assembly OLZW01 (sample SAMEA103958157, study PRJEB25191) | human gut metagenome | biome: human-associated habitat [ENVO:00009003]; feature: intestine environment [ENVO:2100002]; material: feces | place: Germany | collected 2013/2015
TACGGAAAAGCAAAGTTTCAAGTAAGGAAGCTGTTTTCGCAAGAAATCATCCGAAATTATCAACGGCAAAAGATATTGTAGAAATTTCTCATCGTGCTGGCGTAGAAGCTGCCAAGACAGGTGCTGTAATTGGTGGTACGGTTTCTATGGTTCAAAATATGGTTGCTTTATATAAAGGTGATTTAGAACCTGAAGAAGCTGTAAAGAATGTTGCTAAAGATACTGCTTGTAGTACAGTAGTATCTTATGGAACTGGTTTTGCAGGAAGCGCACTAAAGGGTGTTATGCAAAATGCAGGCAATGCAACTGTTAGAAGTTTATCAAAAACTAATTTGCCTGCTACAATTGTTACTTGCAGTGTAACGGTTGGAAAGAGTCTTAAAAGATATTTCAATGGAGAAATAAACGGAGTGGAATGTTTTCAGGAATTAGGAGAGCAAGGTACAGGTATGATTAGTTCTGCAATGTTTGCTACAATTGGTCAGGCGGTTATACCAATTCCTGTTGTTGGGGCTATGATTGGCAGTATGGTAGGATATACTATTTCTTCTGCTAGTTATGGATTATTATTAGAGTCCTTAAAAGAAAAAGAACTGGCGCGTGAAAGGCGTATTGCTATTGAAAAAGAATGTGAGGAGCACATAAAACTGATACGTGCTTATCGAAAAGAACTGGAAGAAAATATCATACAGTATTTAGGCAAACACATGGTTTTATTTAATAATGCTTTTGAAGAACTAAAAAGTTCTTTAAATATAGGAGATGTAGATGGTGTTATTGCAAATGCCAACAAAGTTACATAGGCAAGGAGGTGCAGTTTAATAATTTTGATGAATTTGATGACTTAATGAATAGTGATGAAACTTTAAGAATGTGATAATTGTTTATTTTCAAGGAGGAATATATATGCCTATACCGTTTTTAGTAGGAGCTGCTTTAGCTGGTTTAGCAACGGCAGCCGGAGTAGGAGTAAAGAAAACTATTGACGCACACCAAGACAATAAAGAGGCTAATAGAGTAAATGAAAGAGCGAATGATATAATTCAATCAGCTACTAATGAAGCAAATACAGCAAGAAAAGATAGTAATGATGCAGTAAAAAGTTTAGGTGATAAAAAAATTTATGTTCTTGACATAAATATGAAACGTTTTTTGAAAGGGTTTACTAAACTTAAAAATGTAGATTTTTCAGATAGTGAAGGATTAGATGAATTATCTAAAATTAAACTTGATAAAGCCGCTTTAAAAGAACTTGAAAGTATGCAGTCCATGGCTACTGCAATTGCTGGTGGTGTTGCTGGTGGAGCAGCGATAGGAGCAATTACGGCTTTTGGCGCATATGGTGCTACGATGACTTTTGCAGCAGCTTCTACTGGAACCGCTATTTCTGCTTTAAGTGGGGCGCTGCAACTAATGCTACGTTGGCATGGCTTGGCGGAGGTGCTTTAGCCGCTGGCGGTGGAGGTATTGCTGCTGGTACCGCTGTTTTAGGAGGATTAGTAGCTGCCCCCGCATTGTTGGTTTTTGGATTTATTGCAAGTTCTAAAGCAGCAGCCAAAAAAGATGAAGCATATAGTAATTTAGCCGAAGCTAAAGCATATAGAGAAGAAATGAATACGGTTAAATCTTTGTGCTTTGGCATTAAGGCGAGAGCGAATATGTTTGAGAGTTTATTGGGAAGATTGGATGACATTTTTAAACCTTTGATTGAAAACATGTATGATATTATGATAGAAAATGGGGCTGACTATTCGAAATATTCATTAAAAGACAAAAAAAGCATAGCGGAAGTAGCATCAATTGCAGTTGCTATAAAAGCGTTGCTCGATACTCCAATATTAACCGAAGATGGAAAATTAACTAAAGAATCTGGAGAAAAAGCTTTGGATATAAAAGCATTTCTTGCAACAAGAGCTTAAAATAAAAAACTTTTATATTTCTTTCTTTGAGATAGCCAAATTTTGGCTATCTTATTTTTTATACTATAAGTACAGCAAAGACATAAGATTTTTGTTGGTGTGGTAATAAAATAAGATTTGCAAAAGAAAGAGAGGTTGTTTATTATGGCATTTCCGGTTGCATGGGCAGTAGGCAGTTTTATTGGCGGGCTTTTGGCAAAAGGCTTTTATGATAATGTTATTGCCGAAAACGATGATGATTATGAAGTAAAAAGCGGTTATTCCGATGATGTTTTGACAGCGCTTTTGGATAAACTGCAAAAAGCAGGTGACGCTAAAGGTTTATACGATTTTGGCTGTATTTTAGAGAAAGAGGATATTGACTGGGCGCGAAAGTTTTTAAAGGCTGCTGCCGGTATGGATTTTGCTATTGCACAAAACAAGCTGCGCAGTTTGAATGAAGATTAAATAAAAACCCGGAGTTGTAAATGCGCAGCTCCGGTTTTGTAGTTGTTATAAAAATTAAGGTGGTGATAATATTGGGTATGCGTTAGGTGCCTGGCTGTGCAGTTCTTTAGCTTATGTTTTTGTTGAATATTTTTATCCGCACAAGCGATTACAGGCAGTTGTTATATTGATGGTTATAGTTAATATTTTACTGGCTATTGTACATAGCTTGCCGCAAAATGCTTCTGTGATAAATTTGTTGTGGGGTGAATTGTAATGCAGTTTACTAAGGATGAAGTTTGTTCTATTATTTGCTATGGGCTGATGTTTGCAGCGCTGTTCAAAGCTTTGCAGTTAAAAGGAATTACTTTTTAATTTAACAGCTTGATTTTTGCGCAAAAAGCGTTGCTGGTGTAAAATAAAATTATAATGTTTTACGGGAGGCCTCATAATGCCGTTACAAATTATAAAAGCAGATATAACTACGTTAAAAGTAGACGCTATTGTTAACGCAGCCAATAACAGCCTTTTGGGTGGCGGCGGTGTAGACGGTGCCATACACCGCGCAGCAGGCAGAGGTCTGTTGGAAGAATGCCGCAGGCTTAACGGCTGCCGTACCGGTGAAGCTAAGATAACCGGCGGGTATAATTTGCCTGCAAAGTATGTAATTCATACAGTAGGCCCGGTTTGGCGTGGCGGCAAAAGTAAAGAAAAGGAATTACTGCAATCGTGCTACCGTGAGGCACTGAAACTTGCTGTGGCCAATAACTGCGAATCGGTGGCGTTTCCGCTGATATCTGCCGGTGCGTATGGTTACCCTAAAGATGAGGCTTTGGCTGTTGCGGTAAAAACTGTTGGTGAATTTCTTCTGCATAATGATATCAGCGTTTATATTGCGCTTTTTGAAGCAAAACCTCGGCGCACGGAAGCAGAAATTTTAAAAGAACTTTTACTGTTTTTAGGCAAAGTTGATTTTGAAATTCCGTTAGAAAAATTAAGTTTGTTAAAATTTTGCAATGCTCCTGCCGCAGTTGTTTTTAACAAGAGCATGCGTGATGAAGAACTTGAACGCTGCCTTGCTTATGCAGATGAAAGTTTTTCACAAATGCTGCTGCGCAAGATAGACGAAAAAGGTATGACGGACGCAGAATGTTACAGGGCTGCAAATGTGGACAGGCGGTTGTTCAGCAAAATACGCGGCGACAAAAATTACAAGCCGAAAAAGCAGACTGCTGTTGCTTTTGCAGTAGCGCTTAAGCTTACGCTTGATGAAACGGAAGAACTGCTGGAAAAGGCAGGTTTTGCTCTGTCGCCGTCGCAGCCTTTCGATATTATTGTTGAGTATTATATAAGCCGCGGTATTTATGATATTTGCGAAATAAATTTGTCTTTGTATAAGTTTGACCAGCTTTTGCTTGGCGGCGCAAATGTCGCTTGAAAGGCGACCTTTAAAAAATGAAAATCTTTTACAATAAAGCTGTAAGCAAAATAAAGTGCTTGCAGCTTATTTATATTTTGGAGGTAAAAGATTATGAAAAAGAATTTAACGGAATTAGTATTTATTCTTGACAAAAGCGGTTCTATGAGCGGCCTTGAAAAAGATACGGTGGGCGGATTTAATTCGATGCTTAAAAAGCAGAAAGAAAGCGGCGGTGAAGTGCTTGTAACAACAGTGCTTTTTAACCATGAAACGGAAACTGTTCATGACAGGCTTAAAGCAGAAAATGTGGGAGCTTTAACAGAGAAAGAATATTATGTTGACGGCTGTACTGCACTTTTGGATGCGGTTGGCAAAACTGTTGAGCATATAAAAGGCATTCATAAATATATCCGTGACGAAGATGTGCCGGAACATACATTGGTTGTAATTACTACGGATGGTTTGGAAAATGCTAGCAGGCATTATACGGCATCGCAGGTAAAACGGCTTATTGAAGCACAGAAAGAAGCCGGCTGGGAGTTTTTGTTCTTTGGTGCCAATATAGATGCAGTAGCAACGGCAGCAGGTTTTGGCATTGAAAAAGAGCGCGCGGTTGATTTTAATAATGATGGCGAAGGCATTAACCTTAATTTTGAAGGGGTGTGCAAATTTATTAAAACAATGAGTGCAGGAGCACCGAACGGCGCAGAATGGAAGCGCGACATTGAAAAAGATTATAAATGCCGGAAAAAACAAAAATAAACAGAAAAACAGGACGGCTGATTAGGTTGTCCTGTTTTCGTTATACAAACAAAAACGCTTCTGAACTAAATTCAGAAGCGTAAATTTCATTTTGGTGCCGAAGGCCGGACTCGAACCGGCACGTGGGGTAACCACGCTTGATTTTGAGTCAAGTGCGTCTGCCAATTCCGCCACTTCGGCACGTTTTTAATGTCCGTGGTGTCACGGAACAATAGTAATAATACCATGGCAGGTAGTTTTTGTCAATAGTTTTTAATTTTAAGTAAAATAATATTTAAAGTGCCGGTTTTGTAAACTATTTTTAATATTTTATTGTTTTATATTTTTTGTTGGTTTTGATATAATATAAGCATAACCATATAAAAGAAGGATTGTATAATGAGAGTTAAATTTGATGAATCTTTAAAAATCAGCGGTCCGTATGGCGATATGGACGCTAAGTATCAGCCGTGCCAGGATGACGAGGCGCCGAACAACCTTTTAATAATGGCGCACGGTTTCCGCGGCAGTATGGAAGGCGGCGGCAGGGCGGCGTATCTTTCGCAGATGGCGTCGCTGTTTGTGAACGTTCTGCGTTTTAATTTTACCGGCAGCCAGATTCTTTCGCATCAGATTGAAGAACTGAATGCTGTGCTTGATTTTGCAATGAAAGAATATAAGAATCCGCGTATTTTTTTACTGGGGCGCAGCATGGGCGGAGCGGCTTCGTTGGTTACTGCTTCGCGCCGCAGCGAAATTGCGGGGCTTGCTTTATGGGCAACGCCGAATGATTTGCACGCTACTTTTAAAAATGCGCTGGGCAGCGAGAATTACAACCGTTTAAAAAACGGAGAAACGCTTAATTTGGAGGATGAACGCGGCAGCATTACTCTGACGCCGGATTTTGTAAGTGACCTTGATAATTATGATTTGCAGGCAATGCTTAAAGCGTGGCAGAAACGCCCGCTGCTTGTAATTCACGGCAGTGAGGATGAAACCGTTAATGTAGAGCAGGCGCAGCGCAGCTTTGCTCTTGCCGGGCGGCCGAAGAAGCTGGTTATTGTAAACGGCGCCGACCATAGTTTTACCAATCACAGCAATAAAGCAGCGGAAGAAGTTATCGGCTGGCTGCGTTCGCGCTTGTAATTTTTGACGCGCGAGTCTTTTAAGAGGTATAATATACTTATAACTATTTTTAAATTTTGGGAGGAATGGTTTTGAAAAAACTGTTACTGTTAATAATGCTTATGTGCAGCGTGGCTGTAAGCGCCTGCGGCAGCGAAGCGCAGAAAGAAGCAATGCCTCCGGCAACGGCGGTATTTGAAACCAATATGGGCAATTTTGAAGTGGCTCTGGCAACCGATTTGGCGCCGAATACCTGCAAAAATTTTATTGACCTTGCCAACGAAGGTTTTTACAACGGCGTAATTTTTCACCGCGTTATTGATAATTTCATGATTCAGGGCGGCGACCCGACGGGAACCGGTATGGGCGGCCCCGGCTACACCATTAAAGATGAGTTCAGCAGCAAACTGCTTCACGACGGGCCGGGCGTACTTTCCATGGCTAATGCAGGCCATGATACCGGCGGAAGCCAGTTTTTCATCACGCTGCGCGACTGCCCGTGGCTTGACGGCAAACATGCAGTGTTTGGCAAAGTAACCAAAGGCATGGAAGTTGTTTACCGCATTGGCAAAGTGGCAACCGACGCTAACGACAAACCTTTAAAAGATGTTGTAATTAACAAAATAACCATTAAGCAGTAATGAAAGGAGCGCGGACTTGACTTTAATGCAAAGCGAAGGCTTGATTGAAGTACAGGACCAGCAGGAGATGCTGGCCATTCTGGGGCGTAATGACGAACTTTTGCGCGTTATTCAGGAGTGCTATGACGCTAAAATCGTAGCGCGCGGCAATGTAATCAGTTTCAGCGGAAGCGAAGAAGAAGTAAAGCAGCTGGAGAACCTTTTTAAGGAACTGCTGTTTTTGGAGCGTCAGGGTGCTGCCATTACCACGCACGATGTGCGTTACAGCATACGCATGATTGCCGAAGCGCAGCTTGACGCACTGCACCGCATGTATGCCGATACTATTATCGTAACAAGGCGCGGCAGGCAGGTTAAGGCAAAAACGCTGGGGCAGTGGAATTATATTGACGCTATCCGCCGTAATGCGATTACCATTGGCATAGGGCCTGCCGGTACAGGCAAAACTTACCTGGCTGTGGCGCTTGCTGTTAAAGCACTGAAAAACAAAGAAGTTGAGCGTATTATTTTAACGCGCCCTGCCGTTGAAGCCGGTGAAAAATTAGGCTTTTTGCCAGGCGATATGCAGGATAAAGTTGACCCTTACCTGCGCCCTTTGTATGATGCGCTTTATGATATGCTCGGCAATGAAACCTTTCAGAAATATATTACCCGCGGCACGATTGAGGTTGCGCCGCTGGCGTATATGCGCGGACGCACGCTGAACGAAGCGTTTATCATTCTGGACGAGGCGCAGAATACCACGCCGGAGCAGATGAAAATGTTTTTAACCCGTTTCGGCTTCGGCTCTAAAATGGTTATAACTGGCGACGTTACCCAGATAGACCTGCCGGGCGGCAAAAAGAGCGGTTTAAAGCAGGCTGCCTATATTTTGCGCAATACTCCCGGTATTGGCGTGGTAAATTTTGGCGAAACGGATGTTGTGCGCCACGAAATTGTCGGTGCCGTTATCCGCGCTTACGAAGAATACGAAAAAGAAAAGCATAAACAGGAGAAAAAACATGCTGATAACGTTAGAAAATGACCAGGACAAAATAGTAATAGATGATGCTTTAAAGAGCAGGCTTGTTGCCGGGCTGAACGCTGCTGCACGCCTGCACGGGCTTACAGAGCAGACGGAAGTTGACATTACCATTGTTGACGATGAGGAAATACACCGCCTGAACCGTGAATACAGGGATGTTGACCGCCCGACCGATGTTTTAAGCTTTGCGCTTGACGAAGGCGGCGAAGATGAGCCGGAACTGTTAGACGCGCCGGAAGAACATCTTTTGGGCGACATTATAATTTCTGCCGAAACTGCGCAGCGTCAGGGTGAAGAATTTGGGCACGGGCTGACGCGCGAAGTGGTTTACCTTGCCGTACACGGGCTTTTGCATCTGCTCGGTTATGACCACATGACGGAAGAAGACAAGGTAATTATGCGCGCCAAAGAAGAAGAAGCTCTGCGCGAGATTGAACTGAGCGAGGAATTTTTAGAAGGCGGCAGATAATGGACGCAAAAGAACTGATGAAAATAGCGCGCAAAGCGCGCCAAAATGCCTATGCACCATATTCTCACTTTGCAGTTGGCGCAGCGCTGCTTACGGAAAGCGACAAGGTTTATACCGGCTGCAATATAGAAAACGCCAGTTACGGCTTAACCTGCTGTGCGGAGCGCAATGCCATATTTGCAGCAGTTTGTGCGGGTGAGCGCAGGTTTAAAATGCTGGCAGTGGCGGCAGACAGCCCCGAACCGGTAGCACCCTGCGGAGCATGCCGGCAGGTAATTGCCGAGTTTGGCATACCACTTGTTGTTATGGGCAACTTAAAGGAAGAAACCAAAACCATGACGGCAGAAGAACTGCTGCCTTACGGTTTTGGGCAGGAAAGCATGAATAACAAAGGAGAGAAATAAAATAGAAAAGAACAAACATTACACAGGCTTTGCCGCTATGGTTGGCAGGCCTAACGTTGGCAAAAGCACATTAACAAACGCGCTTATCGGCGAGAAAATTGCCATTATGAGCGACCGTCCGCAAACAACGCGCAACAAAATTATGTGTATTTTAAATACGGATAACGCGCAGATTATGTTTCTCGACACGCCGGGCATTCACAAACCGCATCACAAGCTTGGGCAGTACATGGTGCGCGCGGCAGAAAGCACGTTAAAAGAAGTAGACGTAATTCTTTTTGTTGTTGACGTGAGCGAAAAGCGCGGCGCAGGCGAAGATTACATTATTGAACAGCTTAAAAAAGTTAAAACTCCGGTAATACTTGTTGCCAATAAGGTTGACAAGCTGGAGGATAAATCAAAACTTTTCGGCATTATTGCCAATTACGTAAATGATTATAATTTTGCCGCCGTGGTGCCGGTATCTGCTTTGCAGGACACGGATTTTAAAGCGCTGGTAGATGAAATTACCAAGCATCTGCCGGAAGGGCCTGCATATTATGATGAGGACATGATAACCGACCAGCCGGAACGCGTAATTGCTGCCGAAATGATACGCGAAAAGGTTTTGACAAATACGCGCGATGAAATTCCTCATTCCGTTGCTGTTGAGGTTGAAGAATTTAAAGTGCGTACCAATAACGATATTTATATCCGCGCTACTATTTTTGTAGAGCGCGAATCGCAGAAGGGCATTGTTATAGGCGCCAAGGGCAGCCTGCTTAAAAAGATAGGCCTGGAAGCCCGCAGCGACATTGAAGCGCTTTTGGGCGACAAGGTATTTTTGGATTTGTGGGTTAAAGTTAAGCCCGACTGGCGCAACAAGGACAAAGCCTTAAAACAGTTTGGCTACAGCAGCTAATTTATTTATGTGGGGAGAGATGACTTATTGACAGTCACGTGGCGGATTTATTAAAAATTTTGGCCGCCCTTTTAATTACAGGCTTAAACGCATTTTTTGTTGTATCTGAATACGCTTTGGTAAGCATCCGCCCGGCAAGGCTTGAAGAGCTTATTGCACAGGGCAACAGCCGCGCGGAGCTGGTACTTAAAATGACGCAGAAGCGCGATACTTATATCAGCGCCGTTCAGCTGGGCATAACGGCGTCATCGCTGATTTTGGGCTGGTTCTGCGGTCCGCTTCTGGCAGGCATTATTGCCGATGGGTTCGATTTGATAGGCGAGCACTGGTATGACGACGGTGTGGTTGTGTTATGCGCCTTTTTATTGATTGTGTTTGTGCATGTTGTGTTCGGCGAGCTTGTGCCGAGGGTTATCAGCCTTGCGCATGTGGAGCGTGCGGCAATGGCAATAGCTTATCCGCTGATATTTTTCCATTATTTAATGTACCCGCTGGTTGTGTTTTTTAATAAAGCTGCCAAGGCGGTGCTTAAAGCATTAAAAATGGATAAGGTGCCGACGGAAGATATTTCGCGCAGTGAGGAAGAACTGCGCATGATTGTTAGCGCCAGTGAGCAGGGCGGCAAGCTTGACCATATGGAAAGCCGCCTGCTTGATAATGTTTTTGACTTTGCCGACCGCGTGGCGCGTGAAGTTATGGTGCCGCGTCAGGATATGGTGTGCCTGTACGTTGAAGACAGTTTTGAAAAAAACATTGCCAAGGTAATGGCTACAAGGCATACGCGCTACCCGCTGGTGCATGAGGACAAGGACCATGTGCTTGGCGTTGTGCATGTGCGCAGCCTTATTAACATTAAAGACAGCGAAAAGGAAAATTTTGACATGCGTTCGCGCATGAGCCCGATTATGGTAGTGCCGGAGAGCATGGATATAAGCAAGGTTTTGCAGACCATGCAGCAAAAACGTGTGCAGCTTGTTGTTGTGGCCGATGAATACGGCGGCACGGCAGGGCTTGTAACCATGGAAGATTTGCTTGAGGAAATTGTCGGTGATATTCAGGACGAGCATGACGCCGATAAGGAAGAAGAAGTTGTGCACCGCGCCGACGGTACTTACGAATTTGACGGTATGGTGCTGCTTGACGATATTACCGACCTTTTGCATATTAAATTTGAAGAGCCGGAAGAAGATACCATTGGCGGGCTGGTGTTCGGTTTACTGGAACGCAAGCCTGAACCCGGCGATAAAATTGAGGTGGACGGCTGGAGCTTTGAGGTACTGCGTGCCGAAGGCTTCCGCGTAACGCGCGTGCGTGCGGCAAAGCAGCCGGAAATGCCTGTTTATGCGGATGAATAGCAATGACTGATAAAGGTTTTAACGACGAAGCACTAATTTTAAAGGTTAAAAACTGGCAGACTGCGGATAAGTACGCAGTCTGCTTTTCGCGCGGGCATGGCAAAATAAGTTTTCTGGCGTACGGCGCGCGGTATGCACGTACTAACGGCGGCAGGCTTGTGCAGCCGTTTGCTGTGCTTGACATGAACTTTTTTGCCGGCAAGAAGCTGGACACTTTAAAAAGCTGCGAGCTTATAAGTTATCCGTTACAGTTTGATTTAAAGCAGATGGCTTATGCCGCCTTAATTGCGGAAGTAACGGAAAACCTGACGGAAGAACATCAGCCGCAGGAAGAAATATACGAACTGCTTTTGGCTGTGCGCAGCGTGCTTACTAAGCATAACCCGCGCTTGGTGGCGCTTTCTTACATAGTAAAGCTGCTGTTTTTAACAGGCATTCTGCCCAACTGCCAGAGCTGCGTAAACTGCGGCAAACCGGCAGAGGGCGATGCGTATTTCAGCGTTGTGCAGGGCGGGCTTGTGTGCAATGACTGCCACGGCGGCGAAGAACTGCCGTTCGGCACGGAAGCGCAGGAGTTTATGGCGCAGCTTTTAACGCTTGATTTTAACAATCCGCAGCCTTTTAAAGTGCGCGGCGGTGCGCTGATGGAGCTTGAAAAAATTTTGCAGCGCTTTATTGTTTTTCAGACTGACAAACCGCTGAAAAGCCTCGCTTTTTTAAGCCAGACAGGTTTTTAAGCATTGACAAAACCGCAGTTATTTGGTATATTTTCTGTTAAGCAATGATAAGAAGTAGTAACCGCACATTCAGCGAGCCGGGGCGGTGTAAGCCGGCAACAGCGGCGAAGGCGTCTTGGAGCCAAATTATATAAACATCGAGGCGGGCTGCAAATTGCAGCCAAGCAGGGTGGAACCGCGGAAGCATTTGTGCCTCCGTCCCTGTAACTAATATTGTTACAGAGACGGGGGCTTTCGTTTTTGTAACGCAAATACAGGAGGGATATTATGGATTTTCAGACAATTATTTTGAAGCTGCAAAAATTCTGGGGCGAACAGAAATGTATTTTAACGCAGCCCTATGATATTGAAAAAGGCGCAGGCACCATGAACCCGCGTACGTTTTTAAGGGTGCTTGGTCCTGAACCCTGGCGCGTGGCTTATGTAGAGCCTTCCCGCCGCCCGGCGGACGGACGCTACGGCGATAACCCGAACCGCCTTTTCCAGCATCATCAATTCCAGGTTATTATTAAACCTTCGCCGGATAATATTCAGGAACTGTACCTGCAAAGCCTTGCCGAACTCGGCATTCATCAGGATGAGCACGACATCCGCTTTGTAGAGGACAACTGGGAATCCCCGACTTTGGGCGCCTGGGGCCTTGGCTGGGAAGTATGGCTGGACGGTATGGAAATTACCCAGTTTACCTACTTCCAGCAGGTTGGCAGCATTGACGTTAAACCCGTCAGCGTAGAAATTACCTATGGTTTGGAACGCCTTGCCATGTACATTCAGGGCGTGGAAAACGTATTCGACATTCAGTGGGTTGACGGCGTTACCTACGGCGATGTATTCCATACCAACGAAGTTGAGCAGTCCTACTACAACTTCCAGATTGCCGATACCGATTTATTGTTCGATTTGTTTGACAAGTACGAAGCAGAAGCAAAACGCGTAATCGAAGCAGGCTATATCCGCCCGGCTTACGACTATGTTTTGAAATGCTCGCATACCTTTAACCTGCTCGATTCCCGCGGGGCAATCAGCGTAAGCGAAAGAACGGCCTTTATTGCCCGCGTGCGCGCCATGGCAAGGCTGTGTGCCGCCGCTTATGTTGAACAAAGGGAGAAGCTCGGCTTCCCGATGCTGAAAGGGGAGAATTTATAATGGAAAAATTATTGTTTGAAATTGGCACCGAAGAAATACCGGCTAAATTTATGCCCGGCATTTTAAAACAGTTAAAAGAACTTGCAGCTGCTAAAATGCAGGAACTGCGCATTCCTTTTGAAGATATTACCGTTTACGGCACTCCCCGCCGTATGGCGTTTATTGCCGGCGGCGTTGCCGAAACACAGGCTGACGTTGTTGTTGAAGCCAAAGGACCCTCTGTTAAAATTGCCTATGTAAGCGGCGCACCCAGCAAAGCTGCACAGGGTTTTGCACGCGGCCAGGGTGTTGACGTAAAAGACCTTGTTGTACGCGACAACTACGTTTATGCCGTTAAACATCTGGCAGGCCAGCCCGTTGTTGAACTTTTGCCGGGTCTTTTAATGGACATTTTAACTTCTTTAAGTTTCCCCAAAACCATGCGCTGGGCAGATTACGAATTCCGTTTTGTACGTCCTATCCGCTGGATGGTTGCCCTGTTTGGTGACCAGATTATTCCTGTTGAAATCTGCGGCGTAAAAAGCGGCAAATTCAGCATGGGCCACCGCTTCATGCAGCAGTCGCTTAAAGCTGCGGCGGAAAGCCAGGGTTTACTCAGTGCAGCGCTCAGCAAAGTTGGCAACAAAGTTTATTCTGCTCTGGCAGGAGTTAAAGGCGCTGTGGAAATTCCTTCGGCAGGCGATTACAAAAAAGTTATGTACGACAATTTTGTTATGGTTGACCAGGATGAACGCCGTGCGCTGATTTTGCAGCAGATTAAGGATTTGGCTGCGCAGAACGGCGGCGAAGCCGAGATTAACGAAGACCTGCTTGAAGAAGTAAACTACCTTGTTGAGTGGCCGACAGCTTTGTGCGGCAAGTTTGAGGAAAAATTCCTGAGCCTGCCGAAAGAATGCATTATTACCCCGATGCGTGAGCACCAGAGATATTTCCCTGTGCTTGACGAAGACGGCAATCTGCTGAATAAATTTATTACCGTACGTAACGGCGGCAGCGAACACCTTGATATTGTAACCCACGGCAACGAACGCGTACTGCGCGCACGTTTGAGCGATGCCGAGTTCTTCTTTAACGAAGACCGTGCAACCAAACTGGAAGACCGTCTGGAAAAACTTAAAACCGTTTCCTTCCAGGAAGGCCTGGGCAATATGTACGACAAGAGCGAACGCCTTGTTAAAATGGCGGAAATGCTGCGCTTTGCCATTAACACTCCTGTTGATGAAGAAGAACTGCGCCGCTGCGCACTTTTGTGCAAAACCGACCTTGTTACCGGCATGGTAATTGAATTTACCGAGCTGCAGGGCGTAATGGGCCGCGAATATGCACTGCTGGACGGTGAAAAGCCTGAAGTTGCCGCCGGCATTTTTGAACACTATCTGCCGCGTTTTGCAGGTGACGCACTGCCGGCAACAACCATCGGCCGTATTGTCGGTATCGGCGACAAGCTCGACAACATCTGCGCTACTTTCAGCCGCGGGCTTGCTCCTACCGGTTCTCAGGACCCGTATGCGCTGCGCCGTCAGGCTCTTGGCGTTATTAATATCCTGCTTGATGCAAACTATCATATTTCACTGGCTAAAATTATCGCCGGTACTTTGTATCTTCTGGACATCAAACCGGAAGAAACCGGCAAACTGGTGCCGCAGATTATGGAATTTTTCAAACAGCGTCTGCGTAACCTTTTGATGGAGCAGGGCATCCGTTACGACGTTATCGACGCAGTATTTGCCGATAAGCGCAACGATGACATGGTAGATTTGGCAGTACGCTGCAAAGCTCTGGCTGCTTATGTTGAAGCAGGCAATGCAGAGCCTCTGGTACAGGTTTCCGTGCGCGTAAGCAATCTGTGCAAAAAAATCGAAAAAGAAGTTGCAATCAGCGGCGCGCTGTTTAAAGATGAATCCGAAAACAAACTGCATGAAGTTGTTGCAGCAGTAAGCAAGGAAATTATTCCGGAAATTGTACTGTACGATTATGCTGCTGTTTTAAAAGCAGGTGAAAAGGTTATTGAACCTGTTAACACCTTCTTTGATAACGTAATGATTATGGACGAAGACGAAAACGTTAAAAATAACCGCCTGGCAATGCTTGAAGAAGTACGCGGCATAGTTAACGCCGTTGGCGATTTGAGCCTGCTGGTGCTGTAAGTAAAATTATAATTTAAGTTTTTTAGCTTTGTTCTCTCAAAACTCCCGTTGGCACGCAAAACCAACGGGAGTTTTTGTGTGCTTTTACATAGTTATTGCAGGATGATTCTGCAAAAGCAGTTTAGCGCAAAACCCTGCTTACGGCACTATCTCAGTTTAGAGATAGTGCCTGTTTTGCATAAAACTGTCAGGCAACACTGCTAACGTACTGCTGCTTTCCCTGCTCACTTACTTT
>OLZW01001880.1_pt1 | contig 14619 bp, 13 predicted proteins | sample 1674281 | NCBI WGS metagenome assembly OLZW01 (sample SAMEA103958157, study PRJEB25191) | human gut metagenome | biome: human-associated habitat [ENVO:00009003]; feature: intestine environment [ENVO:2100002]; material: feces | place: Germany | collected 2013/2015
AAGATTTGAAAGAAAAGGAAGAGATAAGAAACAGGTTTCTATCTATCCAGTAGCTTAATTATGAGTTGAAAAAGTGCGTTGCAATGATTAACTTCTTTCGGTTATGATGCAGCGCGCTTTTTTTGACTTCCGTTTATTTATTATAGATGAAAGGAATACAGTATGTTTGCAGACAGAGCAAGGATATTTATTAGAGCAGGAAAAGGCGGAGACGGTCATGTGAGTTTCCGGCGCGAGAAGTATGTAGCGAATGGAGGTCCGGATGGCGGTGACGGCGGACGTGGCGGTGACGTTATATTTGAAGTCGACGAAGGACTGAATACGCTTCAGGACTACAGGCACAAGAGAAAATTTACAGCAAGAGACGGTGAACAGGGCGGTAAGCGCAGATGCCATGGTGCGGACGGTGAAGATATTGTCCTGAAAGTTCCGGAGGGAACGGTTATTAAAGAATCAGAATCCGGTAAAGTCATCGCAGATATGTCCGGTGAAAACCGCCGTCAGGTTGTATTAAAAGGCGGAAAAGGCGGAAACGGAAATATGCATTACGCAACCGCTACCATGCAGGTTCCGAAATACGCCCAGCCAGGCCAGCCGGCACAGGAGCTGGAAGTAAGAATGGAACTGAAAGTCATCGCGGACGTCGGACTCGTCGGTTTCCCGAACGTTGGAAAATCGACCCTGCTTTCCCGCGTGACAAATGCAGAACCGAAAATTGCAAATTATCACTTTACCACACTTTCCCCGAACCTCGGTGTCGTAGACCTTGAGGGCTGCAGCGGATTTGTTATCGCAGATATCCCGGGACTGATCGAGGGTGCATCGGAAGGAGTCGGCCTCGGCCATGAATTCCTGCGCCACATCGAGAGAACCCGCGTGATGATCCATGTAGTAGACGTTGCATCGACCGAGGGAAGAGATCCGGTGGATGATATCAACAAGATCAACAAAGAGCTCGAAGCCTATAACCCGGAGATCGCAAAACGCCCGCAGATCATCGCGGCCAATAAGACCGATGCGATCTATGTAGAAGAGGGCGAAGAGGATCCGGTGGAACGTCTGAAAAAAGAGTTCGAGCCGAAAGGCATCCCGGTTTATCCGATTTCTGCCGTCAGCGGAAAAGGCTTAAAAGAGCTTTTATATGCCGTACAGAAAAAACTCGATGAGCTTCCGAAAGAGCGTATGGTCTTCGAGCAGGAATTCTTCCCGGAGGATATGCTTCTTGCCGAGAACCTGCCGTACACCGTCGAGCAGGACCCGGAGGACGAGCACCGCTTCATCATCGAGGGACCGAAGATCGAGAAAATGCTCGGCTACACCAATCTGGATTCCGAGAAAGGTTTTGCTTTCTTCCAGCGGTTCTTAAAAGATACCGGTATCTTAGACGAACTCGAGCAGGCCGGCATCCAGGAAGGCGATACCGTCAAGATGTATGGATTTGAATTTGATTATTATAAATAGAACGAATAAATAACGAAGGAGGAGACGTATGACCAGCAAGCAGAGAGCATACCTGAAAGGCCTTGCCATGACCATGGAACCGATCCTGCAGGTAGGAAAAAGCAGCATCACGCCGGAGCATACCGCTGCTGTAGCAGAGGCACTTGAGGCGAGAGAACTAATTAAAATCAATGTACTGCAGAACTGCCTCGATGATCCAAGAGAGATCGCAGAAGTTCTGGCAGAACGCACCAATTCCCAGGTCGTACAGGTGATCGGCAAAAAGATCGTGCTGTACAAAGAGGGCAAAAAAGAGAAAAAGAAAATTCAGCTTCCGAAATAATCCGCAGGAAAGAACCGCCGGGACCGGAGCATACCGCTGCAGTTCCGGCGCTTTTTGAGGAAAACGTATGGAAAAGAAAAACAGAAAAATTGGCATTATGGGAGGCACATTCGATCCCATTCATATCGGTCATCTGATCCTTGGCGAGGCGGCGTACGAGCAGTTCGGGCTTGATGAAGTCTGGTTTCTTCCGGCCGGAAATCCGCCACATAAGCGGAACCGGGCGGGACAGGCAAAGGATGCACAGCGTGTCGAGATGGTGCGCCGTGCCATCGCATCCAATCCGCATTTTGTGCTCTGCACCAAAGAGATGAAAGATGAGGGCTATACCTACAGTTATCGGACGCTTGAGGCGATGCGGAAGGAACATCCGGGCACGGAGTTTTACTTTATCATTGGAGCGGATTCCCTGTTCTATTTTGATGAGTGGAAAAATCCAGAGCGGATCTGCGCCGCGGCAAAGATCCTTGTGGCGACCAGGGATCGGGCAAAAGAGAAAGAGCTTCTGGCCTGTATGGAACGAAATGCAAAAAAACTTCACGGTACCTTTCTGAAACTCGACACACCGAATCTGGATGTTTCTTCCCACGAACTGCGGGAATGGATCCGGGAAGGAAAATCCGTGAAATACTATCTGCCGGATTCTGTGATTTCCTACATTCAGGAGCAGAAAATCTATCAGGATTAGAGGAAGAGCAGGATGGAACAGTACGATTTATGGAAACTGGACAAAAAACTCCAGAAGGAAGTCGATGAAGACCGCTATCATCACACGCTCGGTGTGATGTTTACCGCAGCATCCATGGCGATGGTATGGGGCGAGGATCTCGAAAAAGCCCGTGTCGCGGGACTGCTTCACGACTGTGCAAAATGCATTCCGAATAAGAAAAAAATCACCATGTGTGAGAAAAATAAGATTGAAATCACTGAGTTTGAGCGGAACAATCCGTTTTTGATCCATGCCAAGCTCGGTGCATTTCTGGCGAAGGACAAGTATAAGGTGGAAGATCCGGAGATCTTAAGTGCCATCACCTGGCATACGACAGGAAAAGAAAATATGACATTGCTGGAGAAGATCATCTATATTGCAGATTATATCGAACCGGCACGAAACAAGGCACCGCACCTTACCCGCCTTCGGAAGCTGGCATTCACCGATATCGACGAATGCATGTATGAAATTTTAAAAGACAGTATGGCGTATCTGTCGGAAAACCCGAAGACGATGGATCCGATGACGGAGCAGGCATATCAGTTCTATGAAGCACTGCACCGGGAACGGACGGCAAAGGAGGAAGTATAAATGAGCGAAGCAAAACAGACTGCAAAACTTGCACTGGAAGCACTGGAAGATAAAAAAGCAATGGATGTCCGCATTCTGGACATTACCCATGTTTCTACCCTGGCAGATTATTTCATGATCGCCAGCGGAAGCAACCGTAACCAGGTGCAGGCAATGGCAGACAACGTGGAGGAGGTACTCGGAAAGGCCGGCGTACATCCAAAACAGATCGAAGGCTATCAGACCGCAAACTGGATTCTGATGGACTACGGCGATGTTGTCATCCACATCTTCGATGAGGAGAACCGCCTGTTCTACGATCTGGAGAGAATTTGGAGAGACGGTAAAGTCGTAGAAAAAGAAGAGATTATGTAAGTTAGGTGGAAAAAGGCGCAGAAAATCCGGAACCGTGCAGAGAAAGGCGGACGGGTTCTCTGCGCCTTTCTGGTGTTTGGAACGCATATGATAAAGAAAAAGGGGAATATCACACGATGAAAAAAATAGAAAGCGGATCGCTTGCTGTGATGCTCGATGAAGAGACGCTGGGACTTAGGATCGAAAAAGACGGCGTTGTCTGGAATACGGATCCGAAAAAGACACCGGAACTGATTTTTGCAGAGGGAACATACCGTTTCCTGGATGCAGAGGAGATTTCCCATGAGGTCTATTCCTTCGGCGTCGGATGCGGCATCCGGAGCCGTTATGCGGGATTTGCGGGAACACCGTATGCCTTCGAGACGATTATCTGGATCGAAGCTGTGGATGAAACATTTTGGATGGAGTGGATTCCGCTCTGCGAGGAGGGACTGCATCCGGTAAAGGTGCTGTGGCCGACGGCAATGGAGTTTACAAACGGGCGCGATGACTGGTATACACTCCTTACCGAGGGACAGGGACTTCTGATTCCGAATACCTGGAAGACGGAACTTGGAAAGCTTTCGTTTGACGGCAGATTTGAGACCTCCGGCGGCTATATGCCGTGGTTCGGCCAGGTGAAGGAAAGATGCGGCTATACAGCGATCTGTACAACACCGTGGAACGTCGGTTATCAGGCAGAGCACCCGGCAGGCGGCCCGTATACCAGCGTGGGGGCATGGCTGGAGCCAAGCCTTGGAACAATGAATTACCGCCGCGTATTCCGTTATACGTTTTTAAATAACTGCGATTATAACGACCTCTGCAAAACATACCGTCAGTATGTACGGGAACAGGGCCATCTGCGCACTTTGAAAGAAAAGGCAGTACAGAATCCGTCCATTCACGATCTTGTGGGAACGTGTTTTGTTCATACGGGAATCAAGACGGTTGTGCAGCCAGAGTCCGGCTTTTTCGATCCGCAGAATCCGGAGAAAAATAACCGCGTAGTGCCGTTTTCCGTGCGCGAACAGCAGATCCGCGAAATTCATGATCTCGGCGTAGAGAAAGTCTATCTTCATCTGGACGGCTGGGCAGAACCGGGGTATGACAACCAGCATCCGGACTACACACCGGCATGCCAAGCGGCCGGCGGATGGGAAGACATGAAATCGCTTGTCGATACGATGCATGATTTCGGCTACAAATTCGGTATTCACGACCAGTACCGCGATTATTACCATGCAGCGCCGAGCTACGATGAAAATTATGCCTGCCGCCTTCCGGATAGAACGATACCGGGACACAGTTACTGGGCGGGCGGACCGCAGAGCTATCTCTGTGCAACGCAGGCACCGTTCTATGTGAAACGGAATTTTGCCGAGCTGAAGAAAAACGGAATCCGGCTTGACGGTGCATACCTCGATGTGTTTACGTGCAACGAGGGCGACGAGTGCGCAAATCCGGAGCATGTGATGACGAGAAGAGACTGCTATACGTACCGCGGAAACTGCTTCTCCTGGCTGCTATCACAGGGGATTCTCTCAAGCTCCGAGGAGGTCAGCGACTGGGCCGTTCCGTATCTGGTATTCTGCCATTATGCGCCGTACGACTTTATGCTGCGCCCGGCAGAGACACCGAAAAAAGGAATCCCGGTGCCGCTCTTTAATCTTGTGTATCATGACTGTGTGATCGAGCCGTGGATGATGGACCGTGTTTCAAAAGACGAGGACTATATGCTGTATGCGCTTCTTGCAGGCGGTGCACCGTATCTTGTACGGGACGGCGCATATCCGAATACAGATGGTGCATTTGACGGGGAGAAAATCAGTCTGGAAGAGATGACAGAAAGATGCCGCGTTGTAACGGAGCTGCATGAAAAAACGGCACTCCTGGAACTGGTACGCCACGAGTGTATGACGGTGGACGGAAGCGTACAGAAGAGTGAATTTTCCGATGGAACATATGTTATTTGTGACTTTGCAGAGCAGATATATGAAATCGGATACGGGGCATAAAAGAAAAGCGCCACATGTAGATTTTGTTCTTATAAAAATACAAGATTTTGTGGTTTTCCTTGTATTTTTTCAAGTGCATATCTTGCGCGGAAAGCAGAGATTTGTTATATTATGCATGCGGAGGTGTTCATGCCCGGTGCAAAGAAGATGCCGGAGCGTGACGAAACAAAATAACACCAGAAAGGAACAAAGCAAATGAGAGAATTTGAACAGTGGGATGGCTTTACCGGAAGACTCTGGAAAGAAGGCATCGACGTACGTGACTTTATTCAGAACAACTATACTCCATATGACGGAGATGAGAAATTCCTGGAGGGACCAACAGAGGCTACAGACCGTCTGTGGGGCAAATTACAGGAACTCCAGAAAGAAGAGCGTGCAAAAGGCGGCGTTCTGGATATGGAGACAGACGTTGTAAGCGGAATCACAGCTTACGGCGCAGCATATATCGATGACAGCATGAAAGATCTGGAGCAGGTAGTTGGTCTTCAGACAGACAAACCGCTGAAACGTGCATTTATGCCGTATGGTGGAATTAAAATGGCTGAGCAGTCCTGCGAGACTTACGGCTACAAACCAAGCGAGAAGCTTCATGAAATTTTCACTAAATATCACAAAACACATAACCAGGGTGTATTCGACATCTACACACCAGAGATGATGAAAGCCCGTCATAATAAAATCCTGACCGGTCTGCCGGATACCTATGGCCGTGGCCGTATCGTAGGCGACTACCGTCGTGTTGCTCTGTACGGTATTGATTACCTGATCGAGCGCAAAAAAGCAGACTTCGCTGCAACCAATCGTCAGGGAATGCGTCGTGGTGACTTCCAGTTAAGAGAAGAGATCGCTGACCAGGTCAGAGCACTGCAGGATATGAAAGTTATGGCACAGTCCTATGGCTATGACATTTCCGAGCCGGCTAAGAACGCAAGAGAAGCTGTTCAGTGGCTGTACTTCGGATACCTTGCAGCTATCAAAACTCAGAACGGTGCTGCAATGAGCGTTGGCCGTGTATCTACTTTCCTTGATATCTACATCGAAAGAGATATCGAAAAAGGAATCCTGACCGAGAAAGAGGCTCAGGAGCTGATCGACCATCTGGTAATGAAATTCCGTATGGTTAAATTCGCAAGAATTCCGTCTTACAATCAGCTGTTCTCCGGTGACCCGGTATGGGCTACTCTGGAAGTTGCTGGTATGGGTATTGATGGACGTTCTATCGTTACAAAGAACGATTTCCGTTTCCTGCACACACTGGAAAACATGGGACCGTCCCCAGAGCCGAACCTTACTGTTCTGTACTCTGAGAATCTTCCGGAAGCTTTCAAGAAATATGCAGCTCATATTTCTGTACAGACAAGCTCCATCCAGTATGAGAACGATGATGTAATGCGTCCGGTATGGGGCGATGATTACTCCATCTGCTGCTGTGTATCTGCTACCGAGACCGGTAAGGAGATCCAGTTCTTCGGCGCTCGTGCAAACCTTGCAAAATGCCTTCTGTACGCTATCAACGGCGGTAAAGACGAGAAGACAAAACAGCAGGTTGCTCCGGAATATCAGCCGATCACTGCTGAGTATCTGGATTATGATGAGGTTATGAAGAAATACGACGTTATGATGGACTGGCTGGCTCATCTGTACGTTGGAACTCTGAACATGATCCATTACATGCATGACAAATACTACTATGAAGCAGCAGAGATGGCTCTGATCGACACCGATGTAAGACGTACCTTCGCAACCGGTATCGCAGGATTCTCTCACGTAGTAGACTCCTTAAGCGCAATCAAATACGCTAAAGTTAAAGTTATCCGTGACGAAGAAGGAATGGCTGTTGACTTCGAGACAACCGGCGACTTCCCAAGATACGGCAACGACGATGACAGAGCAGACGAGATCGCTGTATGGCTGCTTCGTACCTTCATGGACAAACTGAAATACTGCCATACCTATCGTGATTCTGAGCCGACTACCTCTATCCTTACCATTACTTCCAACGTTGTATATGGTAAAGCAACTGGTTCTCTGCCGGACGGAAGAAAAGCCGGTGAGCCTCTGTCTCCAGGAGCTAACCCGTCTTACGGCGCAGAGAAGAGCGGACTTCTTGCTTCCCTGAACTCTGTAGCAAAACTGCCGTATGAGGACGCTCTGGACGGAATCTCCAACACCCAGACCATCAACCCGGGCGCACTTGGCCATAACGACGAAGAGCGTACCGAGAACCTGGTACACGTTCTGGACGGATACTTCGAGCAGGGTGCACATCACCTGAACGTAAACGTATTCGGAACCGAAAAACTGATCGACGCAATGGAGCACCCGGAGAAACCGGAGTATGCAAACTTCACAATCCGTGTATCCGGCTATGCAGTTAAATTCATCGACCTGACAAAAGAGCAGCAGATGGACGTAATTGCACGTACCTGCCATGATCATATGTAATTTCTGAAAATGTTATTTCTAAAAGCCCCCGCGGCCGCAGCAATGCGGCTGTGGGGGCTTTTTGTATATCGGTGCTTGAATTCCAGTAAAATCCACTTGATTTAGAGTACATAAAATGAGAAAATTTATCAGATGCAGAACGCTAATTGAAAAACTTTTATCAAGTAATTCATAGCGTAAGTTACGAGTTAATGTTATAATACCAAAGTTAGAGTTTACTAACATAAGAAAAAATGGAGTTTTATTTATGAAAAAGAAAATTGTTGCAGCATTTTGTCTTGCCATGGTGATGACGGTCGGCGGATGTTCCGGTGCGGGGACAGCAGCGCAGCCGGAGAGCAGTGAAAGTCAGACACAGTCGGCGTCTGTTTCGGAGTCTTCGAGCAGTTCTGACGCTTCGGAAGAGAATTCCACGCAGGAATCCGCATCATCCACAGCTTCTTCCGATGCCGCAGATGCATCGAGCAGCCGAGATATTTTTGCGATGGATACGTACATGACGGTCACTGCCTATGGTCCGAATGCAGAAACGGCGGTGGATCAGGCGCAGCAGGAGATTGAGCGGCTGGATGCACTTCTGTCGACCGGAGAGAAGACGAGTGAAGTAGCGCAGATCAATGCAAACGGCGGCGGAACCTTATCGGAGGATACCACCTATCTGCTGGAACGCTCGCTGGATCTGTATGACAGCACGAAAGGTGTTTTCGACATCGCAATCTACCCGATCATGGACGCCTGGGGATTTACCACCGGAAACTATACGGTTCCTTCGGATGAGATGATTGAAAATCTTCTCCCGCTCACCGACGCGAACAATATTATCTACGATAAAGACGAATCGTCCATCAGCTTTGCAAAAGATGGTATGAAAATCGATTTCGGCGGAATCGCAAAGGGCTATACATCCGGCAGAATCGCAGATATTTACCGGGAATGCGGTGTGACGAGCGGACTGATTAACCTCGGTGGAAATGTTCAGGTTGTCGGTACAAAAACGGACGGCAGCAAATGGCGCGTCGCAGTGCAGAGTCCGGAAACAGAGGACGATTACCTCGGCATTCTCTCGACTGCAGACCGTGCCGTCATTACCTCCGGAGGCTACGAACGGTATTTTGAACAGGACGGCGTGAAATATCATCACATCATTGACCCGTCGACCGGTCATCCGGCAAATAACGGTCTGGTGTCGGTGACGATCGTAAGTTCTGACGGAACACTGGCGGATGGCTTTTCTACTTCTCTTTTCATCATGGGGAAGGACAAGGCGGCCGAATACTGGCGTGCACACAGCGATGAATTTGACACCATTCTGGAGGATGCGGACGGCGTTCTGTATGTAACCGAAGGAATTGCTGACGATTTCACATCCGATCACGAGACAAACATTATCAGGAAAGACGGTGATACATAACCATGGGAAAATGGAAAAAACTGACAGCATTTGCACCGGCTCTCGCAGCAGTCATTGTAGCGGCCTGTGCCGGCATTTCGCTGAACGGCTATACTGCGCCGGTTTACGCCGTAGAACAGCCGGAGGCACTGGTGACACCGGAGCCGGAACAGGATACCGATGCAGCGGAAAAGAAAGATGATACAAAAAAGAAGGACGATACCAAAAAGACAACCGATACCGAAGCAGAACTTGTCGCAGCAGTCGGTTCCGGCAGCTTTGAGCTGGCGGACGGAACGTACGAAGGAAGCGGAACAGGTTTTGGCGGTACGATTACAGTCTCTGTCGTATTGAAAGACAAAACGATTCAGTCGATCTCGATTGTAAGCGCTCCCGGCGAGGACGCAGCTTTCCTGAACCGTGCGAAGGGAGTTATCGACCGTATCATCGCATCCCAGAGTGTGGATGTGGACACGGTTTCCGGTGCAACTTTCAGTTCAAAAGGTATCCTTGCAGCCGTGAAAAATGCACTGACCGGTCAGGAGGACACTTCAGAACCGGCATCCGCATCAGGAGCGGCAGGCGGCGGAGCCTCTGCCGGCGGAACCGTTACAGTATCTAAAATCGAAGAACCGGCTGCCTACCGGGATGGAACGTATTACGGAACCGGAACAGGATTTGGCGGCACAATGAAAGTCTGCGTTGTTGTCAGCGGCGGAAAAATTGCTTCGATTGATATTGTGGAAAACAGCGATACGCCAAGCTACCTTTCCAGTGCTTCCTCTCTGATTTCGACGATTATCTCAACACAGAGTACGAATGTGGATACGGTCTCCGGCGCGACATACAGCTCCCGCGGTATTATTGAAGCTGTGCGGAGTGCCTTAAGTCAGGCGGCAGTGAACGGGTCTTCCAGTACAAACGGAGGAAGCCAGGGCAATACAAACAACGGAAACAACAGTCAGAATAACGGCCAGAACAATAACAACTCGTCTGCATCCAAGGGAAGTTTTCCTTATCAGGACGGAATTTATTACGGAACGGCCGCCGGTTTCCAGGGAGACATCAAAGTGGCGGTAGCCCTGCAGGATCAGACGATCAAAGCGGTACTGATTCTGGAAAACGAAGATGACGAGACATTCTTCAACCGTGCCAAAGTCGTAGCGGACCGCATCGTAGACGGACAGAAAACCGATGTGGATCTCGTATCCGGCGCAACGTACAGCTCCCGCGGCATCCAGACCGCAGTAAAACAGGCGCTGGAAAATGCGAAGAAGGCAACAAACGGCGAGACCGTTCCGGATAACGGAACGAGCAGCGGCGGAACCACAACGATTCCGGAAGGAAAATTCCCATACGAGGAAGGCATTTACTACGGAACCGGCGAGGGCTATCTGGGAGACATTACAACGGCAGTTGTCATTCAGGATGAGACGATCAAGGCAATTCTCGTGACCGAGAGTGAAGATGACGAAGCATTCTTAAAACGCGCAAAACAGACAGCAAAGGACGTTGTGAAAAACCAGACACTGGAAGTTGACACCGTTTCCGGCGCAACCTACAGCTCCAGGGGAATTCTTGCGGCAATCGAGGAAGCTTTAAAAGAGGCAGAACGCGTAACTGAGGAAAAGAAAAATCCAACCCCGACACCGACGGAAACACCAACCCCGACCGAAATCCCGGAGCCAACTGAGACGCCAACACCAACCCCGACGGAAACTCCGGAACAAAAGATCTATCAGGACGGCGAATACACAGCGATTGCCGTCTGCGAGCCGGATGAAGATGAAGATTTTACCGCTTATCGGCTTTCTGTGACGGTAACAATTGAAAACGATAAAATCGTAGCGTTAAGCAACATCACCGGTGACGGAGACAGTCAGAATGCCTCCTACATCCGCCGCGCATCCGAAGGAACCTCCAAAATCAAAGGCGTTTCCGCTCAGATTCTGGAAACCGGAACGCTTGAAAACATCGACACCGTTTCCCGTGCAACCTGCTCCTCAAAAGCCATTCTTGAGGCATGCCGGAATGCGCTGGATGCTGCGAAAGTAACGCAATAAAGGGGAAAACAGATGAGACAATTGATTGTTCGTTTTTTGAATGTCGCTGTCATTGCTGCTGTTCTGATCGGCTACAATACCGTACTCGATAAAAGAGACAAAGAGGATCAGATCGCGCGGCTCTCGGCAGAGCTTGAGACGACCCAGCTTCAGAAGGAAAATCTGCAGGCCGCAGCAGCTGCATCCAACACGGCGGATACGGCCGCAAGTGAAGCAGCAGAAGCAGAAGGGCAGTATGTGGACGGCAGGTATGATGGTGAGGCTGACGGCTTCGGCGGCACCATTGCAGTTGAAGTAACCGTAGAGGGCGGCCAGATTACTGATCTTGCCATCACATCCGCCGACGGCGAGGACAGTGCGTATCTGTCAAACGCGGAGGCGATCATTCCAAAGATTATTGAGGCACAGTCCGCCGATGTTGATACGATCAGCGGAGCAACATTCAGCTCCACCGGTATCAGAAATGCGGCGCAGGAAGCAATAGAAAAGGCGGAGAAATAACATGAAAAATTTAGATCTATCCACATTACCGGCAAAGAAGAGAAAACAGATCGTTTCCTGCCTGCGTGCCGGAATCCAGCTTTTATATTTCCTGTTTCTTCCGTCAGTATTTACCGCTGCATTTAACGGAGTGAAATACATTTTTACGCAGCTTGGACAGGGTGAAAAAATTGAGATGACCGCGTTTGTGTCGGCTCTGCTCCTTGTCTGTGCATTTACGATCGTATTCGGAAGATTTTTCTGCGGTTTTGCATGCGCTTTTGGAAGTCTGGGGGATGCAATGCATGCAATTTATGGTATAATCTGTAAGAAACGTAAAAAGAAGCCCATACGCATCAAACCGGAACTGGCAAAAAAACTGGCGCTGGTCAAATACGGCATTCTGCTTCTGATTGCTCTTTGCTGCTTTGCAGGAGTTTATCAGAAAGCAAGAGGAACAAGCCCGTGGGATGTCTTTTCCATGCTGCATGCGGGAAATTTCCGACTTTCCTCTTATATTCCAGGCATTGTTCTTCTGGTGCTGATCCTGGTCGGCATGTTCTTTGAGGAGCGCTTTTTCTGCCATTTCCTGTGCCCAATGGGAGCTGTCTTTTCTCTGCTTCCGATCCTGCCGTTCTTTACTCTGCACCGGAAACGCGAAAACTGCATCCGCGGCTGCAGCGCCTGCACGAGACAGTGCCCGTCAGCGGTGGAACTGCCATCCGATGGATACGTGGAGATCTCCGGCGACTGTTTCCAGTGCCAGAAATGTATTGATACGTGTCCGAAAGGTAATATCCGCTGCGGGGTAAAGGAATTTCACGGAAATGAAATCCTCTTTACGCTGTTCCGTGCTGTATTCCTGCTGACACTGCTGTTATGGGCTGGCATCTGATTCAGAATAAGGAAAACTATATGAAGAAAAAAGATCTGATTCTGGCAGGCGCCGTTCTGCTCCTGGCTGGAATCCTTGCCCTGGCGCTTCGGCTGCCGAAAACGGAAAATGGAAATACCATGAAAGTCACGGTGGACGGCGAGGTCTACGGAACGTATTCACTCGCAGAAAATCAGACCGTGAAAATTCAGACGGGTCACGGAACGAATGTCCTGGTGATCGAAAACGGAAGTGTCCATATGGAAGAAGCTGACTGCCCGGACGGCTACTGCAAAAGACAGGGTACGATTTCCCGGGTAAATGAGACGATCGTGTGCCTGCCGCATAAGCTGGTTGCGGAGGTAGAAAGTGACGGATCCACAACGGACGACGCCGACGATGCGCCGGATGTGATTGTAAAATAATACCAGCTTAGAAGAAAGGAATTGGAATTTATGAGAGACAGCCGCACTGCAAGCAGAAAAATTGCCTTATGCGCCATGCTGATGGCACTTGCCATGATCTTCAGTTATGTGGAGGTACTGATCCCGATCAACCTCGGTGTTCCTGGAATCAAACTCGGCATTGCCAATCTGGTTGTAGTCGTCGGCCTCTTTTTCCTTCCGGCAGGGGAAGTCCTGATGATTTCCGTCGCCCGCATTCTTCTGATGGGGTATCTGTTCGGAAATGGAATGTCCATCCTTTACAGCCTTGCCGGCGGGCTTTTGAGCTTTCTTGTGATGCTTCTGCTGAAACACATCAAGGGCTTTAGTATCACCGGCGTAAGTATTGCAGGAGGCGTGACGCACAATGTCGCGCAGATCTGCGTGGCGGCTCTCGTGGTGCAGAACCGCAAACTGTTCTATTATCTGCCGGCGCTTCTCGTGGCCGGAGTCATCACCGGAATGCTGATCGGAATCCTTTCGGACCGCATTCTTTCTGCGGTAAAACGCGATGGACGAAAGAGTTCTTCGCGGTGAAAACTCCATATCTACGGAATTTTTTCTGTGTGGGAACGAAAATCATCCCACAAACTTCACAGTATCGGATCATTAAATAGTAAAAATACTCAATAAGCAGAATCTGTGCCTCTTTTGAGAAAAAATAATCAGTTAAGAGTTAGACAAAACGATTAAAAATTAGTAGAATAATCTACGGTTAGTTAAAACAATTATTGATTAGTGAAAACTAATATAATAATGAAGGACAGTTTTGCCCCTGTTTTTCCTGCAAAACTGTGGAAAAGGAAAAAGGAGGAAGTTATGATCAAAAGAAAAGAACTTCAGAAAAAATCATTAGCAGCCGTAATGGCAGCTTCCATGACCATGAGCCTGCTCCCGGGAACCGCACTGGCGGATGCTACAAGTGGCGTGCTGGCAGATGGCACTTATGAGTCTACGGCTCATGTTACCAGAACTGCAGAAGACGATGAGGATGAGAATGCATGGGATGAATATGACGTTAATGTCAAAATCACAGTTGCAGACGGTAAGTTTTCTGATATTGCAGTAACACCTGGTTCTGGATACAATACAGAAAATGCTACATATTTTAAAAAAGCAGCTACAAACAGCAAAGGATTCAAAACGAAACTTCTTGGAAAAGATGCAACGATTGAAAACATTGAAGGATGGGATATTGTATCGGGTGCAACCAGAACTTCGAATGCAGTAAAAACCGCGGCTCTTGCAGCAACCCAAAAAGCAACCCCGACTCCAGAAGCAGTAGACACCACAGCACTTGAAAAAGCAATCGCAGATGCCGAAGCATTAAAGGAAGTTGACTACACCGCAGACTCCTGGAAAGCTGTCCAGACTGCTCTTACCGCAGCAAAATCTGCTCTTTCTGCAAAAGAATCCCAGAGCGCTGTTGATACCGCGAAAGATGCGCTGAATACTGCAGTAAAAGGCCTTGTTAAAGCACCGAC
>OLZW01001887.1_pt1 | contig 14577 bp, 10 predicted proteins | sample 1674281 | NCBI WGS metagenome assembly OLZW01 (sample SAMEA103958157, study PRJEB25191) | human gut metagenome | biome: human-associated habitat [ENVO:00009003]; feature: intestine environment [ENVO:2100002]; material: feces | place: Germany | collected 2013/2015
TATTTACATTTTTATATAATTTCTTTTCAAGCACATTAAGGGCATTAGGCGACAGCCAGACTCCTTTATACTTCCTTATTGCAAGCTCACTGCTTAATATTTTCGGAGATTTATTCTTTGTAATTGTCCTTAAAATGGGAAGCAACGGCTGTGCAATATCAACTGTAATAAGCGAAATGATGTGCTGTGTATTCTGTATTATATACATACAAAAGCGTGTCGAGATATTAAGGCTAGGCAGAAAATGGCTTGTATTTGACAATTCACTTCTTAAAAAGACAATAAGCTACGGCTGGGTATCCGCTATGCAGCAGGCAACTGTCCAGTTAGGAAAGATTGGCATTCAGGCAATCGTCAACACTATGGGCGTGTCCGTAGCCGCTGCATTTGCTGTTGTCAACAGAATTGATGATTTTGCGTATACTCCTGAGCAGAATATCGGCCACGCTATGACTGCACTTATGGCTCAGAACAAAGGTGCTAATGAAAAAAAACGTATGAAAGAAGGCTTTAAATGTGGTATGGTGCTTGAATTTATATATGGAATTATTCTTTTTGCCGTGTGCTTTATACTTGCACGACCACTTATGCTTCTGTTTGTTAAAGATGAAGAAGTTATTCTGCATGGTGTTAAGTATCTGCGCCTTATCTCATTTATGTATATACTCCCAGCCGCTACTAACGGCATACAGGGATATTTCCGTGGAATTGGCGATTTAAAGATTACACTTTTAAGCAGCTTTATCAATATGGGCGTACGTGTTATAGCCGCTATCCCACTCGTTCTTGTAATGGGCATAGGAATTGAAGCCCTCCCATTATCATACCTTGCCGGCTGGATTGGTATGCTTATTGCTGAACTTCCGCTGCTTATAAGGAATTACAGGTCCATTGCAAAATAGGCTTCACTGAATATAAACTATGAATAAAAAATGATAAAATTTTGATTAAAATTTGAACTCAATAATACAGACATCTTGCCGCAACTACAGATTAATTGAACTTGATTTATAGTATTTACAGTGATAGAATAATAATATCTTTTTGGAATTAGCAACAAAAGATTAAATTATACTGATTACTCAATTATAGTAACAATTATTCACTAAGCAAAGAAACAGGCGGGATTTAATATCCCGCCTGTTTCTTTATAACTATTCACAGAATGTAAGCCTGTTTCCTGTTAATCCAAGCAAAGGCTTAAACTCTGCATTCTCCTTATAATTTATAATAATACATTTTCTAACTTTAACTTAGGTACGTGATGAACCTGATTGTCATCTCTGTAATACTTAAGATTCGCTCCCTCAGATACTTCATCAATAACAACCTGTTCCTTAGGATATCCCAATGCAATAACAAGTCTTGCTGTCATACCCTCTGGAATTGAAAGTTCTTCGTTAAGCTTAGGAATATTAACACTTGCAAACATACAGCCTCCAAGATTAACCTCATTGGCGGCAAGAAGTATTGTCTGTGCCGCTATTCCCTCATCTCTTGGTGCTGATACGCTTGAAGCACTGCATATTATTATGTAGCCTGCTGGTCTTTCACCCTCAACAGGACCATCCCAGTCTGGAAGCGCACCTGCCCATTTTAATGTGTCAAACACTTTTTTATTGCTTTCCTCATCACACACAACCTTATATCTTAAAGGCTGGTTGTTAGCACCTGAAGCTGTATTTCTTGCTATATCAACAAGATTTACAAGCTCGTCCTTTTCTATTTTCTTATTCTCAAAAAAACGTCTATATGAACGGTTCTTTAATACAAGTTCCTTAAATGACATATGACTCTCCCTTCTGATTATATTAAATTTATTACTGTACCATACAAGCCTGCTTAATCTGCTTTACTATATGCTCACTATGAAGTTTAAAACGCCTCTGTTCTGACGGAATGAACCTCTCTGACATTATGAAATCAATGAATTCCTCATATGGCATATACATATAGTCCATAGTTTCACCCTGCTGTAATTTAACGTGTTCCTCATCATCACATACATTAAGATAACCATAATATATACAATGTCTTGCATCATCAGTATACCTATAAAGTTCAATTAAATCCTCTGGCGATTTCTTAATTCCCGTTTCTTCCAGAAGTTCCCTTACCGCTCCTGTCCTAGGTGTTTCACCGCTGATAATAGAACCTCCTGTAACTTCCCATTTTAAAGAATTCGTCTTGTTACGCGACCTCTGCGTTGTAAGCACCTTTCCTGTCTTTGTAACTGTATACACCATAACAACTATGTGGTACACGCCTTCTGGAAGTGACTTTGCCATACTTCTGCGAACTTCAAAACCTAACTTATTCTCATTGGCATCATAAGCGTCCCACATCTCCTCATCGACCATTTCAATGAAGCTGTCATAATACTGCTCCTTAAAATATATCATTTCTTCTATCTGCTGTTTGGTATATAATATGTTCTCAGGTGCAACGACCCACACTGTTCCTGAATCATCTCTCCTTCTTGCAACTGCAATAAGAACACCTGAATATTCATCAACAGCAACATCAACACCTACAAGATACACTCTCTGGTCATCTGTTACCGGTTTGAATTCCAGATCCTTATCATTGATAACGTATCCGACATTAATCGGATACACAACCGAGGGGTTATCCTCGTCTGTACTTCCCAATGGGTGGTCTACTTTTACGGCTACTAATTCTTCTCTCACTGTTCCTCCTCCAGGTACTAACAATAGACACAAAATGTTGTTCTTACTAATTATCTAACCACTTATAATGATAAATGTAATTTGCCACTAATATTATATATTATTTTACATTTGTTGCAAGTATTTTACAATAAAGGTGATATCATCCTTAACATACATACCCCAAGTCTTAATGGCTTAATAACATCTTTAGCATAATCAGCTGTCACTTCGTGTCCTGCCTCAAAGTTATTTAACATATCCTGCTTTACACTTAAGGCAGTCGCTTTATTATATATAAATACTGCATTTTCAAAATGAAGATATAAGCTTCTGTAGTCCATATTGATTGTGCCAACAACAGATACTTCATCATCACATACCCACTGCTTAGCATGGCAGAATCCCGGTGTATACTCATATATTCTCACGCCAGCCGAACACAGTGGCTCATAATAAGACCTTGTAATTCTGTATACAAGCTTCTTATCTGGTATTCCCGGTGTGACAATTCTTACATCAACACCTCTCTTAACCGCAAGCCTTAACTCTCTTTCCATCTCATCAGTGATAATAAGATACGGAGTTGTGATATACACATAGTCCTTGGCATTTTTTAGAATATTAAGGTACACGTCCTCACCAATTCTGTCCTGTCCTAATGGATTATCTGAATATGGCTGTACATAACAGTCTTTCATAACTGCCTTATATGTACCATCTGTCGCATCAAGATATTTATTATAATCATTATCAGTATGTTCTATGGCATTCCACATAGTAAGAAAGCTTGCTGTGAGACTCTTTACCGCATCACCCTGAAGCTTAATTCCTGTGTCCTTCCAGTAACCATATGGGTGTGTTATATTAAAATACTCATCTGCAAGATTATATCCACCTGTAAAGCCTACCTTGCCGTCAATAACGGTTATCTTCCTGTGATCCCTGTTATTCATAAACATATTTACAATAACTTTAAGTGGATTGAATACACGGCACTGTATGCCCTTCTGCCTCATCTGTTTTATGAACTCTTTATTAAGGAAAAAAATACTTCCTAAATCGTCATAGAATATTCTTACCTCCACACCGCTCTGTGCCTTATTTTCAAGGATATGCTTAAGCCTTGCAAAGCTTTCAGCATCTTCAATAGCGTGATATTCCATAAATATAAAATGCTCTGCCTTTTCAAGTTCAACAAGCTGTGCCTCAAAGCTTACATCAGTAGTTGGATAATATTTTACATCTGTATTGCTGTATACAGGATATCTTGCTGTATTGCTTATATATCTGCACTGGTTAGCTACGCCCTTGTCCTTGCTGGCTATATCATCTATTATGCCCTTATCCTGCTTTAAGAGGGTAAGCACATTCGTTTCAATATTATTAAATGAACGTCTAACACCTTTAGTTACAATAGAACGTCCAAATAGCAGATATATACATATTCCAAAAAACGGAACTGCAGTTATTACGATAAGCCAGGGCATTTTCTGTGCCGCATTAACGTGTGTTCCAAATATTTTAAGGGCAATAAACATTGCTATAAATGTAAGAAGCAATGTTATGGCAGTTGAATATGTATTCAGCTTCATCATTAAAAATATCATCCAGCCAGTCTGTATAAGAACAAGAAGCCCTATCAGTATCAACCTTGTTGCACTATTTTTTATGCTTGATTTTTTCTCTGTACGCATACCATCACCATTCCTGCATATATTATCTATAATTCAATCTGTGCATCATCACAAATCTTATGTAATAGATAATTATACACCTATATTGTCTGTCCTGCAAACTGTGTCATATATAATTTATAATATCTTCCCATTTTGTTAAGAAGTTCTTTATGATTGCCTGCTTCAACTATATGCCCCTCATCCATAACAACGATTATGTCAGCATCCTGTATTGTAGACAATCTATGAGCTATTATAAGACTTGTCCTGTTCTCCATAAGCTTAAGCATTGCATCCTGAATATGCTTTTCAGTTCTTGTATCCACGTTAGATGTCGCCTCGTCCAATATAAGGATCTTAGGCTGTGCAAGAAATGCTCTTGCTATTGATAAAAGCTGTCTTTGTCCCTGTGATATATTCTCACCCTCTGCCATAAGCTCTGTATCGTATTTTAATGGCATTTTATTAATCATAGTATCGCAGTTGCTCATAGCCGCAGCGGCATACATCTGCTCATCAGTTGCCGCTTCATTGGAATACTTAAGATTGTTCTTTATTGTATCTGCAAATAATACAGTATCCTGCAATACAATCGCTGTGTTCTTACGGAGTGTGGCACAATCTATGTCCTTTATATTAACATCATCTATTAATATCTCTCCGCTGTCAACGTCATAAAATCTCATTAAAAGATTGACAACTGTTGTCTTTCCGCTTCCTGTTGAGCCTACAAGTGCCACCTTCTGTCCTGCCTTAACTTGAAGATTAAAGTCATATAGCACCTGCTTGTCCTTGGTATATGAGAAATTGACATCTTTAAACTTAATAACGCCCTCAAGCTTATCCATATTCTTATCACCACTCTTATCTTCAAGCGGTTCGTCCATAACTGCAAATACTCTCTCTGCCCCTGCTATGGCTGTCTGTATCTGTCCATATATCTGTGCAAGCTCATCAATTGGTCTTCCAAACTGCTTCGCATATACGATAAATGCAGATATAACACCGATAGATATAATATGGTTAATGGCAAAATATCCGCCAAATGCCGCAATAATAACAAAGCTTATATTATTGATTACATTCATAACTGGTCCCATTGAACCGCCAAGAATCTCTGCTATAATTCCAACCCTTGTAAGTTCATCCGACACATTGTTAAAGTCTTTTATGACATTTTCCTGCCTGTTATATGCAACAACTGACTTATAACCTGTAACCATCTCCTCAACCGTTCCATTAAGATTACCTAAAAGCACCTGTCTTTTAGTAAAGAACTTCTTCATGGCCTTAGATAAGAACTTAGTTGCAATCACTGTAAGAATTACAGTAACGCACGATAACAGTGCAAGCTGTGGACATAATACAGTCATCATTATAACTGTTCCAATAATCGTTAATACACCTGAGAACATCGAACTTAACGATTGCGAAACTGTTGTTGATATATTCTCAATATCGTTAGTCATACGGCTCATAATATCTCCGTGGCTATTACTGTCAAGGTATCTTACAGGAAGATTAACTATGTGCCTGAATAAATCTTCTCTCATCTTCTTTACGATATTCTGGCTTAATACCGCACTTATCTTGGTCTGTAAAAATGTACATATACTATGTATTATGTATACAACCACCATTGTTATAAGTATCGGAGTTAATTCCTTAAATCTGCCAGAAGCTATAATATCAATTGCATTACTCTGAAGCTTTGGTGCATATACCGAACATATTACTACAACGATAACAGCCGCCAGAAGCCATATAATCATAGCTTTCTCAGCCGCAAAATATGCTATCAGTCTTTTTAAAGTACCCTTCTTGTCCTTAGCCTTCTCAACAGTAAGATTGCGGTTGCTAGGTCTTCTGCCAAAGGCTTTATAATTATTCATCTGTGCCTGTCTGCTCTGCTCCATTCTATTCATTTCCTTTCAGCTGTGACTCATAAATATCTTTATATATCTCACTTGTCTTTATAAGCTCACTATGGCTTCCAACATCTGCTAATCTGCCATTATCCATTACAACAATTCTATCTGCATTCTTTACAGAAGCAATTCTCTGGGCAATTATAATCCTGGTTACATCATATTTCTTTACCGACAGCTCTGAATAAAGATCAGCCTCTGTCTTTAAATCAAGTGCACTTGTAGCATCATCAAATATAAGTATCTCTGAATTCTTAAGCACTGCACGGCTTATGGCAACTCTCTGCTTCTGGCCTCCTGAAAGACTGTGTCCACCCTGACTTACCTGTGTATCCATACCATCTGTCCTGTTGTCAATAAATTCTGTTGCCTGTGCTATGTCAGCGGCTTGTCTTATCTTTTCACTGCCTGCACTATCATCACCCCACGCAATATTTTCTGCTATTGTAGTGCTGAATATCTCCGGCTTCTGTAATGCTATTGACACTTTATCCCTTAAAACCTGCAAATCATAATCTTTAACATTGACATCATCTATAAGTACTTCCCCCTTAGTCACGTCATAAAAACGTGGTATAAGATTTACAAGACTTGACTTGCCACAGCCTGTTGCGCCCAGTATTCCGATAGTTTCACCCGGATTAATAACAAGGTTAAAGTTCTCAATAACATTTTCATTATCCATACCTGGATATGCAAATGACACATTCTTAAATTCAACTTTTCCCTTAACGGCAGTTTCTTTATTATATGTACCGCTCTTTATTGCCGGATCACAGTTAATTATCTCCATAACACGCTTCTTTGAGGCAATTCCCCTTGAAGCTATCTGAAATATCATCGTCATACGCATAACCGCATTAAGCACCTGTGAACAATATGTAATCGCCGCCATTACATTACCAGACGTTGCACTTCCTGCACTTACCTGTATTCCACCAACCTTTATAACCGCAACAACTGAAAGATTTAATATAATATTCATAATAGGTGTCATATAAGAAAGCAGTAAAAGCACATCAAGCTGTGTTGAAACAAGCTCATTATTAGCTTTCTCAAATCTTTCTGTCTCGTAATCTTCCTTGACATATGCCTTTACAACTCTTGCACCAGACACATTTTCCTGCATTACATTGTTAACCTTATCAAGCTTCTTCTGTAACACTGTGAACTTAGGATTGGCCTTGGCTATGAAATATACAACACATACTGCAACAAACGGAAGTGCACACGCAATTATTATTCCAAATTCCATATTAAGTGACACCATACACGCTATACCACCGATAAACAGCATACTTGTACGCACAAAGCCTCTCAGGCACTGCATTACAAAATTCTGAAGCTGTGTTATATCATTCGTAACCCTTGTAATTAAAGAACCTGTGGAGAATTTATCAGTCTGTTCAAAAGAGAATTCCATAATTCTCTTAAAGACAGCTTTTCTTACATCATTACCAAACTGCTGTGCACAAAGATTGGCAAAGACACCGGACATAATGCCACAGATACCACCAAGTGCCACAAATCCTATCATTTTAAGCCCGATGGTAATTACTGTATTAAGATTGCCAACCCCTCCATTGTTAAGCCCCAATACACCGTCATCAATTATTCTGCTCATAAGCTCCGGCTGTAACAAGTCCATAGAAACCTCACCTATCATAAATACAGGTGCAAGCAGAGCAAAGAACCAATACTTTTTTAAATATTTAAGCATACCACATTCCTTTCTTAAGCTTTATTACTTCTTATAGCTAAAAAGCACCATCAGAATAAATCTGCTGGTGCTTCTTCTATTATAAATACATTTTATAAATCAAGTACAAATATTCACTTAATAACAGCAATTCTTACTTAATCCAATATCTAATCTTCAAATACCTGCTTAATACTGTCATAATGCAGGAATTCTCCTGTTGCTGCTATCTGTTTAAGCTCTTCTCTGGTAACGAACTTATACCCTAAGGCTTCCTCTGTCTGTATATGTATGTCCTCATCTTTAACATCTTTAATGAACTTGTATACATCTACAAAATAATTGTCGCCCTTGCCAGGATTCTCTCTTTTATAGGTGAATACATATCCACCTCTGGCATCTGTAACGTCAATTCCTGTCTCTTCACGAACCTCACGTCTTACTGCCTCAATTGACTCCTCACCTGCCTGAGCCGCTCCACCTGATACTTCCCACCAGCCAGGAGCCCACGCCTTAGTCATAACACGCTGTGTAATAAGGAACTTTCCATCCGGACGTTCTATGACACCTAACACTGTAAGATGATATTCTCCATCTTTAAGCTGCCAGTCATTCTTTTTCATTAATCTGCCTGTCTTTTCTTTGTTGGCATCATATATATCCCACATTTCCATATACGTCATCCTCCATATATTGTAATCAGCCATACAATAATATACAGCGATTAACATTTTCGTTATAACTATGATTAGTATAACACATTTTCAATACTTTTTCTAGTTAGCTGAGTGAATTTTAACCATATGAGCATATTCACCATCTAACTCCATAAGCTCCTTGTGAGTTCCTCTTTCCTTAATCCCCTCATCTGTAAGCATAAATATTTCCTCAGCATTTTCTATTGTAGTAAGTCTGTGGGCTATAACAAACGTAGTTCTATTCTTAGCCAGCTTCTCTAACGACTCCTGTACAATCTGCTCACTTTCATTATCAAGTGCTGATGTTGCCTCATCAAATATAAGTATAGGTGGATTTTTAAGAAATACCCTTGCTATTGATAATCTCTGCTTCTGTCCACCTGACAACTTGACACCTCTTTGTCCTATATCCGTGTCGTATCCATTTTCAAATGCTTCTATAAATTCATGTGCATTGGCAAGCTTTGCCGCTGCAATTACTTCGTCATCGGTAGCATCTGGCTTTCCGTATCGTATATTCTCTTTAATGCTTCCCATAAACAGATATACGTCCTGCTGGACAACCCCGATATTATCCCTTAAGCTCTTAAGAGTAACATCTTTAATGTCTTTTCCATCAATTCTTATGCTTCCTTCTGTCGCCTCATAAAATCTTGGTATAAGCGAACATAATGTAGTCTTTCCTGCTCCTGACGGACCTACCAGTGCCACATATCTGCCTGGTGTAACATTAAAGCTGATTCCTGATAATACTTCCTCGATTCCGTCCTTATATCTAAAAGATACATTGTCGAATGTAATCTCACCCTTAACGTCTTTAAGTTCAACTGCATCTGGCTTTTCCTTTATATCCGGTTCAACTGATAATATCTCAAGAAATCTTTCATAACCGGAATAACCGTTCTGGAACTGTTCTGTAAAATCAATAAGTACCTTTACCGGCTCCGTAAATATATTTATATACAATAAAAATGTTACGAAGTCTGTAATATTAACCCAGCCTCTTGTTATTCCTATACCGCCCACTGCTATTACAATTACATTAATCATAGTTGTAAATGCTGTAAGTCCGGCATTGTACATTCCCATATAATGATAGCTGTCTTTCTTTGACTCTAAGAATAAATCATTGCCTTTTTTGAACTTACCGCACTCTATATCCTCATTAGCAAATGATTTAACAACACGTATTCCTGACAGATTATCTTCTATCTGTGCATTAATCTCACCTATGCGGATACGGTTTCTTTTAAATGCACGCTTCATTTTCTTATTAAGGAAATATGCAAATACAAGCATAACAGGCACAAGCACAAATGCGGTAAGCGTAAGCCTTACATCTATAGTGCTTAATATAACAAGTGCACCTACAATCTTAATAAGTGATATTGTTATATTCTCAGGACCGTGGTGTAAAAGCTCTGTTATATCGAATAAATCCGAAGTTATCCTTGATAATAACTGTCCAACCTTCTGGTCGTCATAAAATGAATAAGAAAGCTTCTGGTAGTGGTTAAAAATCTCAGCCCTCATATCGTATTCAATCTTAGCTCCCATAACGTGTCCGTAATTAGATATATAATAATTACACCCCCACTGCACAAGAACAAGCACGAATAATATCACAACTATTGTAAATATTGCCTTAGACGCTTCATCTGCCGGCATATAGGCAACCTTGGAAGTTATATATCTTACAACAAGCGGTATGACAAGTGCCACCGCCGCAGACATCATCGCAAGAATCATATCTATAATAAATGTGCCTAAATATGGCTTATAATACTTTGCAAGCTTTTTAAGATTTTCTTTCATACAACTCACTAATCCTTTCATGCTTTATTCATTATTAATAACTTTAATTTTAGTGTTCTGCTTTCATAATCTGTACCGGCACTCCAAGAAGCACTGCTCCGCCAAGCATATTTCCGATTGTCACCATAATCATACTCTTGATAACAGAAGCTGTGCCAATATCACCAAGTAACATATATCCAATAGAAAATGTACTCATATTAGCAATACAATGCTCAAAACCAGCAACTACGAACGCCATAATAATACAGAACATTATTATAAGCTTGCCGCTTTCTGTCTTTAACTTAGTACCAACTAATACTGCCATACATACAAGGAAATTACAAAGAATCCCCCTTACTAAAAGTTCCATGGAACCTGCTGAAATCTTAGAATATATAAAACTGTTATAATAATCAACCATTATTGCGTGTGAAGCCTTACTATATACAAATAAACCCGAAAGAATAAATGCACCGGCAAAGTTACCTATATAGCTTACAACCCATACTTTTATTAGATCTCTTACTGAAACCGTCTTATTGTATGTGCCAATCGCCATAACAAAATTATTACCTGTAAATAATTCTCCTCCCATAAATACGACGAGTACAATTGCAATTGAGAATAAAAATGCACCTAAAAGCTTACCAAACTGTGGATAAGTTGGAAGCAGTACTGCCGCACTCACATTCGATAAAATTGTTGCAACAACAATATAGAAGCCTGCCATAATAGAGCGCATAAAATACTTTCCGAAATGGTTGTTGCATAACTCTGCCTTATTCGATGCTGCCTTAGCAATTGCATCGACATCTGAAAATAACATATTAATCCTCCGTTCGTTGGTCTGACAACCTGTAATCGGGTCTGCAACAATAGTTACAGACCCGATTATAGAGGATAACACATATAAAATTCTATTTCCATAATTTGTGTGTATTTTTAAAAGAACTTACTACTTTAAAGGCATTACAGCCACATAATTAAACATCATAATAAAGTGGCATATGCTTCCTGCCATAACAAACAGATGAAATATCTCGTGAGAACCAAAATACTTATGGTTGGCATTAAACACCTTAAGCTTAAGTGCATATATGACGCCACCGATTGTATATATTATTCCACCTGCTAACAACCACGCAAATGCCGCTGTTGGAAGTGCATTTATTATCTGTGTAAATGATAATACACACGCCCAGCCCATAACAATATAAAGAACTGATGATATCCACTTAGGACAGGTTACCCAGCATAATTTAAAGATAATACCAACTATTGCAATTCCCCATACTAGTGCTAACAGTGCATATCCTGTCTTGTTATGAAGGACAACTAAGCATACAGGAGTATAGGAACCCGCTATCATAACCGATATCATACAATGGTCTAACTTCTTTAATATTTTATTAATTCCAGGTGTTGCATTAACTGTATGATAAGTTGTACTTGCAGCATACAGCAAAATCATTGTTCCTATAAATATTGAAAGTGAAATAACATGTATTGTATCAGGTGCTGACAATGCCTTAATTATAAGCGGTGTTGCAGCAAATAACGCCATAAGCATTGCTATAAAATGTGTTATTGCACTTCCTGGGTCTTTTATCTTTATGTTAGATACATTTTTCTTAATCTTTTCCATAATAATCCTCTTTTCTGCACACGCTTTCTTAATATGTGCTGTAATTATCTTCATATTACATAGTATTGATTACTACGTTATATATATAATATAACCATTTATCATAGAAATCAATATCTAATCACATAATTAATCAAAAAAATACTGTGCAAGGACATAAAAAAAGCCACTTTTAACGGTCAATCCGCTAAAAGTGGCAGCTTTTTATATTACTTCATAAGCTTAAATGCACTAACTAATTCTTTTAATCTGTCCGCCTGTGAAGCAAGTTCCTCACTGCTTGCAGAACTTTCCTCAGCCATAGCTGTATTCTCTTCTACTACAGCTGCTATCTGGCTTGCTGCTTCTGATACCTGCTTTAATGATTCAGCCTGCTGTTCTGAAGCAACTGAAATCTGCTCGATATTCTCAACAAGTTCTTTAGTCTTCTCAACTGACTCCATAAGCTTAGCAGCTGCATCATCAACCATTCCCTTGCCCTCTTCAACTGCATTAATTGCCTGAACTATAAGTTCACCAGAGCTCTTAGCCGCATCTGCACTCTGTGCTGCAAGATTACCAACCTGTGTTGCAACAACTGCGAAGCCTCTTCCTTCTTCACCTGCTCTTGCAGCTTCAATCGAAGCGTTAAGTGCAAGAAGGTTAGTACTTGAGGCAATCTCATCAATTGTATTAATAATACTGCTGATATGCTTAGAATTCTCTGTGATAACTTCCATAGCGTGAACTATCTGCTGTACCTGATTATTACTTTCAATAATCTGGTCACCAACAGCTTTAGCCATTTCATTAGCCTTATTAGCATTATGTGCATTCATATCAACCTGATCAGCTACATTAGCAATTGTACTCTGTAATTCCTGTACTGAACTTGCCTGATCCGTTGCACCCTCAGTAATTGCCTGTGCACCATCTGAAAGCTGGCTTGCATTGGAAGCTACCATATCTGCAACACCATTAATCTCTGAAAGAGTTGATGAAAGATCTGTTATAACTTTTACTAAAGCAACTTCAATGTCCTTAAAGTCACCGATGTGTTCTACATTAGGTGATATATTAAAGTTACCACCTGCCATCTCTTTTAAACCTCGTGTTAGGTCTTTAATTATTGCACTTAATCTTCCCGCCATATTATCAAACTTCTCAGCAAGCTGACCAATTTCATCATTATAATTCTTCTTAATATTAACTGAGAAATCTCCCATCGCAAGCTGGTCCGCTACTGCAACTACATCATCTATAGGCTTAATGTACTTCTTAATAAGCTTATTGCTGATAACAATTATAATTACTAAAGTTATAATCGAAATAACAATCATAAACACTACAAGAATAATCGTATTACGCTCAAGATCTGTCTTATTTAATGCACTTGCTGCCCACCAGGTCTGATTAACAGCTTTAATAGGTGCATAATATCTTTCAACCTTAGAACCATCATCCTTCTTAGTTGTTACACTGAAACTGCTTCCTGTATCAATGCCCTTTTGTATCTTGGCATATTCTTTAGCTGGTAAAACATCGCTTAACTTCTTTCCAACATATTCATCTGATTCGCTGTCATATACAAATGTACCATCACCCATAAGTACATCTACATACATTGTATTGTACTTATCGTCTGTTGAACGGAGTCCGCTGAATGTATCAACATTAATATCTACAAGAATTACACCCTGTGTCTTACCATGATATACAATTGGAAAAGATGCACTTACCATATTGATGCCCTGATCCTTATATGGACTTGTAAAGCTGCTCTGCTGTGAAGCTGCTGCATTCTTGTAATAGTCCTTTGAACCATAGCTTGAATACTCACCATAGCTTTGTACCTTTCCACTCTGTGCATCTGATTCACTTACATAGATTGTATAATCTTTAATAGCAGGGTCAAAAGCATTAGGCTCAAAGAATACACCAACACCTGCAATGCCTTCACTTGATGTTACAGATGTATTGGCTACGCTGATCATAAACTGCTCAATCTCTTTGTTCATCTTCTGTAACTGTACATCATATACTTCACTCTTAACTGTCTCTCCAGTATATCCGGTCTTAGCATAATCATCATAACGTTCCGTAATATAATTCTGAAGAATATTAGCAACATCTGAGGCTCTGTCAAGTACCTCCTGTACTGATACACCATTCTGCTGTGCAATTCCATCAAACTCACCACTTATACTACTATTCATAAACTTAGCTGCAATTGTTGCACTAATTGCAATCATAACCGTAAGGCAGGCAACTAATAATATACCCACTGCTACTGAAATCTTATAGGTCAGTTGTTTATTTCTGAACCCCTCGACTGCAGCATTTTTCTCTGTGTGTTCCTTGCTCATATTATTCCTCCGTTCTTCTACACATTAAATATTCAATTGATCGTATCTTAAATATTTAAATATATATTATCACTATGTATTTACAATATCAATCCATTTATTAAGTTTTACTAA